>JGI24700J35501_10930877_pt1 | contig 31885 bp, 18 predicted proteins | sample TergutTh196P1_FD_35501 | JGI IMG/M metagenome (IMG submission 35501)
CTGTCTGTTAAGACCTGTCTGTTAAGACCTGTCTGTTAAGACCTGTCTGTTAAGACCTGTCTGTTAAGACCTGTCTGTTAAGACCTGTCTGTTAAGATTATAATGTATGATTTTCTATTTGTCAAGCATTTTGAAAAATATTTTTTGTCAACCATAAAAATAAAGGTTGACGACTTGGCATTTGTTTTTGGTGTTTGCGTAGGGGCGGATATTATCCGCCAGTTGTGGTTTTCTGTTGCAAAATGTTGAAACGTTTCCAATTTGGAAAATATGCCCGTTGTGATTTTCTGTTGTAAAATGTTAAAATATTTTCAATTTGAGAAAATATGCCCGTTGTGATTTTTTGTTACAATAAATTTTGAAATATTTCCGATTCGAAAAAACGGGCGGATAATATCCGCCCCTACGTTCGTAAAATAGCGGGTCACCTGCCCGCCGGCAGGCGGGAGGGCGCGCGCGTCCTTGCGGGTGTGGGCAGAGCCCACGGTTTTATTTCAGTTGCTCTAAAGCGAGGTAGATACGCCCGTTGGCGTTGTTTAGAGCCGTTTGTGCGGTTTCGTGGTCAACTTTGGCTAAAATCATTACTATTGCGTTTTTGGCGGAAAAATTGCACTTTTCTAAAGTTGCGGTTGCGGTTTCTTCTGATACGCCTGTCGCTTGACAAACTATGTTTTTGGTGCGTTGAATTAGCTTTTCGTTGGTTGCACGAACGTCAACCATTAAGTTTCCGTAAACTTTGCCTAATTTTATCATTGTTGCGGTGGACAACATATTTAGCACCATTTTTTGGGCTGTGCCGCTTTTTAGCCTTGTCGAGCCTGTTATTACTTCTGGTCCAGGAGTTACAGCTATGTTAATTTTGGCGTGTTCGGCTATTTTTGCGTTTTGCGTACAAGAAAGTGCTATTGTAACGGCGTTTAAGCTGTTGGCGTAATCCAATGCACCGATTACGTACGGCGTACGTCCGCTGGCGGCAACTCCCACAAGGACATCACTTGCGGTAAAGTTGATTGCGGCTAAATCTTCTGCACCTAGCTTGGGATTATCTTCTGCACCCTCGACAGCCTTGATAAAAGCGGATTGTCCACCTGCTAACAAGCCGACAACCGTGTTATAATCAACGCCAAAAGTAGGTGGACATTCGGCGGCATCCAAAACTGCTAGCCGACCAGATGTTCCTGCGCCTGCGTAAATTAGGCGACCGCCTGTTTTCATCTTTTCGTAAATTGCATCGATTGCTTGGGAAATTGCTGGTAGAGCGGTTTCTATTGCATTCGCAACTTTTTTGTCCTCGGAATTTATTAACTTTACCATTTCCAAAGTGTCTAATCTGTCAATGTTTTTCGTGTTGACATTTGTTTTTTCGGTATCTAAATTGCTTAAATTTACCATAAATTTCACTCCTTTTTAGGATAATTTTTTTTTGATATAAATATTCTAACAAATGCAAATAAACTTGTCAAAGTATTGACAAGTTTATTTTTTGCTGATATACTGTGAAAAAAGGAGAGTTTCAAATGAAAAAGATTTTACTATTAGACGGATTTAGCATATTATTTAGAGGGTTTTACGCAATTCCAGTGTTGTCAACCCCGCAAGGCGAGTACACAAACGCAATTTATGGCTTTATGAACATCTTTTTGAAATTTTTGGACGAAGAAAAGCCCGACAAAGTTGCAGTTGCCTTCGATTTACCCGAGCCAACTTTTCGCCACAAAAAATTTGCCGATTACAAAGGCACGCGCAAGGCTACTCCGCCAGAATTTTCCCCACAAGTGCCTGTTATAAAGGAATTACTTACAGCTATGAATATCCCAATCGTTACAAGTCCTGGTTTTGAGGCGGATGACATTTTGGGTTCTTTTGCTGTGCTTGCGGAAAATTTGGGATACACTCCGATAATTGTTTCTGGCGACCGCGATTTGTTGCAGTTGGCAACCGAAACCACAAAAATACGCATTCCCAAAACAAAAAAAGGCGGTAAAACCGAGGTTGAAGATTATCACGCGCAAGATGTCCAGGAAAAATACGGAGTTAATCCCAAGCAATACATTGACGTTAAGGCACTTATGGGCGATTCTTCCGACAATATTCCTGGAGTGCCGTCAATCGGCGAAGTTACCGCAATAAAGCTGATTCAAACTTATGGCTCGTTGGATGCAGCTATTGCTGTTGCGGCGGAAAATCCCAGTGCTATAAAGCCCAAAAAAGCCGCCGAAAATCTCGTTATTTTCAAGGAACAGGCAATTTTAAGCCGCGAACTTGCCACAATTATTTTGGATGCTCCTTTTGAATTTGATTTTGCCGCGGATTATCCCAATATGTGGAACGAAAAGGCTTTAGCTATCGTCAAACGGCTGAATTTTAAGACTTTGTTAGGACGATTTGGCGAGTTGGCAAAGGTTAAAAAAGAAGAAAAAATTTCAACGGAGCAAATATCTATGTTGGACGATGTCAACGAAATTTTGCCGACAAATCCGCCCGTTTCGTTGCCAAAAAATGTCAACCTTTTTTGGGATGTTAAACGAGCAATCTCCAACAATGAAATAATTGACAAAAATGCCAAAATTTTTGATGCAATGTTGGCTTGTTATATACTAAATCGACCAACTGTAGAAATGTCAACCCAAGAAATTTTGGCAGAATGCACAGAAATGTCTCAAAAATTAGCTGAAAATGAGCAAATATATCTTTACGAAAAAATAGAGTTGCCATTAGCATTTGTTTTGGCGGACATGGAAAAGCACGGAATAAAAGTTGACAAACCGACGTTAATCGAGTACGGCAAAAATTTAGATGTACAAATAACCCAGTTGACAAGCGAAATTCACGAAATGGCGGAAGAAAACTTCAATATAAATTCTCCAGCCCAGTTGAGCGTTATTTTGTTTGAGAAGTTCGGCTTAAAAGGCACAAAACGCACAAAATCGGGATATTCTACCGCCGCCGAAGTTTTGGAAACTTTGAAAGATAAGCATCCTATTATCCCAAAAATTTTGGCGTATCGAACGCACACAAAGCTAAAATCAACATACGTTGACGGACTTTTGCCGCTAGTTTCCGAAGACAGCAGGATTCACTCAACGTTTAATCAAGCGTTGACAGCGACAGGAAGAATTTCCAGTTCGGATCCCAATTTGCAAAATATTCCTATAAGAATGCCGCTTGGACGGGAGTTACGCAAGGCGTTTGTGCCAGCCGATGGATTTGTCTTTGTGGATGCCGATTACAGCCAAATTGAGTTGCGCGTGCTTGCACATATGTCTGAAGATGCGGCGTTAATCGAGGCTTTTCACAACGAGGTTGACATACATAATTTGACGGCATCACAAGTTTTTGGCGTTCCAATAGAAGATGTGCAACCGCAACAAAGATACGCCGCAAAAGCGGTAAATTTCGGGATAATTTACGGAATAAGCGCGTTTGCATTGGGCGAAGATTTGAGCATAACTCGTTCCGAAGCACAAAAATATATAAAGGGATATTTTGATAAATATCCCAATGTAAAGCAATTTATGGATAATGCGGTAATTTCGGCAAAACAAACTGGTTACGCAAGCACCATTTTCAACCGTCGGCGAGCGATTCCCGAGTTGAGTTCGTCCAACCACAATATGCGGGCTTTCGGCGAACGAGTCGCCATGAATATGCCAATACAAGGCACAGCGGCGGATATAATCAAAATTGCAATGGTAAACACAGTTGCAAGGTTGAATCGTGAAAATTTGCAATCGAGGTTGATTTTGCAAGTACATGACGAATTACTGTTGGAAGTCGCACAAAACGAGTTGACAGCCGTTAAGAAATTGCTAAAAGAAGAAATGGAAAACGCCGTAAAATTGGCTGTTCCTTTGGTGGTTGATTTGCACGAAGGAAATAATTGGTTCAATGCAAAATAAAAAATAATGCAAAAAAATAATAAAGGTGGAATATTTATGAATAACGTAAAAATCATGGAAAATCTTTGGGGAATAGAATTCGGCTCGGTTATTTTGCCGTATTTGCCAATCGCAATTTTGCGGAGATATTCCTATAATTTAGGCAACATAACCGATGCACTAGTCGCTACAGACATTGAAACTTTTCCGTACCCTATAAGCGGCTTGCTGTATGACGTTTACAATACGGCAACTTATGAATTTTTCATACATTCCCCTTTTGTGCGACAACGCTACAGAATTATGCTGTTTACGCAATCAGAAGTTGGTTATCCTGTTACAATGCTGTTAAGCGACAACATCGCAAAAGAATTAGGTTTCGAAAAGACAATAGAATGCCATTCTGAAGAGGATTTTAGCACTAAAATACACTTGATAACGCATTCTAATTATGTGCATTCGTTGTTGGAAAAAATGTATACCATGGCACAAGATGAGGAGTATTATATGTAAAGAGTAATTAGTAGTTGAAGTTATCATGGTAATTTTAGCCAATTTTGCCAATTTTGTTTTGTGGGCGAATCCGCCTGCCACCTGTCCGCTGTGGCGGGGACGGGCGGATAATATCCGCCCCTACGTTTTCGGCAGATGCAATTTTTAATTTTTGCAAATGCAATTTTTCAAAACCATTATATTACAATTTTATTACAATGCCAAAAAATGCAAAAAAATTTTTCTCAAACACTTGACAAATGCGTTTTACTGATATATACTATGTTTGTAAGGTGTTTCGCGAACTTCTTGCTAAAAAAATAACAAATCCCCTACAAAAAATTATTTGGGGTCGCTTGTATACAGGATGTAACAAGCGTAGTAACTTGCGAACGGCGTTGTTTATATTATGGATGGCGACCGAAAATCTTAACGCAGGTATACACGGAAGGAGACAATATGTCTAACACAATCGTACGCACAAATGTAATGGCGTTAAATTCACACAGAAATTTAGGTATGGTAGGTAACCAACAAAACCGTGCTTCTCAAAGGCTTTCCTCTGGTTTCAGAATCAACAGTGCAGCCGACGATGCAGCTGGTTTAGGTATCTCCGAAAAAATGCGTTCACAAATTCGTGGACTTGACCAAGCAAGCCGTAACGGACAAGATGGTATTAGCCTTATCCAAACAGCTGAAGGTGCAATGAATACTATCAACGAGATGGTAACACGTATCCGTGAGTTAGTTGTACAAGCTGCTAACGATACTAACGCTAGTAGCACAACAAACTGGTCTGCATCTGACCGTACTCGTATCCAAGCTGAAATTAACCAACTTATGGACGAAATTGATGCAACTGCTAGCCGTACACAATTTAACACACGTAACCTTATCGATGGTTCGATTAGTGGTGGTACTTCTGGTTTGTGGTTCCAAGTTGGAGCTAACTATAGCCAAGGTGTAACTTTGTCTATAGAAGCTGTTTCTGTAGGAGCTTTGTCCGACAGAGGTGGTATTACAGGTACGTTCTCTTTCTCGGCTCTTAGAACTACTGGACTTGCCTCTACTAGCCTTGGTTACGGTGTTATCTTTACACGTGGTCAAGATATTCAAAACTTTATTACAGCTTTGGATAACGCTTTAGCATTCACTACTGAACAACGTTCTAACTTGGGTGCTATGCAAAACCGTTTAGAATTTACTATACAAAACTTGGATATAGCTTCTGAGAATCTTTCCAATGCTAACTCTCGTATTCGCGATGCTGATATGGCATCCGAAATGATGCGCTTAACACAAGCTAACGTATTGCAACAAGCTGCAATTTCTATGCTTGCACAAGCTAACCAAGCACCACAATCTGTATTACAATTATTAGGATAGTATATAAATAGGGACTGGGGGTACTTATTGTACCCCTTTTCTTTTTAATGTTTAATATATATTTGTAATATCAAACAAAGTTATTTGTAAAGGAGAGTTTATCAAATGCTTTTATCTATAGGGATGATAATGAAAAATGAGGAACGATTTTTGCGAGATTGTCTAACTGCCATAAAACCTGTTTTGGATAATGTTGATAGCGAACTTATAATATGTGATACAGGATCTACTGACAACTCTATAGCAATAGCCAAAGAATTTACTGATAATGTTTTTGAAATAGGTTGGCGAGATGATTTTGCCTGGGCAAGACAACAAGGTTTCAAACGTTCTAAAGGTGAATGGTATTGGTATTTAGATACAGACGAAATATTTCAAAATGTGGATGATATAATTGATTTTTTTAATAGTGGCACTTATAAGGAATTTGGAACAGCAACTGTAAAAATAGATAACAACCCCGATTCTCCAGAAGTAGCCATATTTGAGGCTGTACGTTTGTTCAAAATAATAGAAGGTATGCAATGGGAATATAAAATACACGAGCAGCTTATACCTCACGCACCACCTACTAAATATCTCAATTCCGTTTGTTTGCACTATGGTTATAAACTTGACGAAAAAGGATTTGCACAAAAAAGAAAGCGTAATTTAGTTCCTATTTTGGAAATATACGAAAAAGATCCAAACAATTACCGTAATATAGTGCATTTGTTGCAAGAATACACAGGCAAACCCGAGCAACAGTTAGAATACGCAAAAAAAGCGTTAGCATTAGCAAAAACAGCAGAGTTGCATGAAGAATACGCTATTGCACCGTATTATTATCCTACTTTTGTGCAAACTTTAACGCAAATTTATTGCGAACTTTCTGAATATGAAAAAATAATTGATTGTGTTGCCGAATATTTTGATTCAGTACCTGTTGCAAAGTTGGCAGCTAATTCTCATTATTTGCGGTATCAACAGGCTTTCGCTTTGATACAAACTGATAAAGCTGATGAAGCAAAAGAAATTGCTCTGCTTGCATATGAATTAAAAAAACAGGCAGATAACGATGAGTTGGATAAAAGAGTTTTGTCCACTTCCATTTTGCCAAGAATGGTGGACAATGATTTTATTGTACAAATATTGGAAACATTTGTTTTGAACAATCTTTTTGATGATGCTATTAAATGGCTAGAAAATTTGCCAAATGCTCGCACAGTTAAAGAAACAACCTACGAAATCGATAAATATATTTGCTATGAACATTTTGTAGGTTTAATGTTTTTGCACAAACCTAAAATGCTCGGAAATTTGTACTGGCATTTTGCAAACAAACAAAACGCCAAAGAATACAACGACATTATAACAATAATAGAAATGGGCATCCAAAGTGAATCTGCAAAAATTAAATTGGCAAAAACTATTCTTGAAAAAGCAAATAGTTACGATATGCCATATATTCAGCTACAACAGCTTAGGTTAGCACTTGAAAAAAATGACTCGACTGCGGTTGACTATTTGGATTACTTTATGAAACAAGATAATTTGTCGCAAATATACGCTGATGTTTTGGTGGTTGCCATAAAACACAACAAGTTTTTTGCGGAATTATCTAATAAAATGGATATAGTTACCTCTATGAATTTGTTTGAACGTACTGTTGATGCTCCAAATTCGCTGTGGAAAATTGTTGCAACTAACGATATTTTATCCGATTTAGATACGGTTCACAACTTTTTGCAAAAAAATAATTTTATGAAAGATTTTACCGATATTAAAGCGGTTCGCTTTATGTGCGACATTTTGAACAATTTAATCTCTACAATAGGATTGTTTGACGGCGATGATACACTTAAAAAAGACGAAATATCCAAACAATTATTGTTGTTTGAGTTGCTTGCAAAAATTTTTAACAAACATTATAAAATGCTATACTCGGCAGAAATTTATTGCGAAAATGCAATACATTCATTGACAGATGCCGAAATTGTAATTTTTTATCTTGGCACGGCTTACGAACACAAAGAAACTGGAAATATTGCCGATTTTGCAAAATATATGCGGCTTGCTCTAAAAACCGCTCCGCAATACAAAGAATCTATCCAAAAAATTACCGATAATTTGCAGGAAAATCTCGCTCCGCCAACAGTACATGAACAACTACAGCAAGAAATTGCTAATCTAAAAGCGGTAATTTACAATATGATACAAACAGGCAACAAAACACAGGCACAACAAATTTTTGAAACTTATGTACAAATAAATCCAACGGATGATGATATTGCAAAAATACGCAAAATGTTAGCTTAAAAAGGGGTTGTCAACAGTGGTTTTATCAATAGGAATGATAATGAAAAACGAAGAAAAATATCTGCGGGATTGTTTAACCGCTTTGCAGCCGATTTTGGATAACGTTGACAGCGAACTGATAATTTGCGATACAGGCTCTACTGACAACTCGATTAACATTGCCAAAGAATTTACCGATAACGTGCTAGAAATAGAATGGCGCGATGATTTTGGTTGGGCAAGACAACAGGGGTTTCAACTTGCTAAAGGAGAGTGGTTTTGGTATGTTGATCCTGACGAAATATTTCAAGATGTGCAAGCAATAATTGATTTTTTCAACAGCGGCGAATACAAAAATTTTGGTTGTGGCATTATTAAATTAAATGATAATCCCTATTCCAACGATGAAGGTAACATTGCGGATTATGTGCGATTATTCAAAATAGTGGACGGTATGCAATGGCAGGATAAAATACACGAACAACTCGTGCCTTTTGAAGGTCCTAACAAATACTTAAATGCTACTTGCTTGCATTATGGCTATGTTGGCAACCAAGAATTTTCCGCTGCAAAGCACAAAAGAAACTTAAAACCCATATTAGAAATTTACAACGAACGCCCCAACGACTACAGAAATATAATGCACTTAGCCGCTGAATTTAATCATATGCCCGAAACACAGCTGAAATACGCCGAAATAGGAATAAAACTTGCCAAAGATACCGAACTTAGTGCGGATTATTCTTCGTACCCGTGTTTTTACCCTGCTTTTGCACAAGTGGTAACAAGGCTTTATTTTGATTTTAATGAACACGAAAAAGTAATCGATTGCGTAAATGAATATTTCGAAAGCGTGCCTACTGAAAAAATATCTATAAATGCTTGCAACTTAAAATATATGCAAACTTTATCCTATATTAAATTGGATATGATTGAAAATGCCAAAACATCGGCTTTTGCGGCATATTCTCTTAAAAAGCAGGCGGACAATAACGAATTATCCAGAATCTCGTTAAGTGCTGGTGCAGGTTCAATGAAAGTTGACTATCACCAGTTTATCGCACAAATATTGACTTCTTTGATACGGCTTGATAATTTTGACGAAACTATTACATGGCTAAAACAAGCCATTTTACAGGACGATAAACTTGACGAATACAAATGTTACGCCAGTTTGATTGGTATAATGTTTTCGTACAGTCCAAAAATGTTGAGTGATTTATATTTGCATTTTTCGCAAGCACAAAACGCCCAAAAACACAACGATATTATAACCATTATAGAAAGCGGATTGAACAATCAATCTAGCAAAATTGATTTTGCCAAAAACCTGTTGAAAAAGTTGGAAAATTCAACCGTTGAAAATACGTCTTACATAAAATTGCAACAGTTGCGATTGGCTATGAATGAAAACAGCCCAGTCGACGATTATTTGGATTATTTTGTGCAACAAACGGAAATTTCGCAAATATATGCGGATGTGCTTGTTGCCGCCATAAAGAATAACAAATATTTTGAAGAATTATCTCAAAAAATGAATATAGTTTCCTATGTTAATTTATTTAATCAAACAATAGATGCTATGAATGTTCCATGGCAAGTTGTCGCTACCAATGATATGTTGCACAATTTGGAGATAATTCACAACTTTTTGCAACAAACCAACTTCATGGAAAATTTTACCAGTGCTAAAGCGGTGCGTTTTATTTGCAATATTTTGGGCAACTTAAAAGGCAAAGCCGAAAACGAATCGCTACATTTTGAACTGCTCGAGCGGGCGTTTCACATGTACTACAAAATGATTTATTCAAAAGAATTTTATTGCGAAAGCGAAGTGGATTCTCTGGTTGAAAGCGATAAAACAACCTTTTATTTAGGCACGGCTTACGAGCGCAAAAATGCCGGAAATATTGCCGATTTCGCAAAATATATGCGGCTTGCTCTAAAAACTGCTCCGCATTACAAAGATATGATTCAGCAAATTACCGAAAATTTGCAGGAAAATCTCGTTTTGCCAACAATACACGATGAACTGCAACAAGAAATTGCTAATCTAAAAGCGGTAATTTACAACATGATACAAACAGGCAACAAAACGCAAGCACAGCAAATTTTTGAAACTTACGTACAAATAAATCCAACGGACGGCGATATTGCAAAAATACGCCAAATGTTAGCTTAAAAGGAGTAGTCAACCATGATTTTGTCAATAGGAATAATAATGAAAAACGAAGAAAAATATCTGCGGGATTGTTTAACTGCCATAAAGCCAGTTTTGGACAACGTTGACAGCGAACTGATAATTTGCGATACAGGCTCTACCGACAACTCGATTAACATTGCAAAAGAATTTACCGACAATGTACTAGAAATCGGCTGGCGCAACGATTTTGCCTGGGCAAGACAGCAAGGTTTGCAACTTTGTAAAGGCGAATGGTACTGGTATATTGATGCCGACGAAGTTTTCCAAGATGTACAAGAAATAGTTGACTTTTTCAACAGCGGCGAATACAAAAATTTCGGTATCGGAGTTATCTCCATTGACAATAATCCAAAAGTCAAAGGTGCAAAAAGAAATTTGTCAAAAGTTGTGCGTTTGTTCAAAATGGTTGAAGGCTTGCAATGGCACGATAAAATTCACGAACAGCTGCTCCCGTATGATGGTCCCGCGAAATATTTTGTTTCTTCGGATTGCTTACATTATGGGTATGTTCTCGGCGAGGAAATTAGCAAAAAAAAGCATAAAATGAAGTTAAAGGCTGTTTTGGAAATCTACGAAGAACGTCCGCACGATTATCGGAATATTCTGCACATGATAAGCGAATATGGCGATAAAATAGAAACTCAACTTAAATACGCCGAAATAGGTGCAGATTTGGCAAAAAAAGCCGAACTCGCCGAAAATTACACTACAGATCCCTGTTATTATCCTGCTTTTGCGGGAATTTTGGCGAACATTTATTTGCATTTTGGCGAATATACCAAAGTAATCGATTGCGTAAATGAATATTTTGAAATTGTCCCAACAAAAAAAATATCTATAAACGCAAGTAGATTGAAATATTCTCAAAGTTTAGCTTTTGTAAAAGAAGAAAAATTTGAAGAGGCGAAACAAGCCGCTCTCGAATCGTATCGTTACAAAAAGTTGGCAGATAATAACGAACTTTCGATAGTTGCTTTAGGCGCGGGCGTTGGCGAATCGGAGGTTGAACTTAACAAACTTGTGGCACATTTAGTTGGCACTTTTATTTTGGTTGACAAATTTGACGAAGCCATCGAATGGCTAGAAAATGCCCTTTTGCAAGAAGATTCCCTTGAACATTACGAATCCTATGCAACTTTTGTGCGGCTGATTTTGGGCAATAATCCGAAAATGTTGAGTGATTTATATTGGCATTTTGTCAACAATAAAAATGCCAAACAGCAAAACGACATTATTACAATAATAGAAGCTGGCATAAAATTCCACAAAACTAAAGTTGACTTTGCCAGAAACTTATTAAAAGAGTTAAAAAATCCCAATATCGCGGAAACGCCCTACATAAAATTGCAACAACTTCGAGTAATGTTGGACGAAAATAACGCAGCCGCCGTCGATTTTTTAGATTATTTTATGCAACAAAACGAACTTTCTCAAATGTATGTTGACGTACTTGTTGTCGCAATAAAATATAACAAATATTTTGAAGAATTATCTCAAAAATTAAATATAGTTTCATATGTTAATTTATTTAATCAAACGGTGGATGCTATAAATGTACTTTGGCAAGTTGTCGCAAGCAACGAAAAATTGCTCACTTTGGAAACGGTTCACAAATTTTTGCAACAAAACAACTTTATGGAAAATTCTACCAACATTAAAGCGGTGCGTTTTATTTGTAGCATTTTGAGCAACCTGAAAAATCCCAAGAAAAACGAGTTGCTACAATTTGAGTTGGTCGAGCGAATGTTGCACAAATACTACAAAATGATTTATTCCAAAAATTTGTACTGCGAAAACGCAATAACTTACTTGACAGAAAGCGACAAAACAACCTTTTATTTAGGCACGGCTTACGAGCACAAAACCGCTGGAAATATCGCCGATTTCGCAAAATATATGCGGCTTGCCCTAAAAACTGCTCCGCATTATAAGGAGAATATCCAAAAAATTACCGATAATTTGCAGGAAAATCTCGCTCCGCCGACGGTTCACGAGCAACTACAGCAAGAAATTGCTAATCTGAAAGCGGTAATTTACAATATGATAGAAACGGGCAACATCGCACAAGCACAGCAAATTTTTGAAACTTACGTACAAATAAATCCAACTGATAACGATATTCCCAAAATACGCCAAATGTTAGCTTAAAGGAGTTGTCAACTATGATTTTGTCAATAGGAATGATAATGAAAAACGAAGAAAAATATTTGCGAGATTGTTTAACCTTTTTGCAGCCGATTTTGAAAAACGTTGACAGCGAACTGATAATTTGCGATACAGGCTCTACCGACAACTCGATTAAAATTGCCAAAGAATTTACCGAAAACGTGCTAGAAATAGAATGGCGCGATGATTTTGGTTGGGCAAGACAACAGGGTTTTCAACTTTGCAAAGGCGAATGGTTTTTTGTGTTGGATCCCGACGAAATTTTTCCCGATGTGCAAGAAATAATTGATTTTTTCAACAGCGGCGAATACAAAAATTTTGGTTGCGCAGCTGTAAAAATAAATAACACGCTAGATAAAAATAACAGAGCGGCAATATCGGAGCACGTGCGACTGTTCAAAATAGTTGAAAATATGCAATGGCGCGACAAAATACACGAGCAGCTTTTGCCATTTGTTGGGCCCATCAAATATTTGCAGACAACTTGCCTACATTATGGGTATCTTCCAAGCGAGAAAAAACTCAAAAACAAGCAAAAACGCAACTTAACGTTAATTTTAGAAACGTACAAGGAAAATCCCGACGATTATCGCAATATTTTGCACATGGTAAACGAATATTCTGGCAAATTGGAAACGCAACGCAAATACGCCGAAATAGGAAACGCCGCCGTTAAAAAAATTGAACTGGAAAATTACGCTGGCGTTCCGCATTATTATCCTGCGTTTGTGCAGAAATTAACGCAAATTTACAACGAACTCGGCGAATACGAAGAAATTATAAATTGCGTAAATGAATATTTTGAGAAAGTTCCGCAAATATCGGCGAATGCGCATTATTTGAAATTTCAGCAAAGTTTCGCCTTTTTGCAAACCGATAGGCTTGAAGAGGCAAGACAAGCGGCTTTTGAAGCGTTTGCTCTCAAAAAGCAAGCCGATAATAACGAGTTGCACAAACAAGTTTTAATAAATATCATGCTCCCAGCGATTGAAAACGAGGAGTTTATTATACAAATATTGGAAACTTCTGTGCGATTAGATGATTTTGCCGCGATTATTACCTGGTTACAGCAAACGCTTTTGCAGGACAAAACCCTTGATAAATACAAATGTTACGCCCGTTTTGTTGGCTTAATGTTCGAGTTTAATCCTCCAATGTTAGCCGAATTATATTGGCATTTTGTGAATTTTGTCAACCAGCAACAAGCCGAAATCGTCGCCATAATAGAAAGTGGAATAAAAAATCAAGCTGCCAAAATTGAACTTGCACAAAATATCTTAAAGCAAGCCGTCAAAATTGAACTTGTGCAAAACATCTTAAAACAGCAAAACGTGATAAATACGCCATATATTCAGTTGCAAAAACTTCGATTGGCGCTCAACAACGATGATTCAGCCGCTTGCGAATATTTGAATTATTTCATTGAACAAGACAAGATTTCGCAAATATATGCGGATGTGCTTGTTGCCGCAATAAAGTATAACAAATTTTTTGAAGAATTATCTCAAAAAATAAATATTGTTTCTTATATGAATATATTTGATTATGCTGTAAACATTTTCGATATAACTTTGCAAATAATCGAAACAAACGAAACATTGCTAACTTTTGAGATGCTTGACAACTTTTTGCAACAAAACAATTTTATGAAAGATTTTACCGAAGTTAAGCCAGTTCGTTTAATTTGCGACATTCTGAACCGCTTTTTTGACAAAGTAGATTCGCTTGACAACGAACAAAATCAGTTGCTATTATTTGAAATGTCAACAATAATTTCGCATAAATTTTACAAGATGATTTATTCATCCAAAATATATTGCGAAAGTGGAATAAACGCATTGACAAATGGCGAAAAAACAACCTTTTATTTAGGCACGGCGTACGAACACAAAAATGCGGGCAACATTGCCGATTTCGCAAAATATATGCGGCTTGCCATAAAAATAGCACCGCAATACAAAAATTTTATACAAAAAGCAACTGGCAGTTTGCAAAACGAAATTAAACCGCCAACCGCACAAGAGCAGTTGCAACAAGAAACAGCTGATCTAAAGCAACTTATACAAAGTCTGCTAAATTCAGGGTTTGTAGCACCAGTCAAAGAATTACTTGAAGTGTACGCACAAATAAATCCAGCCGATACAGATTTTTTGCGTAGCTTAAATTTTGAAGAAAATTACAAAAAGGAGCAGTAACCATGATTTTATCAATAGGAATGATAATGAAAAACGAAGAAAAATATTTGAGAGATTGTTTAACCGCTTTGCAGCCAATTTTGGAAAACGTTGCTAGCGAGCTGATAATTTGCGATACAGGATCTACTGACAACTCAATTAAAATTGCAAAGGAATTTACCGACAATGTGCTAGAAATAGGCTGGCGCAACGATTTCGCCTGGGCAAGACAACAGGGTTTTCAGCTTGCTAAAGGCGAGTGGTTTTTTGTGTTGGATTCCGACGAAATATTTCAAGATGTGCAAGCAATAATCGACTTTTTCAACAGCGGCGAATACAAAAATTTTGGCTGTGCAACGGTAAAGTTAAACAACGCACCAAACAAAGAATACAGGGTTTCTATATCGGAAAATATACGACTGTTCAAAATAGTTGACAATATGAAATGGCAAAATAAAATACACGAAAATTTATCTCCGTTTGTTGGGCCCGCAAAAAATTTGGATTCAACTTGCCTGCATTATGGGTATCTTCCTAATGAAAAAATAGACAAAAATAAGCGAAAAAGAAACTTAGAGTTAGTTTTAGAAATTTATAATGAAAATCCCAAAGATTATCGCAATATTTTAAGTTTAATAAACGAATATCCCGATAAACCAGAAATGCAACGTAAATATGCCGAAATTGGACTTCCGCTAGTAAAAGAAACGGAATTTGCCGAAAATTACAACGGCGTTCCGCATTTTTATCCTGCGTATATTCAACAATTTACGCAAATTTACAACAAACTTTTTGAATACGAAAAAACCATCGAGTGTGTAGAGGAATATTTTAACGCTGTACCGCCGTCTCAAATTGCGGCGAATGCACATTATTTGAAATATCAGCAAACTTTTGCGTTTATCAAAACCGAACAATTTGAAGAGGCAAAACAAGCGGCTTTTGCAGCTTTTGCGTTCAAAAAGCAAGCCGACAAAAATCAGCTACGCAAGGAAGTTTTGGGCAATATAATTCTGCCAGTAATGGACGACGACGAGTTTATTGTAAACATATTGGAAACATTCGTCTTGCTTAATCAATTTGGCGAATCCATCGCTTGGCTTGAGAAAACCCTTTCGCAAGACGACAAAATCGACCAATACAGATGTTACGCAAATTTTGTAAGTTTAATGCTTGCAAAAAATCCCAAAATGTTGAGCAGTTTATATTGGCATTTTGCACAAAATCATCCCAAATATAACGAAATTGTAACCGTCATAGAAAGCGGGATAAAAAGCCAATCCGATAAAATTGACCTAGCAAAAAATATTTTGGAAAAAGCGGCAAATTTGTCAACCTTGCCAACCTTGCCAAAAAACCCGTATATTGAATTGCAACGCTTGCGGTTAGCTTTGAAAGAGGATTCTCCCAAAACGGCAGAATATCTCGAATATTTTTTGCAACAAAAGGAAATTTCTCCGATATATGCGGATGTGCTTGTTGCGGCAATAAAACATGGCAAATATTTTGAAGAATTATCTCAAAAAATAAATATAGTTAGCTATATAAAATTATTTGAACGTACAGTACCTGCAATGAATGCTTCTTGGCAAGTAGTCGAAACAAACGATATTTTGCTAGATTTAGGGATAATCAACCAATTTTTGCGAACAAACGGCTTTATGAAAGATTGTACCTCAATCGCGGCAGTGCGTTTTATTTGCGGAATGTTGAGCAGCTTAACCGAAAAAATCGGATTAGTCGGCGACAACAAAAAGCGAGCCGACCTACAAAAGCAGTTGCTATTATTTGAACTTTTCGCAAGAATGTCTCATAAATATTGCAAAATGCTGTATGCAAAAGAATTATATTGCGAAAAGTCAATAAATTTGCTAACCGATAAAGACCAAACGACCTTTTATTTAGGCACGGCTTACGAACACAAAACCACTGGAAATGTTGCTGATTTTGCAAAATATATGCGGCTTGCCCTAAAAGCGTCTCCGCAATACAAAAGCACGATACAAAAAATTACTAGCACTTATCTAAATCAAAACGAGCAACCGCCCAAAACCGCACAAGATCAGCTACAACAAGAAATAGCCAGCTTAAAAACTTTGCTGTACACAATGATAGATATGGGAAATACCGCACAAGCACGCCAAATTTTGGCAGCCTATACACAAATAAATCCAACCGACAAAGATATTGCAACGATAAATAAAATGTTGAATTAACATTTTTGGGGAGTTTTATACTCGAACAACTTAAAAATAGGCTATTTTAGACAAAACGGGCGGATATTATATAATTCAACTTAGCAAAAAATGCGGGCGGATAATATCCGCCCCTACGGTTGGCGGCGTTGTAGGGGCGGATATTATCCGCCCGATATACTAATTTTGATTGATTATATTTTTTAACCAATAGAACGCCCAACTGCATCTGACCAACCTGCTAATAGGCTTTTGCGTTGAGATTGGCTTATTTGGGGTTTGAAAATTTTGTCGATTGTGGGCTTTATTTCGTTTTTGTTGGCGTAAAAATTTGTGGCAAGCCCTGCTAATAATACCGCTCCCAAAGCTGTGCTTTCGGTTATTTTGCTACGAATTACTTCAATGTTGAGAATGTCCGCCTGAAACTGCATTAGAAAATTATTTTTGCAAGCACCGCCATCTACTCGTATTTGCTTTATCGGCGGAGATTCTTCTGCCATTGCTTTTATTACATCGTAACTTTGATAGGCTATACTTTCCAAAGTTGCGCGGATTATGTGCTTTTTTTCTGTGCCACGAGTTAGCCCAACGATAATTCCTTTGGCGTAAGAATCCCAATAAGGAGCACCTAAACCGACAAAAGCTGGTACAACGTAAACTCCGCCAGAATCCTCTGCTTGATTGGCGAATTTCTCCGAATCTTCGGCGGAATCTATCATTTGTAAGCTATCTCGCAACCATTGAATTGCCGCTCCTGCCACAAAAACAGAACCCTCTAGTGCATATTCAACTTTATCGCCGATTCCCCATGCAATGGTAGTCAATAGGTCGTTTTGGGAATTAACCGCGGTTGTTCCTGTATTTATTAACGTAAAGCATCCTGTGCCGTAGGTATTTTTTACCATACCAGGCTCGAAGCAACATTGCCCAAATAAAGCCGCTTGCTGATCGCCAGCAATTCCCGCTATTGGGATTTCCCCGTCAAAAAAAGTTTTGTGGCTGTTGCCAAAAATATAACTGGACGGCTTAACTTCTGGCAAAATGCTTGCGGGAATATCCAGTTCCGCCAAAATATCCGCATCCCATTGCAGAGTGTGTATGTTAAACAGCATTGTGCGCGAGGCGTTTGTGTAATCGGTTGCGAAAACTTGCCCTTTTGTAAGTTGCCACAAAAGCCAAGTGTCAACCGTACCGAAAAGCAATTCGCCAGCATTGGCTAATTCTCGGGCATTTGGGACGTTGTCCAAAATCCACTTAATTTTGGTTGCCGAAAAATACGCATCTATTTTTAGACCAGTTTTTTCTTTTATGAGATTTTGCAGTCCTTTATTTTTGAGATGCTCGCAATAATCAGCGGTTCGGCGACATTGCCAAACAATGGCGTTATATATGGGTTTTCCTGTTGTTTTGTTCCACAAAATAGTGGTTTCACGTTGGTTAGTTATGCCAATAGCGGCGATTTCTTCTGCCGAAACGCCAGTTTTGACTTTAAGTTCGGCAATAGTAGCAAGTTGACTTTCCCAAATTTCGGTTGGATTATGCTCGACCCAACCTGGTTGCGGAAAAATTTGCGTAAATTCCTTTTGCACCATTCCGCAAACTTCCAAATCTCGCGAAAACAATATACTCCGCGAACTCGTTGTTCCCTGATCTAAAGCTAATAGATACTTTTTCATTTTTACCTCCAAAACCTTGGGGCTAAAACCTTGGGGCTCTGCCCCAAACCCCGCTGGGTACGCGTACCCAGACCCGCATTTTTATTATTCGATGGCTTTTGCTGGTTTCTTTTTTTGTTTGCTTAGGACAATTATTGTTAGTGTGATTAGTATGATTAGGAAAGCTGGTACGCTAATGTAGACTAGTCCGATGATTAAAAGTTGCAAGACGGTAGTTGCGTTACTCATGCTTGACAAAAACCGTTGCCAGAGAGTTAGCGGTTCGGTGGCGTTTTCTTCGGTTATTGAGATATTTAATACGGTTGTGTTCATTTCAAAATTTAACCTGCCTAAAGTCGTTTGCAGTTCTTCGATGTTCATAATTACGGTGGTTAGGCGATTTTCCAAGGTTAAAAAATCGTCTAAATCGTCGGTTGTCATAAGCAGGGATAATAGTTGATTTTGTTCGTTGGTAAAAGTTTGCAATTCTGATTGTCTATCGGAAACTTGCATAAATAAATTGCGAGAATTTGTATTTACACTAGTAACTTCGCCTATAGTTGTCGTTAGCTGTGAGTAAACCCTGTTAAAGTTGGCTGTATCCACAATAAGCGTCATGTTAGCAAAGCCACGTTGTATATTTATATCGCTCGTAAAAATTAGCCCATCTAGTGCCGTTAATGCGTTAAAAGCGGATTCTAAATGGTCAACGGTTATTGTTACACTATAAGCATCCGCCAAAAAATCGGCAGGAGAACTTGCCTTAACTGTGTTTGTGGCAAAAAATAGTGATAAAATTGCAAAACTGAAAATAAACTTTTTCAAAATATTCACATCCTTATTTAATTTAGCATTTTTTCCATTGCGGTAAATAGTGGTTCGGTGCTGAAGTTGGTATATTTGCCTATTGTTAGCTGTTGGAAGATACGTTCTTTTTCTCGCAAGCAAACTTGTTGGGCGGTTTTTTGGAAAATTCCGTATTTGTTGTTTAATGTCAATTTGAATTTTTCGGCAACGTTTGTATTGACAATAATTGCCGATAAATTTGTTTCGTTATCTTTGTTGATTTTGTCCAATTCGTTTAACATTTGTTGCGTATATTTTGTGAAATTTGCACTAAAAACAAATACAGCAGGTTCGGTTTGCGGAATTTTCGCTTTTAACTCTTCTAGTTGCCGATTGGATTCAATTTGTGGCATAAAGTAGGCATTTCGGACAACACTTGCGTTTGCCGTTTCGTCAATAATATAGCTGTTTTCTATTGGTTTGCTGTCCAACAAAAAGGCGTTTACTTGATCGGCGGCTGTTGGCGTGTCAAATTTGCAAAATTCGTCCAAAAATCGGATATAATATTGCCCAGGGACAAACGGCTTGCCAGTTTTTATGTGCTTAATCAAGTCATCTAAAATATTGTACTTGGTAAATGGCAATTTGTCAAGCGGAATATTTAAGCCTGGAGCTTGCAAATAACTGTTTTCGTCAAATGCGAACAAAATAATTTCTTTGCCAGTGTTTGCAAAATCAAAAATAACGCTGGAGTAATCCGTTATAAGACAATCTACCGTTGTCAAAAATTGATATTGCTCAACATTTGGCGGAAACGGCTGTATGTGCTTGTAACTTTTCATAATTTTTTTTGACAAATTGTGAAATTTTACGTAAATAGTTACGTCGCTTGACAAGTAGCTATCTAGCCTGTCAAAATATTTTTCAATTTGCAAAATGCGCGTGGAATCCTCTCGCCAAGTTGGCATATATGCGTATGTTCTTTTGCCAACGTATTTTTTGGGCGGCATAGCTGCAAGTATCGAGTTTTTGGGATAGCCCGTAACAAGCCATTTTCCTGTGTAAAGTTTGTCCAAAAAGCAAGTTTCTTGTAGGATTGCACGCGTATGTTCGTTGGAGCATAATATGTAATCGGATTGCAAAAAAGTCGCTTGACTGTACTTGTTCAAATTTTTGTCCAACTTTTTTAGCGGCGTGCCTTGCCATGTTGTCAACAGGATTTGTCCTTTGCGTTTGCAAAAATATGCTGGCATTTTTCCGTTGGTTATAATATATTTTGCGGTTGCTAAAGCGGTCAAATATAGCGAATTATTGGGATTAACCCAAACAATTTTGCTATCCTTTACAAAAAGATTCTTATCGTATTCGATGTTGTTGCTAGATATGTAGACGGTAAAATCGTTGCGTTGTATTGCGTTTTTCGCCAAATAATAGGGATTACACTCTGCAGCATCCACAAATCCTATGCTAGATATTGCAAATATGGATTTTTCGCTGATTGGAAACTGCTTGCAATATTTTTGATACTTGACAGCGGCATCTTTTGGATAATTTTCGTAATTTTCAGTTGACATAATTTATCCTCTCTTTTTTACGATTGGGATTTTACAATCCACAAAATTTATGGTATAATTATTGCGAAAAAATTTTTAAGGAGAAACAGTTAATGCAGAAAAAATTTTTATCCACCAGAGATATATGTTTTATGGCGATATTTGCAACAATTACAGCAATTTGTGCCCAAATAAGCATTCCCGGACCAGGCGGAGTGCCATTTACGTTACAAACATTGGCGGTACAGTTAAGCGGCGTTATATTGGGAGCAAAAAGAGGAGCAATAGCAATTATAGTGTACATTTTATTGGGAGCAGTTGGGATTCCTGTATTTGCTAACTTTGTTGGTGGTTTAGGCGTTATTGCAGGAATCACAGGCGGATTTATTGTATCTTTTCCTATTTTAGCATTTATTACAGGGCTTGGCAATTCTAATATGATAAAACTTGCAATAGCCATTTTTTTGGGAACGCTTTTAACTTTTGCATTTGGACTATTTTGGGCAACGTATATTTTGCACTCGCAAATAACGTTGTACGCACTTTCTGCAACGGCAACTTTGGTAATTTTTCCGTTTATAATCTCCGAAATAATAAAAATATCAATCGCTACAACTATTGGCTGGCAGATAAAAACAGCGTTAAATAAATCTCGGCTACTGTATTAAAATTATTGTAATTTTCGCAAAAAAAATATATAATATGAATAAAATAAATCAAAAGGAGAACGCAATAATGAACTGGGAACAATACAAGCAACAAATCGAAGAACGGGGCAAATTGCCCGAAGATTGGTACATCATAGGCATCGACCTTGGCACAACCAACTCGATAATAAGCTACTGGGACAACAGCAACAGCCGTCCAGAGCCAATCGACATTAGCAACGGTTTTGGCAAAATTCCGTTGCCGTCCGTGGTGCAATACCGCGAAGAGGACAGCGACAAAGATGAGCCCGCCGAATGGGTTATCGGCGAAGAGGCTTATCGCACCATTAAAATTTATCCCGAAACGACAATCCGCTCGGTTAAGCGGCTTATGGGAACTAACGAAACGTTCACGCTGGGCGGTTTGCAGCTACTGCCCGAGGACATCTCCGCCAAAATTTTGCAGGAACTTGTCGAGCACGTAAACGATCTTAATCCCAAAGCGGAAATTGCTGGGCTTGTGGTTTCTGTGCCGTACGATTTTGACGATGCCGCCAAAAAAGCCACAATGCGTGCTTGCGAACTTGCAGGGCTTTCCGACAAGCTAATTTGCCTAATAGAAGAGCCGAAAGCCGCAACTCTTACCTTTAACGCTCGCAATCAGCTTGACCTAAACGAGAAAATTATGGTTTTCGATTTCGGCGGCGGAACGTTGGACATAACAATTTTCCACATCACTGAAAAGGACGAAAACCGCATAAAATTGCATGTTATCAGCGAGGGCGGCGAAGCGTTTCACGGCGGCGACAACATCGACGATGTGCTGTTAGAGCAATGTTACGAGTATGTCCACAAGAAAACGGGGCAAACGCAAGAGGAAATTGCACCCGAAAATCAAATTGAGTTGGCTGTCCGCGCCCGCGAGGCAAAAGAGCGGCTTTCTGGCGTGAAATTTTTTCGCATACCGTTCACGTTTTGTATTCCGCCGTTCGTGGAACAGTTGACACGGGAAGATTTTCAAGAGATGATTCGCCCGTTCATCGACAAAACACGCAAATTGGTGCAACGAGCCTTGCGCGAAGCGTACACAGGTGCATTAACCGCCGACGACATCGACCGAGTTTTGCTCGAGGGCGGCTCTTCAAAAATGCCGTGGGTTCGCGAAATGCTACTTGACATTTTCAACGATGACGGTAAAATCTACGTATCAGAGTTGCCCGCAGGAAATATTTCGATAGGTGCTACATATTATGCCGCAATGAAAATGGGACTTTTGGCACAGCCCGACATGGAATCCGAAAAAATAACGGTAGAGTTTGAGGTAACAGTTCCGCACGACATCGGCTTGGAGATAACTGGAACGGGCGGCTCAAAATTTTTCCCAATGATACGCCGCGGAACATCCTATTCGCTAGCGAAAAAAAGTCAAATTTTCACTCTATCTGGCACAACGCCCGAAGAAATGCAAACGTTCGACCTGCGTATTTTGGAGCGTATGCACAAAGAGGATACATTTGAAAAATGCAAGTTAATCGGCGAAGTTAGCATTATCGGCTTGCCAGAGCGTCCTAGCGGAAAAACGAAATTAAAAATAACGCTAATGGTTGAGGAAGAGGGCGGCTTGGTAAAAGGCACGGTTGAAGATATGGGCTTTGGCGACGAGTTTCCAAGCAGTGATTTTAAGGAAGATTTTGACCCAGATAGGTTTGTTAAGACTATTGTTGGGAAGTAGAAGTTTGGGCGGATTCTTGATATAAGAATTTGCCCGTTTTTGCTAATTCGTCCAAAAAATTTATCAACCGCATTTCGCTGTCCTCGTTCCACAGCTTGTTGATTCGGGAATTATCCAATTTTGATACAATATTCAATTCAGAAAACTTTACTAAACTACTTGAAGAATGTATGGATATAAGAAATGCCGATAAAAGATTTAGAAAATAGCACTGTCCTTTCTCTAATAAATTCATCGTTGTGAAAGAGTACGCCATTTTAAAATCTCAAAAAAATCCGCAAAACTGCACAATTTAGCAATTTTGCGGATTTCAAAATTCATATAAAAATTTCGCTATCGTATAGTAATCTCCGCGGCGGCGGCATTCCAATCAATCTGCACAGGGAAAACCTCCGCAAAGAAAGCAACAGGCACAAAAAACCTGCCCTCAACTATCTGTGCATTTGCGGCAAGCCCATTTGCTGTAATCGGCATAGGCAAGCCATTAACCATAGCATTCGCCGCACCGTCCGTTAACGATACCGTTGTTGTGGCATTGCTAAATGTTGCCGTGCCTGTTTCGGCGTTCCAGTTTACGGTTAAACCCAGCACATCAGCGACAACCCTTGCCATTACATATGATGTCGCAAAATTGGGATTTTCCGCATTTGGGATAAGCCTAAATATTGGAGCAAGCAACAACTCGCCGTCTGTTGTGGTGTGATTGCTGTTTGCCGATAATGTAACTGGCTGTCTTGTTGGCGTTGGCAATATTGGCGGAGTTGGTGGCTGTTGTTCTGTTGGTTGCTCCGTTTGCGGTGCTGGCGGAGTTTCCTGTTGTACTAAAATTATCCCATACAGCCCGCTTTCGCTTACTTGCAGGTTAAAATTATCGCCGTTCAAAGTGCCGTTTATTGGGATAAAGTTAGTTTCTTCGCCGTTTGTGTAGATTAGTATAGCGGATAATTGATTTTGCTGTTCTGCTGTAAGCCCCAAATTTGCAAGGTTTACGGTTGCTAAAGCTGTGCCGTCTATTTCGTCAACGGCGTTTCCGTTTAGCAAAATTGATATTTCGAATAATAGCAGCAAGTTTGGTATGTTTATATCTTGTAAATCGGCGGCGGTTAGCATTTCTATTGTTGTTGAGATTGTGTCGGCGGGTTGTGTGGCTTGTGCTATGCGGTTTTCTCTTAGATGTCTAGTGCTTGCTCGTGGTCGCCAACTTGGGGCTGTTGTGCTTGGTGGGACGGTTGGCGGGGTTTGTGGTGGGGTTATTGTTGGCGGTTGTGGGCTTGGTTGCGGCGTTGGTGGTTGTGGTGGGGTTGTTCCGCCGTTGTTGTTGCCGTTGCCACCATTTCCATTGCCGCCGCCGTTTATTGGTACTTCTCTACCGTCTTCCATTATTTCGGCTACTCGTTCGCCGTTTTCTACTACGAAAAGACGACTTTCGGGAGCAGTTGTATTTATATCCCCTATAAACTCTCTACCTGGCTGTAACGTTATGTTGGCAAAATTCCGTTCAGCATCTGTAACAACATTGGTAAAATTAATGTCCGATACATTAAACGTCATTGTGCCTTCGCCTGTTGCTGTAAAGTGGATTGTATATTCTTCGTCTGCTGGCAAATATATATTTTTAGCAACTCCATCGATAGCTATGAAAATATTTTCAGGGTTTAATGTTTCGTCTATAACGTTGTCAATTATTCTGCCAACTAGCCTGTTGCGACTGTCGTATATGCTTACATCTACATCGCTGTTTACTCTTATTCCACGTCCCCAAAGCACCGTTGCAAAATCAGATGTAGTATTTGCAAAAAATGGATCTCCCATTCTTCTAATGTAAATATCTGGATTATGTGAACTATAAACTTCATCATAAGCAGGGAGTGACTCTAAGAATAAACGTCTAACTAACTCTAAATGACCGCTAAATATCCCTAATCTGCCTATTAAAGGTTCAACGTAGTCTGATAGAGGAGTGCCATCTTGTAAGAAACTTTCATATGCTAAAAAGCGTGCTATATGCCTGTATTCGGACGCTTGAAAAATTACATCTCCGAAAAAGCCAGACTCTCTTACCTCGGGAAATAAATTCGCTATAAAGATAGGTCTATAAAGGTTATTACCTCCAGCTACAGGAGATACTATATCTTGGAAAAATGTTCGAGGCGAAATATGTGCAAATCTAATCGCATCTGAATCGATTGCATCGACATATGTTGGCGGTATACGTGCAGGGTGTGCATTAGTATAAAATTCTCCTACATTGCCCGCCAAGCCGTGCATACTTCTAACTGTATTTACCACAGGTCCGCCAAATAAAAGCCCCCATACGTTTATACCTCCCACAAAATGCCCAATTTGCCCATCGTCTATCGGTAATACTAAAGTGCTGCCGTGTCTGCCAAAATTCCAACCATCTTCTGCTAGTGGCAAAAATGTAACAAAATCGTCGATTGCGATTATATTGTAAAGATTCATATCAACCAAAAGACCCCCAGGAGCAGTTGTTGTGTTTGGCGTGGCGAACGTGTATGCAACCATATTTTCTGGCAAAACAAAATTGTTGCTTATGTTAAGTTGGTGGGTAAGCAAATTAGCAACCGCAGCACCTCGGCTGTGTCCAGTAATTAAAACAATGTTGTTTTCACGGTTGTATTGAAGATTATGCTTGGTTATATAGTTATTAAGATTTTGCAATACATCTCTCATGGCGGTGTAAAAGCCAAAATGATTTGTGCTTGCTGTTTGCGAGTTTTCTCTGATGTCAAAATTGCTACGCCACTCTTTTTCGCCATGTGTGCCGCGGATTGCAACTATAATTATTGTCCTAGGAACGCCGTTTATTAGCACATTTCGCCGTGCAAAGGTGTGCCCTACTGTGTGCTCTTCGCTTTCGTATTTGTCTTGAAACAAATGCGAAAATCCTACTTTTGAGAAATAGCCAACAATATCATTTTCGTTATACGCCAAAGCACTAATATTTATGGCTTCTCTTGCTAAATTATGATTGTAGAAGATTAACTGATTGCCAAATAAGCTGTCTACATCTCCTGCAGAATCGTAATCTTCGGTTATAATAGTTGCGGTTGCAGTTGCACCGTCTTCTGTTGTTGCGGTTATTTCTATTGTCCCTATACCGTAATGATATACAGGCATGGAAATTTCGTGCCTGTAGTTGCCTAAAGTTTCCACTGTCATGTTGTCAATATCTATAAATGAAGAGTGTGGCTCGCTAGTTCTCCAAGTTATATTTTCTTCATTTGGTACAAGAGTTGGCGATACAACTGTGGCTGTTAGCATTGTAGGGCGAATGCTACGATAGCCGAAGAATGTGGGTTGGTCGAAGGTTATGGTTGTGCTTTCGGGGGGTGGGGTTGTGGGCGGGGTGTCGCCAAATACGTTGAAATAGCCCTCGCCGTTTTCGCCTACGACTTGTACAGGATTTAGTCTATTTGTTGTTGTGCCATCGCCTAAATTTCCCCAACGATTACTTCCCCAAGCCCAAACAGTTCCATCATCTCTTATACCTGCAACGTGATCGCCGTCATATGAATATCCATTATTAGAGGCGTAAATATCAATAAAATTATCTGTATTTTGTATTTTAATAGGGGTACGATTAATTGTTGTATTAACTAAAAGATTACCACCCCAAGTCCAGACAACCCCATTATTATCCAAAGCAAATATTGCAGAACCAGCAGAACCTGAAATATGTAGAATATTATCAATATTTTGTACTTGAGTAGGGAGAGTGATAATATACTCTTGTGAACCACTACCAGTCTGTCCGACACTATTCAATCCCCAAGCCCATACAGTAGAATCTTCTAATAAAGCGAATGTTGTACTATTTGCAGTCCATATATGTACAGCATTTCTTATACCTTCAGCTTGCACAGGAATACTGCTACCCGTTGTAGTCCCGTTTCCAAGCTGTCCAGAACCAGCTCCCCAACTCCAAACAGTGCCATCATTTTTTAATGCTACTGCACCAGAATTATAGACATTCACAGAAACTATATTCTGCAAACCGTAAACTTGTACAGGAATATGAGTATTCGTTGTAGTCCCGTTTCCAAGCTGTCCCGAAGAATTATATCCCCAACTCCAAACAGTGCCATCATTTTTTAATGCTACAACGTAGTTTGAGCCTATAGAAATATCGACAACGTTATTAATACCTTGAATTTGTGCTGGAGTGTTTCTTACAGATACAATACTATCCGATTCCCCTAATATTCCATAGGAATTACTTCCCCAAGCCCAAACATTACCATTATTATCCAAAGCAAATGATGTAAATCCCCTTGAAAAAATAGCAACAATATTATTGATTCCCTGAATCTGTCTAGTATGAGCTGAAGTGTATACTTGTCCCGTCCCATCTCCAGTACCTCGTCCCCAACTCCAAACTGTACCATCAGATTTTAGTGCAATGCCATAGAATTGTCCAATTGAAATATCTATTATATTTTCAAGAGAAAGACGACCAGGAGTACGAGAATACTGGGTATAATGTATAGAAGGTCTGCCCCAATCCCAAACTGTTCCATCTGCTCTAAGTGCAGTCGTATTTGATACACTCCCAGCAGCATAAGTAATTACTTTTGGTGTAGTCGTCCGTGGCAACTGTGGCAAAGGCAAATTAAGCGGAGCAAATCCACTTTCCCCAACAGCCACCAAAATAACAGGCAACTCCGCCAAAACGGCAAAATCCCCGCTAATGATTGGTGTAAAGCCATAAACCGCCGCAATATTTCCGTCAAACTCTGGCGAAGATACCCAATCAACAGCAATTTCCATTTCAATATATGAAATTTCTTCTGTTATTTGCGGCGTTTCGGTTTCGCTGTTTTCTGTTGTTTCGGTTTCATTTTGCAAATTTTCGCTATCCGAAAATTGCCCAATAATCGCCGCTGGTGTTGTCGTTTGCCAAACGGTTGCAGTTAAACTTGTGGGCAAATTTAACCCTGCAAGCTGCGTACCGATTGGCACAGTTTGCTCTGCAATGTTGAGAGAAAGTGGTGCAAAGCCCACAATTTCCCATAACGATTGCGGCGGTTGCTCTGTTGGGTAGCTTGAAACAGCCGTTGTTGGCACAAAGCCCACCAACATAATAAATGACATCGCTATAGCCACTATGGCTATAAATTTTTTCGGTGTTTTCATTGGAAACACGCTCCTTTTTTTATTTATGGCTATCTTGGTAAATTTTTAATTTGAATTTTGCTGTATTGTTGGTGCGGATAATTTTATCGTCAAATTATTGGCTTCCTGGATAGACATATTTTTATTTTAGGCTGTTTTTTTCAACAAAATAAGCCTAACGGCACTTGGCACTTGGCACTTGGCACTTGGCTCAATTCTAATTATTACACATTTCACAAAAAAAGTCAACCATTCCAAAAAATTTTTTGCTATAAATTTTCCACAAAAAATCCCCCTGCCAAATTCGCCAAACAGGGGGATTTTACACTTTTTCTTAACCTAAAATAAACTTCCCAAACCGCAAGCCCTCAAAAACTCACAATCTCTTTATCATACGCAAATATTTGTCGTTCATTTTTTGTAGCACCTCAAAACCGTTTGCTCTGTAAAATTCAACCACTTTCGGAATTTCGGCACATTCTAGCATGGCGTAGCGTCCGCCTACCATTTTTTGTACGGTCAAAATTATGCTTAAACATTCTCCAAGCAAATAAGCACCTGAAATATTTTTGCCCAAATTAAAATCCTTGCCAAGCTGACCAATTAATATTATTCCAACTGATTGTACACTTTTGGAAAATCCGTCTATCTTCTTTACAACGTTTTTGGATATTGAATCATCGAAAACCAACGAATGTAACGAAAGCGTATAATAAGCCACAAGATTAGTGCCTTCAAAAATTAAATGCGTGCGACTTTTGTTTCGCCTTTCAAAATCAAATGCTTTATTTTTCAAGAAGTTTTCTACATCGGCATCTTTGCAACGGAAATTTTGCATAGCGTTTTTTACATAAAGTTCAAAATCCGTGTTTGGCTTAACGTCTCTTAAGTAGATTGTTTCGTAAAATTTTTCATCCATTCTCTACCTCTTCTAGCATTTTCTTCATGCCTTATAATAAGTTCTTCTGGAATCGGCACGGTTGGGCGTTCGAGCATCTCTACTATAATATCAGCCTCTTCTTTACCTATTATCATTGTCCTATCATACGTTATAGTTGCCATTTTTTTTTGCCCCTTTCAAGCATTTTTTATTAGTATATCACAAAATAAATTGGTTGTCAACGTTTTCAAAAAATTTTTTACGCAAACTAAATTTATTGTGGCGTATTTGAAAATTGTTTCATCCACTCTTTACCTCTTCTCAAATTTTCCTCATGCCTTTTACGAGTTTCTTCCGAGAGCGGCACGGCTGGGCGGTCGAGCATCTCCACTATAATCTCCGCCTCTTTTTGACCTATTATCATTGGTCTCTCATACGTTATAGTTGCCATTTTTTTGCTCCTTTCAAGCATTTTTTGTTACCATATCATAAAATAAACTGATTGTCAACGTTTTCAAAAAGATTTTTTAGCAAACCTATTGTAGCGTATTTGAAAATTGCTTTATCCATAATTCCCACAAAAAAATCCCCCTATTAGCTAATTTTCACTAAACCGCCAAACAGGGGGATTTTCCCATTTCAAATTACTTCACTTCAACTTACAACTAACTTCCCTAAACCGCAAACCCTCCAAACTCGCCAAGCCCCAAATCCAAATACCTCTCATCAAGCGATTCCGAGCCATCATACAAATTCTTCCAATTTGCGTGCAATACAACATCTTTCTTCAGCTTATCGTCCGAGAAATCCCAGCGTTGCCGCTCTTTTGCCTCTTTGGTTGGGTCGTTTTCGGCTTTCTCGTCCAAAATATACCAGCCCTCCAAAATGTAATTATCTCGCTGTATCGTTTCGGGATATTCCACCTTTTCACGGCGTTTGTAATACTGATAATACGATTTTTCCGTTCTGTCAACCACAAACTCAACTATCAGCTTGCGGCGTTTCAGCCACACGAGAAACCACACCGCACCAACCGCCGCCACCGATAACGGCAACAATGGCAACATCCACAGCGGCAGCCCAGATTCCGCATACCACAGCGGAATAAACGCTCCCAGCGGAATCTCCAAATCTGGCATATATACCATTCGCCCAAACTCGTCCGTGGTGTATGCACCCAAGAACACCGCTATTAAATTGCCGTCCGCATCGTAAATTCCACGGTTGTAGCCTTGCAGTTGCGCCAACGCCAAATGTGCAGGGCTTGTCGTGTATAGCATAAAGCCTGTTCCTGCGGCGTTTTCTAGCATCATTATGTGCCGCGGCAATCGCTCTTCGTCAATCACGAAATGCCCATGTTCGTCAACCGTCCATGCTATGCCGTGCGAATCCCTAAAATAGCCGTTTTGCAAAATCTCACGAATCGTGGACGAATCCAACAAAAATCCGTTATCTGGCAAATGCACCGCTGGCAAGTTTTCGTTGAATAATATGTCGTTTGGTAGGCCGTTGCCGTTTTGCCCTGGTTGACCTGTTCCAGTTTGACCTGCTCCAGTTCCGCCGTCTTGACCTGTTCCAGTTCCGCCAGTTGTGCCTGTTGCGTTATCGTTTTCGTTGGCATTTCTTGTGTTGTTGCTACTTTCTAGCAGATTATCCAGCGTTATCTCGTTTCCGTTTTCGTCAAAGATTGGCGTGTTTGGCGGCAAATATTGCAAATCGTTATGATTTAACTCGTTGCCGTTTTCGTCAAAAATGCGGTTGACTGGCGGCAGCTCCGATAAATCGTAAATTTCGTTGCCGTTCTCGTCAAAAATGCGACCGTCATTCGGCAAATCGTTTATATTGTTAATTTGATTGCCGTCCTCGTCAAACCAGATTCTGTTGCGGTTGTTAAACAGCCAATCTAGCAAATCGTCGTCGATTGTCTCGTTTTGATTGTTTTGATTATTTTGTCCATTTTCGCCTGTTGCGTTGTTGGCGTTTTCGTTGGGAATATCCGTTTGCGGTGGCGTTCCAGTTCCAGTTCCACCTGTTTGCGGTGGTTGCGGAGTTATCCCCATTCCTGGCGGAAGATTATGCAATTCTTCCAAAATATCGCCCAAATCTAACTCGTTGCCGTTTTCGTCAAATATTGGCGTTCCTGGCGGAATATTGTACAAATCTTCCAATGGAATCTCGTTGCCGTTTTCGTCAAATACGCCTGTGCTGCCGCCGCCTATTCCGTTGCCGTCCGTTCCGCCGTTTCCGCCTGTTCCGCCTGTTTGCGGTGGAGCAGTCGCTTGCGGTTGCGTTATCGGCGGAGTTGTCGCTTGCGGTGGCGTTCCTGTGCCGTTTTCGTCCGTTGGCGGAGCATACACAGGATTTCCCTCGGAATCAACTATCGGTTCGCCTGTGTTGGGGTCTCTCGCAGGTTCGTAATCGTCTGGCAACTCGTCAGGCGGAATAAACACAATCTCGCCTGTTTCTTCGTCCAAAATTGGCACATAATCGGAAGGAATATTGTCAGAATGCACAATATCTCCATTCGGAGTTCTCACAAATCCGCCCCTTGGCGGTTGCGTTGGTTGCGGCGTTGCATTGTTGTTGGCGTTATTGTTGTTATTATTGTTGTTGTTATTGTTGTTGTTGTTGTTATTATTGTTGTTTCCGCCAGTCGGTGGACGTGGCTGTTGTATTGGCGTTTCGCCGTCCGTTTCGTGGGTTGGCGGCTGCACAATTATTGGCG
>JGI24700J35501_10930876_pt1 | contig 31358 bp, 7 predicted proteins | sample TergutTh196P1_FD_35501 | JGI IMG/M metagenome (IMG submission 35501)
TTGGCATCTGCAAACGTTACGTTACGTACGGCTCGTGGAGCGGTTGCCGCTCCTAAAATTGTCCAATCGAGGAACGGATACGCCGCCGTTGTTGCGTAAACTCTGTACTCGTAAATTGCCCAACGGTAGATTCCGTCATTGCCAGCAAGCCGTGTGAAAACGCTTGCAGGAGGTAAATTTTCAAAGATGTAAAATCCGTCCGCATTGGTAAAGGTTGACATTTCCTCCATTGTGCCGAAATTTGGATTGTCAAACATCACAATCTGCCCTGTTGACGAAATTTGCACAGGTTGAAAATCGGAGTTTTCGTCATCTAGCAAGCGAGCTTCTAGCCTAAATTCAAGTCCTTCAATCGGATTTTCGCCGTTCGCCGTGCCGTCATTTAATCCGTCTTCATTCAAATCATCCCAAGCAATGCCGCTAATAGAGCCGTTTGCCCAAGCTACAAAACCTGCATCCGTGCCTGTGAACAACTCGGCAACATCAATATCCCAACCGCCGTTGACACGATTTGCAAGCACAAGCCTTGTCGGAGTCATGTTTCCGTCTGGCAAAAGGTCGCTGTCGTATTGCTCAACAATGGTTGCATCCATCCAATCGGGGCGCGCGCGGAATGTCGTTGTGCTAAATCCTGCGGGCAATTCTCGGATAAATACGCTGTAGGCAAAAATTGTCTGATTGCCGAAAACATCGTATTCGCCAGCCTCAAGCCTGTTGAATGCGTATTGTCCTTGTGCATTTGTCAACATCGAACGCTCCGCAAAACTCGTGTCGAGCGTGTATGTGCCGTTTGCATTCAAAATGTAGCGCCGCAAAAATACCTCAACGCCCTGCATTCTCGGCTCGTTCTCGTCGCGGATTCCGTCCTCGTTTTCGTCATGCCACAAAATGCCCGAAATCATGGCTCTTTCAAGTTCCATAAAGCCAAAATCTAGCCCAATGACTGGCGGAAAACGACCATTTTCTACTATATAATTGCCGTTGTTGTCGGTGGCTGGTTCGAGGATAAACTGGTTGGTTCGCAGGCTGCCGTCCGCCATGTTGAACATATCGTTGTAGCCAGTTTCGGCAATCGGATTTTGTCCAAACACAAACGGCGTTGCACGGCGGAAATTAAAGTTTGGAGACACCAAAGTCGCAAAATACGTTTCGTACGGACGCAAATGGTTAAACCAAACTTCGCCGTTTTCGTCCGTGATTGCCACCGCTGGACGGTTTCGCATATCTATCACAACCGAACCGTCAGGGTTGCGGAGCGTAACTTCAACTCCAGCAAACAGCGGCTCGAAACCCTGCCGAATGCCGTCATTGCGGAACTCGTCAACTGCATCTAGCGGATCAAGCCCAATATCTTGCCAAGCCACGCCTTGCAATCGCATAGGAATATTCACGCCAATATCAAAGTTGACATAACGCTCGTCTTCCCAGCCAAGTTGCAACGTAAACGGATTAGAAATTACAACGAAAGTATCTGTAATCGGCTGTGGTGCAGGATTTGCCGCATTCAAGGTTGGCAAGCGGTCGCCACGCCCAAACGCTTGCAACTCGACTCCGTCATGGAACGTGAGAGTTGTCAATCCGTGATAAGCCCATTCTTCAGGGAACGTGAACCGCAAACGATATTCTCGGTTCGGTGCAAGGTTCGTCAAAATATAGTAACCTTGCCGTCCTGCATAATCGCTCATTGTCGTATATTGCACAGGCGGACTTGCGGCGGAAATCTGTTGCAACGTACTTGGGTCAATTTGTGGGTTGCCAAAAGCATCCAAAACAATATAATGAGGTTGACCTGTTTCTGAGTCAATTCCAGCTTGTCCAATACGATTGCCCTCAATATCACTCAAAAAGCCGTCCGCAGTAAGCAACTCGACCAAAACGCCGTTGATTCCAGGGTCAAAACCATGCACCCAGGTTTCTTCAGGAGTGCCACGCAAAACTGGCAACCGCCGACCATTTGCAGCGGTGTAATATTCGATTGCCTCATTTTCGATTCCATCACGGTTGACATCGAACCACACAAAGTCGCCAATATATGCACGATTCGGCGGTGCTTGTAAGAACGTACCAACCAAGCGGCTTTCTCCCACGCCGCCCATAAATGTATCGTGGCGCGAGGCGAAGTTGTTCCAAGCGGCGTAATCTTCAAAAATTTCAACTTGATTTGCCAAAGCGTGCTGTGCCAAAAATGGAAGATTTAACGGCGCGCGAACGTCAACACTTAATCGGAGCGATTCCATTCCGCCAAGTTGGAAGTTGACAGGTGCTTGCGCGTAAACCATGCGAATACCTCGAGAAATCCGCTCAAATTGGGCAGGTTGCGTATCTCGTATAGCAAGCAGTTCAGAAACACGGATAAAATTGTTGTTTCTGAAGGCTGCATCGTTTGTCAACGTTGCATAAAAGCCCATTGCATCGGCGCGCGTTTCGTACTCAGGGATATAACTTTCGTCCAAAAGCGTGAAATTACCTGCACCGTTCCAGCGGATTGGTCCAATCCAAATGCGGGAAAGGTCAGTAATATTATGCACTCCGCCCTCATTTAGCCAATCTAACCTAAACGAGGCAGGTTGCACGAAACCGTGCCATTCCGAGGTTCTCGGCGAAGGACTCAACATTTCCTCATCGCCCACAAATGGGAACACGTCAAATATCACAGGATTTGGATAAAGTTGTCCACCTGGTTGCGGGAGCGTTGTGTTGCTTATGACCAACTCGTAAGTGAAAATTGAGCCTTCCGTTGCGGCGGCAGCAAGCCCGTCAACAACGCCACTAGGACGAGTTAAATCGGTAATTGCGCGTTTGTGCATAGGAAAGTCCATGCGTTGTGCCACGTTCCACGGCGGAGTTTGGTGCTGAATGCGGCGGTCGGCGGTTCTGCCGTTTCTATCCCAGTCGAAATTATCTGGCATAAGTCCGCTTGGAATGGGGCGCGCAAGCGTGTCCTCGTTTGGATCGGTGTAATGCGTAAGCGCGCCGCTAAAGCTAAACCCAGCCGCTAAAGCGACCGTGTTGTCGCGCTGTAAAGCTGTTGCGCCAAAATCAGTAATATCGGCTGTAATCGTAACCGTCAATGTGTCGCCAGGAGCCATATTTCCTGTAAATTCAAAGCGGAGCGTGTCTCTGCCAAGCCCAGGGATTGAATCAAAGTGCATTGCGGTAAATTCCAAATCGTAACTTAAATCGGTTGGGTCGATTCGCGTATGCTCCCAGCTCCAAACGTGCCGCTGTTGATAAAACGGATTTCCCTGTGCGGCGGCAACCATAAAGCCAAGGTCGGCACGGTTCAAATTGTCCCATTCAACCAGCGTTTCGTCAATTCCCACAACTGGCGGAATTGCAAGCACTATCACAGGATTTATCAAAATATCCTCTGTCAATGCACGAACCGCCAAATTGTCGCTTGCATCCAAAACGTCCTGTTCAATGTTGTACAACGTCATTTGATAGCGGAGCGTGTTCGTCAAGCCAGGATCCGCCTCAAAATTTGAAGTCCATGCGAAAAAGTCGGGCGCGCCTGCAACAGGCGGAGGATTATACGCAAATGCGTGTTGCGTGATGTTGAAATCAACCGCTGGTTCGGACATTGTAACGTCAACTCCGACAAAATCTCGGCGGAATGCGTAATAGCAGGCGTTTGCGTAACGCAACCAAATATTGCCACTGCTAAATTGCGTTTGTGTCAACGCCGAAAATACGGTTGTTACCACCGTGTAACGTGGCGCATTGCGGAAAACAGCAGGGCTAAAGCTAGATTGCTGCATTACAGAGTTATTTTGGCGCGTGGGATCGGTTTCGTCAGGAGTTGGCTCGCCCTCATAATCTATTTTTGTGCCGATTGGTACAAGAATATTTTGCGCATTGGGCAAATCCTGCCGTGCAGAAACCACGAAAATAATTTTTTCGGCATCGCGCGGAGTGCTGTTTGGCGGCAAAAGAATAACTCTGTTTTCGCGCAAGCCAGCTTCTCCGATAAGTTGCCACTGCGAACGGTCGCCAATTTCGCCGAATGCCGTCATTTCTTGCGTGTAATAAACTTTCACCGAGAACAAACTTTCGTCAACTCCAGCAGGAACGCTCCACAAGCCAGTTTGAACGCTTGCGACTTCGCTTGTCCACTCTGGTTGCAATGTTCGTGGCGTGTACGTGAACCTCGACATAACGTCCGCAACAATGATAATTTCGGGAACAGCCGCGCCGAAAAGTTCCACTTCGTTTATGAGAATTTCAATCGGCTGCATTGTTGAATATAGCGGATTTGTAGACGTTCCGCCTGCAAATTGCGTACGTGGGCGGTTTGTGTCCATTCTGAAATCTGTCCATGGCTTGCGTATTGCAAAAGATGCCTCGCCTGTGCTGTAGATAATTTCGCCGATGCCCGTTGTGTGGTCGATTATTCCGTCATTGTTTATGTCAAAATCTATCCTATTTTCGGACGTTGGAAAACTGTACGTTATAAAATCCTCTGGCAAAGTTGGAGCAATGCTTTTGTCGATGATTGCCGTCATAAAAGCATTTGCAGTGTACAATCCCCAGTTGTCGGCAATATTGCCTGGTTCAAGCCCTTCTTCTTCGCCAACTTCGACAATTTGCGTTTGCAACCGCAACCAAAAACTTTCGCCAGTTCGCAAATCGCCAGGACGGCGTTCCCAATGGGATGTGCCTGTGCTTGACGAAAAAGCGAAATCCTGTGCCGTGATTATTTCTGCATGGAACAAATAATCTCCGTCAACTTGATAACCTGTGCTATTTTCGTGGATTGTAACCTGCCAACCAGCCGCCGCCGCTTGTGCAGGGCTTAACGAAACGATTTCTCCTTCCGTGTTGACAAACGCAATTTCATAGCCCAAAACTTCCACATTGCGTGGCAAATGGTCAAAAATATGAATCGATCCGCCCGAAAGCGTTCCGCCGTGGCGTTCTACCATATTTCGCCATTGCTCAAAAGTCATATTGGATGGCTGTGTCAACATGGAATAATCCAACCTGTTGGCAACCTCTAAATGATACCAAAAAATATCACGATAATTGAACACTGGGATAAAATCGTCAACCAAAGTGTCGTCTCTGTCAACCGTTATGTGCTTGTATAATGCAAGGTTTGGACGTTGCGTGAACAAATTCATGTTCATTGTGATAAATCGGTCAAAAATTTCAACGCCCTCAATTATTTGAGAATAGCCATTGTTTCCGTCAAAATTTCTGTGTTGTTGAGATAGGTACAATTCTGGTCGACCACGTGCAGCAAAATCCTCGATATTGAAATCGTCTCGTTCAAACAAGGTTGACAAGCGAGTTATTCCGTTCGTGTGGCGAATATCTCCAGGAGCGGCGGCATTATTTGCCGTTGGCGCAGATATTGTGCCAGGCGTAAACGGTTGCGTTGCCGCTAAAGTTGCTCCCACGAAAAACGGCGAATTTCCAATATCGTCTTCTGTAAAGAAAAACGGAATATCCCGCTTAAAGCCCATGAAAGCACGGTTTTGCTGCCATTGCTCATTAAGAAATTGGTCAACCTCAAAAATGCGGTCTTCGCCCCAAACTATGTTTTCTGGCCATTCTGCCACAAATACAGGAATTGTAACGTCAACCTGTTCGCCGTAATGCAACATAATTTCGTCCGCAAAATTGGCAAAATCTCGTGGTGTAAACGTGATTTTGTAGCGACCAATGCTATGTCCACCGCGCGGCGGATTTATTTCTGGCAAAATTGGCGTTACGATTGTTGGCAAATTTTCGTCCGCATCGTAATTTTCGGCTGTTCCCTCAAAATATCCAATAGCTGAAATTTCGCCGTTTTCGCCAAAAATGCTATTGTTTCCGTTCAAAAATTCGCCATTTCGCCCGTTTAGCGAAAAAACTTGAGGATGAGCTATTGACGGCGGATTGTACTCAGAAGTCTCGATAAATTCCAATGAAATATCCCAGTCATTAGTGATGTTGTCGGCATTTTGGAAAATGCTAAAATCGGCTTGCATATTGCCAAAATTGCCATTTATTGGGAACGGTCGACCGTCCGCCGTCATTGGCACAATTCCAAAAGGCAAAATGTTAGAGATAACAGGTTCAAACAAAGTGCCTTGCAATCCGCCATTTGTGCGGTGATGGTTCACGTTTCCGCCGTTTCCAGTTTGCGGACGTTCCGCCAAAAACCACTGATTAAGCAAGTGAATATTTAGGTCAAATTGCTCTCGTGCCTCGCTGTAAAAATCGGAATGTTGAGCGTTTTCCCAACTTGTCCACAGCCGAGGAGTTGGTTGACGAACACGCAAAGCATCGCCAGCCATTGCAAATTGGCGTTCTGTTCTTCCCAAAATGTTTGCGGTCGTGCCGTAACCGCCGCTGTCGATAGGAAGTCGATTTCTTCCAAGTAGATTGCTTGCGGCAGTTGTGCTTAATTGCGTGGCTTGAATGTTTCTTCCACGGACGTAAAATGTCAACGGCGAAGTAAACATAAATCCTGTGGACGTGTTCAAAGTTGTATTTACGCCAGTGTTTACGGCAAATTGCGTGTGTGTCATGTCCATTCCGAACGCGCCTGTGTCAAACCAAACATTGCCAGCCGTTGCTATTTGTTGGGACATTCCCACTGCGAAATCACGGCTAAAAATTTGTGCGTACGCTGCGTGCGGATCGTTTTCTAGCCAAGATGTCAACAGCAAATCGTGCCACATTCCATCGGGGTTTTCGTGCGTTACGACAACCTCGAAAGATGTGTTAATGTAATATTGGCGGTTGTTCGCATCGGTTGGGAAATCCAAGCGGAAATGTCCACGATTCCACCAAGGCGAAAGCGGAGCATTTACCGTGATTTTGACCACATACGGAGCTTCCTCAAAAAATGCCCAATTTGCGGCGTTTCGGCTTTCCATCCAGTTGCGCGGCGCGCGAAATTGCGGGTTGCTATCGGTTGGACGTTGAATTACCTCGGCGCGAACGCTGTATTCTGGCGGAATCGGCGAAAGCCCAGGATTTGCCGTTGGCAAACGCCCTTCCACGGCGGCGATTCCCAAGTTTGGATCGCCGTACATTGCGGTTACGTCAATTCCGCCGCTTGCGTTAAACACGGGAGCAACTCCGCGCGGCAAAACGTGAATAAACTCCACGCCGCCGAGCTGCCAGTCGCCGTAATTTATTGCACGTTGATGCGCCGTGAAAACCTGCCCATATTCCACTCCAAAAGTGTAATCATCGTTGGCAAAACGAGTTCTGCCAGTGTCGAAACCTGGACGAGCAATTCCAGCTGTACCACGGTTGTCAACATAAGACATTGGTTGTCCAGTTGACAAATTTTCGGCAACCTCAAATTGGCTTGTGCCGTACAACCAAGCACTCGCAAGCCTTTGTCGAGTTTGTGTCCAAACAATATTTTGGCTTGTGTTCATGTGTTCGCTAAATGGCGTTGGCAAAAAGTTTTGAATATTGCCCCTAAATGCGTTTATCCGTGGATTTATAACCAAAGTCCAAAAATCACGAATGGAGTTTGTCCAGTTGGTTTCCCAAACGCCAGTTCCCCAGTTTGTGAACCGAGAACGGTCGGGGCGCAAATTGTTTTGAATGCTGTCAAAATGCACACGCTGGCGAAGTTCGGTTCGCAAATCGTGGTCAAAAATATTGCCGTTGCTGCCTTGCGTAAAAAGATTGCCCAAATTGCCAGGCTGTGCAATGCTTGCCTCTTGTGCCAACCCTGGAATCCACGTTAAACTTTGATTCAAAAATCGCTCTGGGAGCGTTCCCCAGTTTGGAGTGCCTGTAACGCCTGTTTCTCGGATTAACCAGTTGGCATCCATTGTTCGGAATGCGTTGTTGTTGGCGTTCCAACCTCGATTTGTCGCTGTATCGGGATGCACTCCGCCCGTGGTTACGTTGCCTGTTGTGCCTGTGTTTTGGTAATATTCGCCAAATCGTGGCAAATACGGATTTAACCGCTCGCCTGTGCTTGCGTGGTCGAAAAACATCATCGGCAAATTTTCTTGTCGCGCGGTGGCTCGATAGGTTATTACAATAACTTCGTCCCTGTCAAGCGGACGCTCGAATGCGTACGTAAACACTGTAAAGTTGATGTTTTCGGCGTTTGTTTCGTTTAGCTGATTCGCATTAACCGCCGCTTGCGTTCCGGGCCCGCCGTTGTGAGCAAAGTTTGTCAACCTGTTTGCTCCTGCAATGTCGAAACCTGTCGATTCGGTGGTTGTAATGCGAACTTCTCCAATATCGGCGATTGGTTGACCGCTCGGTGCGGAGTAAATTTGTATGTCAATGTAACCTGCCGCAAATGCTTGCTGTGCCGTCATTCCAGCAGGGAAAATATCCGTTAAATATTCAGGAACTCGGTCGAAAATTACAGGGTACAAAAGTGGGCCTGTTCCAAGGCGGTTATATTGCGTTGGCGCGCGATTGCGGCTGCGGTTCTCAACAGAAATTCTGTACCAAATATCGTCGCCTGGACGGTAGAAAGTCATCGGCGTTGGATTTCCTGTTGCGCCCTCGTCAAGCCTAAAGCCTTGTGCTTCCGCTTGCGTGTGATAAACTCCGCTGTAGACGATTAACCACGGCGTTTGCGACCAAATATCATAATAATTGGTGTTCGTGCGACCAAATTCACGGTTGGCAAAAATATGCTCGTTGTGCGAGAAGAACGTGCTAATTCTTGCGGTTGCGCGATATTGTGCCGCTGGATTTGCAGGGTTTGCAACTCTGTAAGTGCTTTCCACCAAAACTTGCACAGGCGGAAAAGTTGTATTTTGCAACAACGACATTTGCCCGTAATCCCAGCGAATGCTGTGAATATACGTACCGTTGGGCAGTTCTGGCACAGGACTATTTGTGTCAACCACATGAATCCAATCACTTAATGCGGCAACGCCCTCCGTCATTGTGCGGTAGTAAATTTGCGGTTGGCTAAATTCCCAAGCATGATTTATTGCGGGATATTCCACCGTTGGCCATTCTAGCAAGATAAGCCCAGGCCCGTGATTGCGGTTCGCCGTGGTTGGTGCTTCGTCAAAAACTAAATCAATGTGAAAACGAATTTGCTCATGGCGAACGTTGTTGACAATATTTCCCACCGTGATAAGTGCCTCGTGCGTGGAAATTTGATCCGCTTCGCCGTCAAACTCGTTGACAGCCGCAATATTTATGGACGGCGTTAATGTGCTTACAAACGTGTAAGTTGGCGTTCCGAACGTGTTAAATGCACCTCGAACGCTTGCCCAGTTTACGCCGTTCCAATCCACATTTTGCGTGCGTTCGTCGCCGCGCGTTGTGTGCAACTGTTGCAAGCCGTGTTGTCCATTGGTTGCCGCACGAAGATGCTCGCGACCGTGCATACGACCGCCGCCACCACGCAATGAATGCACAACGTCAAAACTGGCGTTTTGGAAAGCAACTGGCCAAGCTGTAGCTTGATTTATTTCGTCCGTGATTTGCAACTGCAAGCGAATGACGATTTGCTCGCCTTTTTCCATGTAGCCGTCAAATTCCCAGGAAATATCACGAATCATGCCTAAAGTTAAATCGTCAATCCAAGAATCGTTGTCAAAAGTGGCGGTTGCTCCGCTTGCCAAAAGCAAATCGGCAGAGGAAACCGAAACATTGGCGGTTGTTGCGGTTTGGTCAAATTCCCAGCCAACCACTCGCAAGCCTGTACGCAATGCCGCATTTACGCCTGTTGCAGTTTGCACACGATACCGCAATGACGGATTTCTCAAATGAATATCCCTGTTAATGCCCGCCGCGCCTGTGTTTGTGTAGGTTATCGTTAGGTCAATCAAATTTCCTGGCAAAACCCAGTCGTTTGTGGTTTGCACAGTTGTATCGTGTTCGTCAAAAACGCCGCTCCAAGCCACATTTATTGCAACTGGAGCTCGCAACGTGAAAATGCGGAATGTTGTGTTGAAAATTTGGTTGTCCGCCGTGGTTTGCGTTCGGTTGTTTGGCGGATTGGAGAATCTTGTGCCAGAATGCACAACCATTGCACCGTTTGTATTTTGTACCACAGAATAGCCCGCAATTCCGCCGTTTGTGGCAGCTTGTGCAACGTCAACCCAAGTTGTGTCAACTGGCAATGTTGCACGAGATTCTATGCTGTCCCAAGTATTTTCGGCGGCGGTTGGGGATTCGTCTGCATAAACGCCACGCAAAATTATGTTGTCTCGACCAGCCAAAAGCTCCTCATCTGCTTGCAAATAGAGACTTCTGTTAGCAATATCACGAACAACAAAAGTCATGTCAAAGCGGCGAATGTCAAACGCACGATGTCCGTAAATTGTGGCGGTTGGCATTGTCAAAACGCCGAACGTGAACAAATTGCGAATATTCAGCACATACGCATCTCGTGAAGAAACGTATTCAAAGAACGGCAAAACGTCAACATTTGTTTGCGTTGCTGTGTTCAAAGTAAAGCGATCGACAAGCCAATTTTCGCCGTCCGCAATAATTCCGTCAAACAATTCCCGTGGAATCTCAATCTCATGCAAACGATAGCCAACAGGCAAAGTGCCTGAATTTACGTCAAATCGGCGAATTGGCGCTCGGCGGGTGTTTGTGTCAACATTTTCGTTGATTGTGCCAGGTTCGGGCAAATTGCGTATATTATAGTGGAAACTGACCAAATTCGGCGTATGATGCGGTGCAATGTTCGTGAAATCGGTGAACGCATCTAAGCCAGTTCCCATTAGTGGGTTGACATTTGTCGTAACGTCCAATCGACCTTGCAAAATTGTTGGACGCGCGCGCAAACGTGCGTGGTCTGTCATGCTTAACTGTGCAGGGCGGTCAAAATCAAAGTTGCGTCCCTCGTATAAAGTTCTGCCTTGCACTTGGTTTGTGCCTAAAGTTGGGCGAGGTTGATTATTGCCAAAAGAGCCGTGCGTTCCCCATTCTGTGGTAACAACATCGCCTGTAATGCGGAGAACGTTGGGATTATCCAAATAATGCGTATCTGGTGCAAAGCCCCAAATTTCGCGCGACCAATCGCCAACGCCAATAATTCCGTCAAGAGCAATTTCAACTCTGCTTACATATGTTGGATTTGTCGCATTTGCTGGCATTGCTGGCACGGTAATAAAAGGGGCATTTGGCGGCGTTGCGTTGCCCTCTTGCTCCCATTGCACGAACAGCGAAAGGCTGTTATCATCAGGAAAATCGGCTCTATTAAAGCGGTGCGTTGTAACTGTGCCGTCGTGTGCTGTTATGTCAACCTCCAAATATAGGAAATCGCCAGGTCTTCCAATGTAATCAAATTGGGTTGGCAAAAATCCTACCAGCGGATTATCTTCAAGAAAATCAACTTGTGGAACTGGCAAAGTGTCAGTTATAATTGTGCGGTCGGTGGTTGTCATAACGTGAATGCTCCAAGTATCTGTGCCGTTGCCAATTCCAACACGGCTTGTTGCTCTGTTCCAAAATCCCACGTAAAAGCTGCGACTTCCACCGATTTCAGGCTCTTGCGCGGCTGGTAAAGTTGTTGGTAGCGTGGTAATTTGGTTGCCGGCGGCGTTCGTTATCGGACTTGGACTAAGCAAGTTCAAAAAGTCGTTGTTTGGTGCAGGTACTTGATTTGCAACGTTTTTGCGAACCGTTACACCAGGAGAAAGCACATTGAAGAAAGTTGGTTGCCAACTTGTTCCCCAGTGCGGTCCAAAAGTGTTGCCAGCAGGTCGATGAGATGTTGTCATTCCAGTTAAAACCCTATCTGGCGGGCTTGGATGCCGCTCTCTGTCTAAAAATCCGCCTGCAATAGCTGTTTCCCAGTTATGCCCAGTATGACCAGAGCCACCGAAAGGAAAGCCGCTTGGCTGTCCTGGCAAATCCGCCGTTGGAATTAACGATGGCAATGTCATTGTCCACTGTTGACCAACATTTAAGGGCCCGATTGGCGAAATTGTGGGAGATTGTCCGCTTGGTCGGTTGGAAAGGTTCAAAGTTGGCGACATTTGCGGTCTGTCTGTATCGTGAGCAGTATTTCCAAAAGTATAGCGAACCGTGGTTGTGCCGTAAACTGGCGTTCCTGTGGTTGTTGGGCTTGCACTTTCTGTGTGAAAACGTCCGCTAATGTCAAAAAGCCAGTTTGTGCCTAAATTATCCGTCAACATAGGATTCAACAAAGTTGGTGGCAACGGAACCGCTCCTGTGCCGTCCGTTTCGTTTATCGAAAATGTGATTACGACCCTCGAAACCGTATCTGTCAACCTGTGATTTGGATACAACGGCGAACGATAATAAGGGTGTACAAAATTCCGTTGCTCGGTTGTCAACGGCGAATTTGTCGGCGGATCGCTGTTTGGCGAATTTATCGTAAACGTGCCAAAAAGAGTGCCGTCTGCTGTGTTGTTGCTTGCCAACGCTACATTTATGCGGCTGTGTCCGTCGCGGCTGTTTGTGGGAAGTTGTCCACGGTTAATTGTTTGCCACGGCGTGTTGTGGTTTCTGCCACGATAAATGTCAACCCTATCAACGTAAGGTCGCAAAAGGCTGTGTATCAAAATATAATAGGAATCAAAATCTTCGGCAGGTAAATCGATGGTTGCCTCAATCGTCATTTGTGCGTTGTTTTCCCATGTATCAGATTGTCTAAAGCCGCCTGTAAAACTGCCGATTCCCTTGTAGCCTACATCGGTTAGTGCGTTCGGTACAGACCAAGTAACATTGTTTTGAGAAATAACGCCAATTCCGCCCCATTCTGCCCATTCAGGCGACTGATTCCCGTGAATCGGATTATTCCCCTGCGGAGTGTTATTTTGCAGTTGACCATGAGCAAGCGTTCGCGCACGCATATTTAGGTCGATTGACGCTCCACGCACCAAAAAGCCAGCGTTTCCTTGACGGTTGACGATTGCCTGGTTCAATTCATATTCCCAAATTGCACGGGCGCGATTGTTTGCCCCTGCAATTCCACGGTTAAACGCAAGATTTCTAGCATAGTGCATCCAATGCGTTATAGGATTTATAGTGCCTGTAGTAATCTGATAACCGCCCCAAGTTGGAGTTGTTACCGTTGGAATTGGATCCAAATAGCCGCGCGCGAAAATGCGATAATTGCCGTCATTCCAAGCAACGTTAGCATCAAAGCCCTCTGCATGAACGACAACACGAGTTACCCAAAATTGGCTTAATTCGGCGGCAAAATCTATGCGGTTGCCAGAAATTGCAAAGCCGCCATTTCCCAAAATTAGCACAGGATTTTCCAAACCGTTGTCAATGTCAAAAATCTCGATGCTTGTAACCCTGGAATTTTGCAAAAATCCTGGAGTAAATTCTAGGTGGTCAAGTTTTATTCCACGGTGGCGATCTTCCTGGTGGCGATTCGGCACAAAGCCGACTTCTCGTTGATTTCCGTTGCTGTCGGTAATTTGGAAATCCAAAGTTGCCACAAATTCAGGCAAAAACGCTTGCGAAGGATTCGTAAATGTGAACCGATATTCGCCAAAACGTCCGTACGGAATGCGGCTTGTTTGACCGCCGCCGCTTGTGGTCGTGTTTGTGTTGGTTGGCCAAACGTTCCACGTTCCCGCATTGGATTCGTGGTCGCCAAAATAGCGAGCTTCAACAACAACGCGCGGCAATGGCTCAATCACGCTTAAATTGTGGCTTGCGTTCGCTTGTGCAACTGGATTGTTCAAATGGTCAAAAGTTGCCCAGTTTCCTGTCGCTGGGAGCATTCTTGTCCAGTTGCCACTGCCAACGCCAATTCCCGTTTGCTGCCAGCGGTCAAAATGGTTGGTAATTCCCAAAAGTTCGATAAACCGCCCATTTGCGTTGTTTGCCGTAACATTTCCTGGAAAACTTTCGAAAGCCAAGCTAACATTTCCTGGGAAATTTACGCCCGCGGATTCCCAATCGGCTGGATTTATGATAATGTCGCCGTTTGCGTTTATGCGGTCGTGCAAATCGTCCTCTGTCAACTCAAAATATAGCGTTTCGTCAAAATAATCGGTGATTCGCAAGCTGTAAACCGCTGGATCGCTGTTTTCCACCAATTCATTGATAAACACAATTTCGGAAGGAATTATCAACCGTTGCAGTAAAAAGCCTGTTGCGGCGTGTTCTGCGGTCGGTGCTTGTGGCACTGAAAGGTCAACATTAAACACACTGCCGAGCATTTCCGCGCCCGAACTATTTCCCAAATAAAAGCGGTAGCCGTTCAACAAAGGCACAACGGGCTGTCCTTGCTGTGGTCGATATGCGTACAAAACGCGCGTTGGGTTCGGAGTTGCCGAAAAAACGCCTGTATTATGCGGAGTTGGATCGGGCGAATCGGCAGGACGAACGGCGGCGGACATTCCCGCGGCGGTCAATGTTGGTTGCGGACGCAAAACGTTCAAAGAATGGCTGTTTGTCGTGCTGTTAATTACGGCTTGGTTGCGTTCGTCATGTGCTGTCCACCCAATATTTGCGGTCAACAATCCAAAAGACGGCGTAAAGCCCAAAAATTCAATAAAATTGTTGTTTGCAATATCCGCTGGCGTTAAATTGTTGAACAAACGCAATTCAATAATAATTGTGCGTGTCAACTCGATATTTTGCGTTCCCCAAGTATTTTCTTTCGTGAGAAGAACTCCAGAAGTTGGGTCGAAAATATCGAGGATTTCGTTTTGGTCAATCGTCCAAACATTGGCGGCGTTTTCGTGGTCAACCACAGAAATTGAGAAAATATCGGCAACATCGAAAAGTTCCGCAGGAATGCGAATATCATTCAGCAAAAAGCCCTCGATTGCCATTTCTCCGTCAATTTCTGCCATGTTGAAATTGGGCAAAGTTACGGTTAATGTGCCGAATCCCATTGGTGCTTGCGAGTTGTTTCCCAAGTTAAAGCGGTAGCCGTTGCGAGTTGTCGGCGCTCCAGGGGCTAAAAAGCCTATAGGAGTGGGATTTGTCGTGTGCGGCATATTTACGGAAATTCCCTGCGTGAGAATTTGCAAAGCTGGTCGCAAAACCTCCAAAGTGCGGTTTGCGGTCGCAAAATTAAGGCTTTGCGTTCTGTGAAACGCCTCCCATCTGCCTTGTGCAGTCAAATTGGTATATTGATTGGTAAAGCCGTTAAAGTCAATAAAATAGCCGTTTGCTTGTGCTTGTGCGTTGGTAATTCCACTATGAAACGCATCAAAATATATGTTGACATTTCTAGGATAAAGCAGCACGGTTTCCCAAGCGGATTGCGGAATAACCAGCCCTTGCGGTTCTGCAAAAGCTGTAAAATCGGTAATCTCAAAAACGTTGCCGTTGTCGTCTGTCAAGCGTATTTGTCTTATACGAGATACGTCAAGCAATTCTTGAGGAATCACGATTTCTTGTAGCAAAAAGCCGCTAGAATCCCATTCGTCAACAGGCGGAGAAATTTGCGGAAAAGTTACTGTAAATACGCCGTTTCCGATTGGTGCAACAGCGTTGTTTCCCATGAAAAAGCGGTAGCCGTTTGTCAACAGGTTTCCGTCATTGTCAATGCGTGTAACTGGCGTGTTTGTTCCCGCCGTGTGCGGAGGAAAATTGCCGCTTTCGATGTCTCGCAAGCCAGCGGTTGACAAAGTTGGAACTGGTCGCAAAACCTCCAAAGTGCGGTTTGCGGTCGCAAAATTAAGGCTGTCGTTGCGGTGGTCGAAGGATTCCCACCTGCCTTGTGCTTGCAAGTTTGCGTACTGGTCGGTAAAGCCGTTAAAATCAATAAAATAGCCGTTTGCGATAGCGTTCGCATTCGTGATGTTATTTGCAAATGCGTTAAAATGTATGTTGACAGTCCGCGGATAAGTCAACACATTTTCCCAATCTGCAATAGATACGACAATTCCACGAGAATCAGCAAAATTTTCTAGGTCGGATATTTCCAAAACATTGCCGTTGTCGTCCGCAATTGTTATCGAGGTTGGCGATGCAATGCTTAACAATTCATGAGGAATCACGATTTCTTGTAACAAAAATCCTGCAACGCCAAATTCTGCAACAGGCGGCGAAAGTTGCGGAAAAGTTACCGAAAATACGCCGTTTCCAACAGGTGCAATCGAGTTATTTCCCATGAAAAAGCGGTAGCCGTTCAAAAGTAGGTTGCCGTCATTGTCGATGCGTGTAACCTGCGTTATGAAAGTGTTTGCTGTGCCGTGCGTTCCCGTGTGCGGAGGAAAGTTGCCGCTTTCAATGTCTCGCAAGCCAGCGGTTGACAGCGACAAACTCGGACGTTGCACCGTCAATGTGTGCGTTGTGTTGTCAACCGCAACTCTGCTACCGAACGGATCGAATGTATCCCAAACAACGCCAGCAATTAAGCCGTTTCCTGTAACAACGCCCTGTGCGTTTGCCGTTCCGTGGTGGGCTGTGTAGCCGATAAGGTCAATGAAAATCCCATTTTCGTGCGTTGGGAAAACTTCCGCACCAAAATTGGAGAACGTAACGAAAACCTCGAGAGGATATTCCACGCCGAAATTTTCCCAAGCGGTGGCGGGAATGGTTATTCCGTCGGCATTTGTAAAGGTTGACAAAGCGGCAAGGTCAAAATCTGCAACGGCGGTGCTTCCAAAGCCGTCAGTTACACGAACCGAGAAAATGTCGCCAACCGCCAAAATCCCGTTGGGAATAAAAATCTCTTGCAACAGAAAGCCGCTTGCTGGCAAGCCGTCCGCCGTTGGCGGTGCAATAAGTTGCAACATTGCCGAAAATACGCTTGTGAACATCAACGCATCTTGCGTATTTCCCAGCAAAAAGCGGTAGCCGTTTAACGCCCAACTGCCGTCTGGGTTTACGTGCGTTACTGGAGTTGTGCCGCCGCGCGAAGGCACTGTTGGCGGCAAATCTGGTCGCAAGCCCGCGCCCATTACCGTTGGCACAGGACGAACCACAACCAAACTATGCTGTGCCGTGCTTGTGTCGATGACCGCTCCAGGGCGGTTGAAAGCCAACCATTCGCCGCGCGCCGTCAATGTTGCAAACTGCATTGTATCTCCCAAAAAGTCAATGAAAAGGCGGTTTTCGTCATCTGCAAAAACGTTGTCGTCATATTGGTTAAAATCGAACACCAAAATAGACGGATATTCCACCGCTCCGACTGCATTCGGATTTGGCATCCAATCAGAAGTTTGCAAAATTAGGTCGTTGCCTTGCGAAATGCGGGTTTGCAACCAATCTCTCTCAAAAATTACTTGATTATCCTGTAAAAGTCCGTCAATTAAGGTAATTTGCTCTAAATCTCCCATTTCTAGCAGTTCCCACGGAACAATTATTGTATCTATCAAAAAGCCTTCCATGCCCGTTGCAAGCTGTTCTTCCAAGCTGCCAGCGGTCGGAATGGGCAAATTTACTGTCAACTGATGTCTGTGCGGCTTTGCATCGGAATGATTGCTCATAAAAAATCGGTAGCCGTTTTGTATGCCGAACCATACATTTGTTGGACTTGGCGAATGCGAGCGTTCAAGCCAATTTGGCGCGCCGCCGACTAATCCGCCAGTTGTTAGCACAATATTTGGCTGAATTACTTGCAAAACGGCATTGTCTTCGTACGGCGGAACTATCACAGGTTGCAATGTTGCTGTATCGATATAAGTCATTAAATCAAAGTGATATTGCGGCGCATATGGGTACGTATCATCCCAAGTTCTATTGGAATGGTCGGAAATTTCGTACCACAATAACTCGGCATCGTTGCGAACGCCGCCGATTGTCGTAAATTCGCCGTCGATGTAGATTATGCCATCGAAACGGTCGCCTGGCAACCACCATTTGCGAAAATTCACTCGCAACCGTCCTGTAAATCGATATTCCACGAAAACAGGCGGCTGATCTGGCAGTTGCTCGAGATTATTGTCAACCAAAAATCGCTCGATAATCTCCTGGGCGGGAATTTCCCACATATAGCCCTCGCCGTTGTTTTCCTCAAAATCTGCAACAGGCGTTGGTGCTGGAAAAGCCCGCCATTCAAGCGTTATTTCGCCAGTTTGCGGATTGGTATGTTCCACTTCGAACATAAACATTTCCCGTCCAGCAGGAGAAATCCCTTGCTCGTCGTGCGGCGGATTATCCCAGTAATTTGGCGGTTGCCAATTTGGATCGTCCAACCAATCGGTTAATTGGGCAGGTTCGCCCTCTTCAAGCCCTGCAGGCACCCAATAGCGGATGTTGTGCAAAGTAAAGAAATCTTCATGCGGCAAAGTATCTATTAAATAAGGACTAATGACTGGCAAAGTTGCCAAGTTTTCAAAGCCAGAAAGCGTGTAAGTTCCAGTGTTTCCAAAGAAAACTGAACCTGCTTCGTCCTTGTCAAAACGCATTCCAAGCCGATCGGGCGAAACCATCGTAAACGGAGCGTGCGCCACGCGCGACCAGCCCATATCTCCTGCACCGAAGAAAATTGTCGGCGTTGCAAGCATTGTAAGGTTTGCAGGAAACTGCACAAAACGGTTGCTAAACGGTACAAGAATCAAAAATTGCCGCTCGCTAACTCGGTTTCCCTGCAATGCGGTTGGTGCGTGAATTTCTCCAGTTCCTTCAGGGAAGAACATTGACATATTGCCGCCGCCCAAAAATGTATACGGAATCATATGCTCGGTGGTCGGCGTTTCGCCTGGCGGAAGTCCTGTTATTTCGTAAATTATCAAACCGCCGCCCAATTCCTCGTTGCCGATGAACGTTTGATGTTGCACCTGCTCGGGCGTTCGGTTTAACGTTGGCGGACCGCCGTTTTCGTCCCAAAGCCACATTGTAAGGTCAATCGCCTCAACGCCGCCAAAATTTGCACCGCCAAAAGTTGGTGCATTTAAGGCGATTCCGAAACGCTGGATAACGGATTCCTCATTTTCGGAGGTGTTGCGGATTGTCAACTCAAAAGGAACGTAATTCAACCTGTCCCAAACTGGAGTTTGCGGATTTAGTGCGACAAGTTCCGTTTCCCAAGCGAGGTTGGTGTTTATTACAATCAGAGAAGAAACAGGCAAAGTATCGGTTGTTCCGGGAATAATCATGTTCCACTCTGCATGACGATTTGGCGTTTCCCACGGCGGAGAAAGCTCTTGCACAACGCCGCCGACAAGCCCAGTGTGATAAACATCGTAAGCAACCCAAGCAGTAACCTCAACTTCGGCGTTTTCTGGTACACGAGAACCTTGCGGAGCGTAAAATGTCAACGGTGCATTAAACGCTGGAAAAGTCGCTCCAGCAACCGCTCCAGGCGGAGGAATGCGGACAATTTCCACCCAACCACGAGCGGGCAATTCTGTTCCAGGAGCAAGCATCCAGTCCGCCGCTAAAATTGCATCCAACTGCAAGCCGTAACCTGTGGGCGTATCGCTTTCCCAATTAAGGCTGCCGTCTGGGTTTTCAGTCGGATTTGGATTGATATAAGGCAAATGCAGCCAAACACGAACGCCTTCGGCAGCTCCGCCCGTCCAGGTTGGAAAAACCTGTACATTTATTTGGTTGTCCATTTCGCCAGTGCGGAAAAGCCTTGCATTTAAGGGCAATTCTGGATTTGGCGCACTGTTAAAATTCATTGATAAATTTAATGGCAAAGCACTAATATTTGGCGGATTTCGTGGGTAAAAGCTGATATTGACGGATTGGTTAAATTGGCGCGGTTCCCAAGTTTCGGTGGTTGTGCCGTCGTCGGGATCGATTATAATTTCGCCTGGAATGTCGTAAGTTGCGGAAACGTCCAGTTGCGCGCCCAAAACGCCTGTTAATTCTTCGCCAGCAAGAGCAAACTCAATTACAAAAAGAAAGTTGTCGCCAGCGGAAATTGTCGGAGCGGTAATAATTAAGGTTGACGAATCGGACTGTTCCCAATCCCAGTCAATGGCAAAATCGAAAATCAAATTTGGCTCGACAGCACGAACATTGACAACCGTAATTTCACGATTGACAAATCCCTGTGGAATGGGAACTTCGATACGCAAATTGCGAACTTCTGTTGAACTTAGAAGTTGCGTGGTTTCTTCATCTGTGAAAACGCGAATGTAATCCAAGCGGTCGAGCAGCTGATCACGTTCCCAGTCGTTCAAAGCCCAGTTATATTCAAGTTGCGTTTCAATCCATTCAATTTCGCTGTTGCTTAAATGTTGCGTTGGCTCAAGCGAAAGAGCCGACCAGTTGGCATTTATGCCGATGTCCAAAAAAGTTTGCGTGCGGATTCCTCTGTCGGAAACGTTTCGTGGAGTTAAAGTAATATCTAAAGAGCCACCAAAAAGGGCGGCAATGGGAATCGCCTCAATTTCGAGCGGTGGCAAATCTGGCAGAAGTTCCTCAATGCTGGGCGGTTCTAGCTGTTCGGCATCTTCATTGTTTTCGGTTTCGTTATTCTCGTTGTCGTTCCAATCTCCAGGAACTTCTGGGTGGACAACAATAGGGTTTCCGTCTTCGTCAAAATCGATTTCTGGAGTTAATGGAAAAAGATTGTCAATGTCGATTTCTAATTCTGGCTGTTCTTCGGATTCTTCGGATTCTTCGGATTCTTCGGATTCTTCGGATTCATTGGATTCGTCTGTTTCTTCGGATTCGTCAGTTTCTTCGGATTCGTCTGTTTCTTCGGATTCTTCGGATTCGTCAGTTTCGTTGGATTCTTCGGTTTCATTGGATTCGTCCGTTTCTTCGGATTCCTCTGTTTCCTCGGATTCGTCGGTTTCTTCGGATTCGTCAGTTTCGTTGGATTCGTCCGTTTCATTGGATTCCTCTGTTTCTTCGGATTCTTCTGTTTCATTGGATTCGTCTGTTTCGTTGTCGCCTGTTTCGCCTGTTTGTGGCGGTTCGGCAGGTTCGTTGCCGTCCGTTTCGGATTCTGATTCAATTTCAGAAGGCTCGTCCGTTTCGGTAGTTTCGGCTTGTTGGTCTGTTTCTTCTTGCGGCTCGTCAAAATTTTGCTCATGCAAAATTTCTTCATAAGAAACAGAATACGCTTGCAAGGCGGAAAATTCGCCTATTGGCAACAGTTCGACAAACATGATGGTCGCCAAAATAAAGGCAATAAGTCGCCTGTTCTTTTTAGATACAATAGTTTTTAAGCTAAACATTACGTAAAAGCCCCCTTTGTGGGAAATATATTTGAATATTGAAACATTTTATAAAATCAGCTAAAAAATCGCAAACATGAATACAAAAATATAGTACATATGAGGTTGACGAAATGCAGAAAATAATTTTACAATCATTATACCCTAAAAAATAAAATTTGGAAATATTTTTTGAAATTAAATTTATTCGGTTTCGAAATTATCGACATTGCCGTTGGGAGCGGTTTTTTCTAATTTAGCGTATTTTATGAAAATACACGCCATAAAAATAGCCGCCAAAATTCCGATAAAAACGGCAATTTGCAGTTCTAAAAAGCTGTTGACCGCCAAAGCGGCAAAAATTATAGTACACATAAAAAAGCTAATTGCTTGCAAAAAGTAAATTTTTCGCTTATAAGCGGGACTAAACGTTGTGGCAGTCTGTATTTTGGGCGATTTATTGGGCAAAATAAAGCCTTTTTGCAAAAATCCCAAAATGCCAAAAATTAAAGTAAATATAGCAACAACTACACAAAAAATTCCCCATATTAAACTTAAATTTAGCATAATTGCTCCTTTCGTTAGCACAAATCTCAAATCGTTCACAAAAAATCCCAAAAAATAAAATAGCGGGTCAAGGGCGCGCGCGTCCTTGCGGGGTTTGGGGCGGAGCCCCAAGGTTTTAATCTTTAGAACTTAATTTGTAATAAACCATTCTTCAACGTTGGCAAAAATATTGTAAACATTGGGTGCAATGTTGCCTTGTAGGCTTAAATTTGCTACTATTGCTTGATGTCGAAAAGCCAAACTTATTATGGGAAGTTCGCTTGCTAAATAGGCTTGAACATCAGAGATTGCTCGCTCAAATTGGCTGTCGGTTGGCGACATTGCCGCAACTTCTAGCAAATTATCCAACGTTTGGCTTTGGTACGAGATTATATTTTGCGGACTTTCTGAATGAAAGGCAAATCGCAAATCTGGCTGTAATGCTAAATTGTAGCCGCCAATAAATACGTCAAAATTGCCAACATCTAATCGCCAACGATACTCGTTGAATGGCACAGATTCAACGACTGTGCTTATTCCCAAAGAATTTAATTGTGCCGTTATTATGTTGGCTATTCGCAAGCGTTCAACGTTTTCTTGGTTGACCAAAATCGAGAGCGGTCGCCGTTCACCATCATCATTGGTCAACCATAAATTTTGGCTTGCTACCAATGACATCGTTTCTCGTGCTAAAGTTTGGGCTTGTTCTAAATCTTGTGCAAAAAATTGGACGGAAGAATCGTAAAGCCACGAATTTGGATGTATTGGCGAATTTGTGGCTATTGCGTGTGCCAAAAATACATCTGATACGAGCGTTTCGGTGTTTATTGCGTATGCTAAAGTTTGCCTAAATTGCGGCAAAGCTGGCAAATCCCGATTAAAATTAAAGCCGATAAACTCGTATCTCATGGACAAATGCTCAAAAAAATGGACAGGTTTTACGCTGTGATGCCTTGCCCATTCGGGAATTTCCGCCAAGAAAATATCTACAAGCCCTCGGTCGAAGGCGTGAATATCGGTTGCGGCATCTGGCGTTATAATAATTTGCACTTCGTCAATGTAAGGACGATTGCGAAAAGAGTACGGATTATGCACCAAAGTCATTGTTTCGCGGTGATAATACGAATCGAACATAAACGCACCGTTTCCAACGGGATTCATATTTGCGTTGACATCGCCAACGCCAAAGTGATGCCGCGGAATTATTGGAAAATTAAACCAATACATTTCTCCGCCACGAGCGGTATGAAAAACAATGCGAATTTCCCGAGAATTAACCACTTCGTAGTACGCAAAATTTTCGACATTTTGGCGGAACATTGCGTTTTCGCCCGAGTTTAACATTGTATCTATCGTAAAAGCAATATCATCAGAAGTTATCGGCGTTCCGTCGCTCCAATAAACATCGTCGCGCAAGGTAACTAGCACGTTTGTACCGTTAAAAGCGAACTCCAAACTTGCCAAATTGGGAACAACTTGCAAATTTTCGTCAAAATTAACCAGAGGTTCAAACATAAGTTGCAAAACCCTTGCGACAGTGGCATCTTCGTTCAAAATAGGATTAAGCGTAACAGGCGTACGCATAGAAAGCCGCAAAGTTCCGCCAACAACGGGCATAACAGTTTCTTCATAAATTTCCGCCACCATCGGCATCATTCGACTCTCAATCGCTGGCACAACCTCCGTAACAGCCACAGGCACTACATTAGCACCACAAGCCGACAACAACAAAATCAAAAACACTACAACAATTTTCATTTTTCAACCTCCAAACTTTCAACATTAAAACCTTGGGGCTCTGCCCCCCGCCTGCCGGCGGGCAGGCAAACCCCGCAAGGAACGCGTCCCTTGACCCGCTATTTTATTTATTTGGGATTTTTTATTCATTTTGGGATTTTATCCAGTTTAATGCTCGATTTAGTTCAATTTCTAGGGAATTTATTGATTTTATTTCGTTTTGGGCGGTTTCTTTTTCTACGGTTTCGGCTATTTTTACTAATTGCTTGTCGTTGATTAGGTTTGCCATGTTTTTTAGGTTGTGTGCTACACGATACGCCCATTTTTCGTCTTTTGCCGCTATTGCTTGGTTTAACTCGGATATTGCATTTTGCTGACTTTCTAAAAAGTCGGCGTAAATTTTTGACATCATTTCGGGGCTTGCGGTAAATTCTTCTTCGTCATCGTCGTCAAAATCGCTGAAATCGAAACCTGCTAAAATGTCGTCATCTTCGAGATTGCTGGCTGGCTTGGGAATTTCAAGGGATTCATTGGGCAAATTTGGATTTATAAATTTGGTCAAAATTGCATCCAACGGAGTCGCCCTAATTGGTTTCGAGATAAAGCCGTTAAAACCTTTCTGCAAAAATTCTTCGGCTTGTCCAATTATTGCGTTGGCGGTTAATGCCACGATTGGAGCATTATAGCCCATTTCTCGCAATATTTGCGTGGTTTCGATTCCGTCCAGTTCGGGCATCATGTGATCCATGAAAATAATGTCGTAAGTTGCACCATTTTTGACCTTTTCGATTGCCAAAATTCCACTTTCGCAAGTATCAATTTGCAGCTCGTACATTTCTAAGAAACCTTTTGCAACGTATAAATTTGTGTCAACGTCATCTACAACCAAAACTTTGCCGTGCGGCATTGCTTTTGGCGTAAAATGCAACCTTTGCGCCACCGATTTCGAGTCAACTATAAATTGTCCCAGTTGCGCAGCGGTTTCTTTGCCTAAAATTTCTGTGCTGGCTATTTCTTGAGGAATTGTAACGGTAAATTTTGTGCCTTTGCCAACGGTGCTTTCCACCCAAATATTGCCGCCCATCATTTGAATCAAACTGTAAGTTATGGGCATTCCCAAGCCTGTCCCAAAAGATACTTTTACCTCTTTTTCGTGAAATTGCGTATATTCGGCAAAAAGTGCATCCAGTTGCTCGCTTGTCATTCCATGTCCAGTGTCCGTTATTGTGATTACAAGGTTGACATTAGTCTTCGAAACATTTTGAATCATAACCATAAACTCGACAGAGCCGATTGATGTGTACTTAAACGCATTCGAAAGCAGATTATTCAGCACTTGTTTAATTCGCAACTCGCTGCCAATCAGCAATTTTGGGATATTTTCGTCCGCTTTTACGATAAATTCAATATCTTTGCTACCCAAAAAAGCCAAGTTTAGATGAATCACATCGCTTAACATGGCGGAAGTATCGTATTCTTCGGGATTGATTTCCATTTTGCCAGCTTCAATTTTGGATAAATCCAAAATATCGTTGACAATACTCAATAATATACTGGAAGAACTGTATATTTTGGCGAAAGCCTCTTCAAGTTCGGGCGGTAGCGTGTTTCGCAGCTGAATTTCGGATATGCCCAAAACGGCGGCAATCGGCGTGCGAATTTCGTGGCTCATGCGTGCCAAAAATCGGCTTTTCATTTGCGAATTTTCTTCTGCCGCTTCGCCACGTTGCTTTTCTTTGATAATTTCGTCCAAAGTGCTTAGGTCGAAAATATAGGTTGCTATAACATTTTCTTCCGCCAATTTTAGACGAACAAATGTTATTTCGCAAGGCAAAAGATCGCAATTTTCCTTTTGCAAGTTCATCTTAAAACGATTGTACCCGCTTTCCATTGCCTTGTCAAATTGCAGTTGAATTTCCCAAGATTCTTTTCCGTATCTGAAAATATCTTGCAGTTTGTCAAGCCCGTGTTGCTTGTCGGCAAAATTGAAAAATTTCAAGGTTTCTTGATTGCAATCGATTGCGTTAAAATTTTGGTCTATCAAATAGCAAGCGATAGGCATTCCGTCAAGCATAATTTGCGTGCGTTCGTCGGCTTTGCGAAGTAACTCCATGTTCTTTTTAAGTTCGCGCAAGTCGATTGAATACGCCAAAATAACTTTTGCTTCATTATAATTGATTGTGAAACATCGAACTTCGGAAGGAATCGGTTCGCCCGTTGTGGTTTGGTGCATCCATTCAAATTGCCCTTGTCCAGTTTCGTAACATTTGCGAATTAACTCCGCGCCCTTTTCGACAGAAAGCGAGCCGTCTGGCTGATATTTTGGCGATGCCGCAAAAAAATCCGATATATAATCTTCTTTATTTTCGAAACCGTAACGGATAATTGCCTCTTCGTTGTATTCCAAAATTTTGAGATCTTCGTCCAAAACGGTCATAACGATTGGCGCAGAGTCAAACATTAGTTGCCGAGTTTTGTTTATATCTTTTTCCTTTACAATTATGTCGAGCAGCGTGTTTATTGCGTTTGCGGCATCTTGATAAATCCCGTACAATTTGGAGACTTCTAATCGGGCGCTTGTGTTGCCCTGTTCGTTTTCGGTTGCGATGTGATTTATGTTAGCCACCAAATCGGCAAACATATTCGACATTTCGGTTATCATATGAGATATTTCCTCGTCTTGGGCTGGCGGACTTTTTTGGATTTTTTCCCAATAAACATTTTTGGCTTGCGTAATGGTTTTCAGCATTATTCGCGAGGACGACATAAGCAAAATCAGCAAAATAAGCATTACCGCAATTAGCCCATAAACCACAAATTGCGAGGTTGCCAAAGCATTATTTATGTATTCCAAGGCAATATCGGCGGTTGCGTTGCTAACCTGCAAAAGGTCAAGCAGCGAGTTTTCCGCAACCACGATAGATGCCCATATTTGTGCAGATTGTCCCGTTTCCGAAAACAAGCCTATTTGAGTATAAGATTCATCTAAATACCGCAAAATTTCTTGGATAAGTTGCAATTTTTCGGCTAAATCAAATTCCACGTATCGGGGATCGTCGTTCAAAGATTGCGTATATTGAACCGCCAAATTATTTAATCTGTAGTATAATTCTTCTAATTCCGTGTAAATTTCCACTTCGTTCGGTTCGGCAATCATTTCGCGCACAAGATGTCGAATATTTATAAATTCTTGATAAAATTCTAGTAAATGAGATGTTCTTGCGCCGATGTAATCGATTTTGTAGCGGTGCAGATTATTTATGTTATTAAAAGTAGTTGTCATGTAAATAATAGCGAACACAAACAAGACCGACAAAATCAGTCCTGTATGCTTAGAGAAATGTTTTAACTTAAACGATTTTTTCATGGCAATTTACATTAGGCGTTTGATAACAACATCGCCAAAAACCTTTTCCAAAGCCTTATCCAAGCGTTCGGGAGTAATCGGCTTTTTAACATAATCTTTTGCGCCGGCACGAATACATTCAACAACACTGGCTTTATTGCTAGATCCAGTGCACATAATGATAATTACATCGGGATCGATGGCAAGCAATTTTTCAATTACAACTTTGCCGTCCAAATCGGGCATAGCAATATCCAAAAAAACAATATCGGGACGAGATTGTTCGTACAGTGCAATAGCGGATTCTCCGTTGGCGGCTTCTTCAATGTTAGTTGTACTTAAGCCGCAATGGCTAGTCAAAATATCTTTTAATAATGTGCGCATTATTGCTACATCGTCAACTATTAGTACGCGCATATTCTTGTTTTTCAGCATAATACACGCTCCTCAATAAGGTTGATTTTCTAATTATATCACATAAATTTTATTTTGGGAAATTTTGGAAATATATTTTTTGTTTGACAATTTTGTTAAAACAAGATAAAATAAATTGAGTTGTAAAACATTAAAAAGGGGAACAAAATGTCAACAAATCCACAAAAACCAATACCGTTAGGTTATGTCGATTTACCAAATGGACCAAAAGCGATTTATCCCATGAACGATATTTTTCTGTCGTACAATTTTGACCACGAAGAGCAATGGGAAATATTGCGATTATTGATAAATATCTTGGTAACGGCGTATTTGCAAGTTTGCACCACTAGCAAATTAAAGCCGATAACAGGCAAAATAAAGGTACAAACCCAGTTTAAGTATTTTCTAAATACAGACTGGCGAACCATCCGCGAACAAGATATAAAGCTGTCCGAGAATGAAACAAAGGAAACTTACATAGAATTTCAAAATAGGGCAAATGTGGATCCGCCAATAGAAATACGTTCGGTGGAATATTTCGGCTTGGGAATTGTCCACGGCAACGGCAAATTGACCAATCAAATATGGCTGTTAGCCGAAAACGTTGAATCTGTGCTACAAGATAACACTTTCGAACGTTACATTTTAGCAAGCGAAAACACAGGCAACGAACATCCGATAAGTTCGGGAATATTTTATATAAACTTGCCAAAGTTAGCACAAGAAAAAAGCCCTGCTGGCGAGCTGGCAAAGTTTTTGCTAGGCAAAATAGCAAATCCCAAAAATAACGATGTGAAAAAAATTGCAAAGGCATTTAGCAAGGGATTTGGCATCTTCAAAAAAGATAAGGAGGCGGTTAAAGTGTTATCATTTAGAGATAGATATTTGAATGAGGGAAGATATGAGGGGAGAATTGAGGGAATAGCCGAGGGGCGTATCGAAGGAATAGCCGAGGGACGTATCGAAGGAAAAGTTGAAGGAATAGCCGAGGGGCGTATCGAAGGAATAGCCGAGGGACGTATCGAAGGAAAAGTTGAAGGACTAGCCGAGGGACGCTACGACACAATCAATGAAATCGAAAAATTACTTAATAGCGGCTTATCATTAGAAACTGTCCTGCAAAAAATACGTGAAGAAACTTCGCTACAGTTCAATAATTTAACCACCGAAAACACCTAAACATAAGTGTACATAAAACACCGCAAAAATAGGTTGGGAAAAATTCCAAAAAAATTTTCCCAACCTACTTGACAAACCCTAAACATCTTTACTATAATAAAAACTGCACCAAAATAAAAAATATTTTCGAAAGGACTTGACAAATATGCAAATTTGCGCTATCATTAAAGAGCAGAGCAGAGTTTTTTGCTATACGCAGAGCAGAGATAACCTAAACTCCGCTTTTTTGTCAACCTTAAAAATTAAAATCTCGTATAATAATTTAGTCGATATTTTGTTAGCAACGCAAAAAATATTATCGGCTTATTTTTGTGTGCAAAAAACTGTCCAAATAATTTAACGAAAGGAGAAAACCCATGGTTATCTACGTTTTAGAGCATTATATGGCATTAACGCAAATGATTACTTTACGGCTAACAAAACATCTCAATGAAAAAGCTATTTTAATTTGCGTTTCGGATAATGACACAATCGTTGCAAAAACGCCACTTTTTGACAACTTGAAAAATGTCGGCGTGTTTGATGACGTTATTGCGCTTGTGGAAATCCCATTAAAAGGGCTTTCGGAGGAGCAAACTATTCAACAAATTGTAACATCCTATTCGCCTGTGATGGAGCAACATCAGCTTAATTTGCACGCCGCAACCGCCATTTACGAGCATTGGGATTGGTACGTAAGTTTTGCTCTTTTTTTGGACTACCAAAATATCCCGTTTACGCAAGTTGAACCGTTGCCAAACAACACGCATTATTTCTATCATCGCCCTGCCGAGTTTCATAAAAAGAATTTTGTTTCGAAGGCATATTCGAATCTTTATGAAAATATTTATAAAATGGACAAAAACGACAAGCCCACAGGAAACATAATGCTACACGCCGAAACTATCTTTTTTGACGACGTTTTGCTTACAGATACGGAAAAAAGTTTTATCGAAAAATTCGCTTTTTACAAGCAATTTGACTTGATTTCCCAAACCGACAAACAAAAAATATTGTCCATTTTTGATTTGGATATTGCCTTTTTGCAAAATAATCCGATTTCTGTTTTGTTGCCAAATAGCCTTGGGTTTACGTTTTTAATTTCGCAAAAAAGCAACGGCTTGCTCAAAGATGTGCTGTATACCGCCGATCATTACGCAAAAGTTTACATAACTTTGGTGGATTATTTTCTCAATCCGCAAAATAAAATTATGTATAATCCGCATCCCGACAAAAAGAAAGGCTTAATGTCAACGGATACTTTTGCAAACCGCGGAATATCTACTTTTGACATAAATATGCCAGCCGAATTTTTGCGGTGGATTCCCAATTTTAGAATAAAACAAGCATTATCGGTAAAATCATCTAGTACAGAAAAATTGTCAACTATAATTGATGAAAATATTAGTTTGGATTGGGGGTTTGCAAAATCTTATGCAATAATGGATAGGCTTTACGTTGTGCAAAAATTGGCAAGCCTTTTACCTAACCATTCCAAGATAAAATTTTACGGCGTTTCGGATAAAACTTGCGAAATGCTCTACAAGCACAATTTTGACGATTATTTGGGCAAAAGTTTCGAGTTGTTAAAAACTTGCAAAAATTTAGAACTTCAAAACACGGATATTTGCATAATAAACAGCACGTTGACCGAAAATGAGCCATTGACAACTCCAAATATTATTTTTGATTTGCTTGAAAAAACCTATCCAAACAGCGTTGTATTTTTTACGAACATTTTCAACGAAAGCACGTTTATCCCGCTTTTGTTGAGAAGAAAATTTTTGCTAGATTTTATTGTTCCAATTCAAATACAGCGAACTCCGCTTGACGACGGCGAACAAGTGGGCGATTTGGGTACAATCGCAATATTTGCGTTTTGCAAAAATGCCGAAATTAGGCAACTTTTGACAACGGCAAACTTTACCAAACCACTGAAATATTTGAACGTCCTGCTGAAAGTATCGGAAATATCGGAAGAAACGGCGAAAAGCCATATGCAAGCGGCGTATAATAATGCGGTAAACTCGGCGGCAGTAAGCACGGTGCTAAATGCGACAATCAAGCAAAAAGAGGAATCGCTAGGTTCAAAGCCCGAAGAAATTCGCCAAAAGCAGGAAATAATTCAAAGACAAAACGGCGAAATTCAGCAGAAAAACGAGATGCTACATCTCAAAGACGAGGAAATTGAACATCTAAAAAATCGTATAACCGCTCTCGAAAGCTCTACATCGTGGAAAATTACGCAACCGTTGCGTGCGGCAAAACTGCTCTTTGGAGCAAAATCGTAAAATGAAAGGAAATAACAATGACTAACGAAACCGTAACAGCGTTGATTCCAGTGCGTGCAGGCAGCAATCGCTTAAAAAACAAGAACATTTTGCCATTTGGCAATAGTGGCGAAAATCTGCTCACCTACAAAATTGACCAGTTGAAAAAAGTAAAAGAAATCTCTCAAATTGTCGTTTCGTCCGATTCTGACGAAATGCTGGGAATGGCGATTGCCAAAGGTGCGGAAATTCACAAGCGAGCAGACGAATATTGCGACGAAAAAACCCGCTCATTTGGCGAAGTTGTCCGCCACATAGCCGAAAGCATCGAGGGAAACCACGTATTATGGGCAACTTGCACTTGTCCGTTGATTAGCCCGCAAAGTTATGCAAAGGCAATTTACTCTTATTTTTACGCTCTCAAAAGTGGCAACGATTCGCTTGTTTCGTTTGAAAGCGTTAAACGCTACACTTGGGACGAAAATGGTCCAATAAACTATGAATTGGGATTAAACCATGTGCCGTCGCAAAATTTGCCAAGCATTTATCATCCCACATTTGGGATAACATTGGCTCCGCGACAAAAAATGATTGACTGGAATTATTTCCACGGTGTAAACCCTTATCGCTACATGACAAGCAAAATCGAAAGCGTAGATATTGACGACGAACTAGATTTAGCAATAGCTAAAGCCTGGTTTAGTTTGTATAATGTCAACCAAATTACCCCCCCCCAGAAAATGACTGAATTACAGCGTTTGTCGAGGTTTTTCCGAAAATTCTATGAAATTTTTATGAAAGGATTGACAATTATGAAAATTTTCGCTATCATAAGCAAGCGAGCAAGCGAGCAAGCGAGCAAGCGAGCAAGCGAGCAAGCGAGCAAGCGAGCAAGCGAGCAAGCGAGCAAGCGAGCAAGCGAGCAAGCGA
>JGI24700J35501_10930875_pt1 | contig 31282 bp, 28 predicted proteins | sample TergutTh196P1_FD_35501 | JGI IMG/M metagenome (IMG submission 35501)
AGCATTCACTGGATGCTACCAGCATTAGGACGAGTTGACGCAGTCGTTGGAAATGAGACGCATGAATAGGCGTGGTTACTTATGTTGTGATGCACTAACCTAACCCATTAAAATAAAGGAGCACATAAAGCAAAATACCCGCGAGCAGCTGTGAATCCACGCGATCCATGACACCACCATGTCCAGGGAAGATGTTGCCGTAATCTTTAATGCCATATTTTCTTTTTAACGCTGAAGCGACCAAGTCTCCAATTTGTGATAAAATCGGCAATCCAAGTGCCAATACGATCAGGATCCACATCTCTGTAAACAACTGTTGCTTCAACCCGAATAAAAAGACAAAAGTGACACCTGCGAGCCAACCCCCAATAGCACCTTCAACTGTTTTTTTCGGACTAATTTTAGGTGCTAACTTATGTTTGCCAAAAAGCCTACCGGTAAAGTAAGCACCACTGTCTGTCAAGATAACCGTTACAATTAATAAAATGAATAAAGGTAGACTCTGACTTCTAATTACCAACAAGGCCCTAAATGAAAATCCAATGTAAATGAGAACTTGCGTGTAAAAGAAGCCTGTTTCAACATTTATTTTTTTTAAGACACCATAGACAATCAATAACAAAAGCGACTGTATCACGAACACCAGTAAAGCGAAGGCTAAATTTGACACAAAAACAATTCCGAGTGTTGCCATCACAACGGGTATTTTCATCCAAATTGGCACTTTCGTCAACTGGTCGTGCATGATCATCATTTCCCATACAGCAACCCCTGTGACCATGAGCCCAAGTCCCATAAACCACCAACCACCTAAATAAACAAGGGGCAAAACAACAACCAGTAAACAAAGGGCTGTTATGATTCTTTCTTTCACGCTAAACACCTCTTTAAATACGTCAAACAGTTGCTATTTCTTAACGCCACCAAAGCGGCGATCTCGTTGTTGAAATTGAGAAATCGCTTCTAATAAAGCTCCCTCTTTAAACGCAGGCCAAGGAATCTCAGTAAAATAAAGTTCAGCATAAGCAATTTGCCACAATAAAAAATTACTAATTCGCTGTTCGCCACTGGTTCTAATCAACAAATCAACAGGTGGCAATCCTTTCGTTAACAAATGATCATCGATTAATTTTGAATCAATGTCATCAAGTGAAAGTTCCGCTTCTTTAACTTTATTCGCAATTTTTTTAACCATACCCATTATTTCATCTTGCGCACCATAATTAAGCGCAATCATCAATTTCATGCCTGTGTTATTGGCAGTCATTTGTTCAATACGACGAATGGCAGTTTGTAACCCTTCTGGCAGTTCTTCTTTATTCCCTAAAACTTTTGTTTTGATGTTAAGTCTCATTAATGTGGGTGCAAAGCGATCAAAAAAACGAATGGGTAATTTCATCAAGAAGGCCACTTCTTCGGCTGCCCTTTTCCAGTTTTCAGTTGAAAAAGCATATAACGTCATGGCTTCAATGTTCATACCAGATGCAACTTCGGCAATGTGTTCAACATTAAACATGCCTGCTTGATGGCCAAAGACACGTGGCTTTCCTTGTTGCTGGGCCCAACGTCCATTCCCATCTAAAATAATGGCAACATGCCGTGGCAGTGGTTTACCCAAAACGGTTTCTTTGTCAACAACGGTTGATGAAACAATCTCCTCGAGCACTTCTAATTCCGATTTCTTTTTAAACAACATAATATCGCGATCCTTCTGTCAAATTACATGCAGCTGATGACCTTTGCTCTTTTCAAAGGCGTTAGCAAATTGACGCACCTTAAATTATACCATAAATAGGTGTTCAGTACACTAGTAAATGTACTTTTTCCATGTTTGTTGCAAGAATAAAATGTTTACATAACATTCCTGAGTGATTCATGCAAAAGGAAAGAAGCTGTCAAATCAACACACCACCTCTTTGCATCACAATAAAAAGACCATCAACGAACGATGCTCGTCAACAGTCTGATAAGTGTTAACTTTAAAGCTAACACTTGTTTTTTCGTCTTTAATGGTTGAGGTGCATTCAACTTTCTTTGATGCGATTGTTTGATGTAACCTTATGAACAAATAAAGCCAAGAAATGAGATGCAGCGGAGCATTTAATTTCTTGGCTTTTTTCTTAATGGGCTAACGACCAACTTCAAAATCATTTATCAAAACGACCAACCTTTCAGAATCCGCCCACGCGGAGTTGGAAAACCATGTACCAACCCAAGCTATTCAAAGGAAAAAATGAAAATACCGCTAGCTTCAACTAATGGTATTCGCTCAAAGCGTCGCAAAAGAATATTTTAATATATCTACAACTGTATGACCATTTCAAACAAATAACAAGTGTCATCATAATGTAGAATAATATCGTATATCAAAAATTCCCACTGTTGATAGCCAGTATTCTGGTTTTAATTGGAGGGCCCTTATTCAAAAAATGGATATCTTGGAATTTCAAAAGTTGGTACTGGTAGAAATGGTTGATATTGTCAACTAAATTTGACAATATCACAATTTACTAATCCTTGTGTGATCTCATACTTGATAATGCCTCGGGAAATTTCGTTTTCTTTACTGGTATTTCTTTCATCATTTCGTTCATCCTATTCGTCAATGAACATCTTTTTCAATAAGTTGAACGATCCTATCATGAACTTCTTGCGTTCTAGGATCAAATACACGCCTTGGATCTGTAAGCATTTCGACGTAGTCTCTGTAAAGATCAAATCCACCATTTTGCAATGCAACAATTCTCTCTACTAGTCCTTTCATAATCATATCACGTGTTTCATCATTAACTGCTGTCATAACCCAAATTGGGCAAGTTGAAGAAGCATTATTCATCATATAATACATGAGGATCATAACATAGTTGACTTTTCTTTCTACTGGATCAATTTCAGTATCACGTTCAAGACTATCAACGATCCACCAGCGCATCTCGTCTGGACGATACTCCCAATCAAAGTAATCCACCCACGGCTTATATTCAAAGGGGCGTCTTCGTGCTCCCTCCACAATTATATCCGCTCTAGTACTCTCATAAATCCGAGTATAAGTTTCATTAAAATCATCAAGAAGTGCCGCCATCCTTTCGTCTGCATGTAGTTCTTCAGATACACTTTCGATTGCTTCAATTATTTCTTGATATAAAGCAGGGTCTACTATTTTAACATTAGCTGTTGAAGAAGCTATCATTGTAATTAGCGTATGGCTGGTTACTACCATTTCAGGATAAGGATGATCAACAATCCAATCCGCATTTAAGTCTGCTACTGATTCAAAAAAATAAACAACATCACTTCTAAAATTTGTCCATGCATAATTTCCTTGAATAGTACTCCAGAGTGTATGTGATAACGCTTCGTTTTCAACATCAACAATCAAATCGTTCTTGTTTTGATCATCCTCTTCATATAAATGTTTATTATTACAGAATGTTGCTCTTTTTTCTTGACTCTCTTCTCTACTCACTTCATTCCTGCAGCCTGTTATGAATGGGACAATAATAATCAAAAATAATAAAAATCGTCGCTTTCTCATAAAATTATCTCCCCCCATCACGCTGATTTGCCAATTCTATTGCACGATTGATAATATCCCCATCTCCCATGATAGGCCCAGGGCAGTTTGAAGGATCAACATCCGCATGACCAAATATACCTTCTGAATCAACGCCCTCCATAGGTTGCCTACGTGGATGATATCTTGGATTCTCAGCTAAATTAATGCGGGGGATTTGAGGAAATAATACCAAACATTCTGCAATAATCTCTACTAAACGATCTGCTATTTGATTTTTATTAATATCAGTTTGTGGGATCACTCCATATAATAATTCTTCTTCTGTAAAATTTCCAGGAACTGCTATTCCTATCGCATCTTGACTAGCAGGATGATCCAAACCTCCAGTGTGCCAACCTTGGATATTTAAGGGACGACCTTGCACGACTCTAGCGTCCCCCACTATTTGATCTCCATGTTGATTTAATCCTGTTTCAACAACAAAATGATAAGCAATTCCACGACCACCCTCAAATACATTAAGATGGTCCGCATGAATACTTGCTGCGGTTCCCCACGGCCAGCCAGCAGTTTGATGAAGAATGATTCTACGTGGATTAGTCATTGGGCCACCTGAAAAAGTAGTTAGTCTAGGATTTTCATAATTATTGGATTCTAGCACGAAATTCGGTGTGAAATCATCATTCATTGCTTTTTCTCTGTAATATGCAATTTCATTTTCATCAACTATATCTTCCTCGACTTCTACCCTAGCTTTTTCTCTTACTGCCTCAACATTAAAAGGATGTTGCCCATCTTCTTGAATATACAACATACCTTGCCCATAATGACAAAACATATAAGCACTATTTGTTAAAAGTGTATCAACACCTGCCATATCGACTCCTGATCCAGGTCTTGCATCTTGCCACATATGATGTTCAATAAAACCATCTGGCTTACATTTTCCACATGCTGAATATTTACATTTACTGTCAGCAGGAATTTTAGACAATGCTTTTTTTTCAGCAAGCTTGTTTTTTCTCATCATCTTCTGGTAATAACCTACTACAGCTTCAACATCTTCTGAATCATTTTCACTATCATCAATAGGTGGCATACCAAAAAGCGGCTCAAATTCAATATCTAAATGGTTGAGTAGTTGACCACTATTCATTGTAAAACGACTCCAAAAGGTAACTTCGTTCTCCTCATCACCAATCACACGAGTTCTATCAGTCCAATCTGGTGTTTCCTTCCTACCAGAAAATCGAAAAGGGGATGTTCCCATCAATCTTTGAGCATTCATTAGTCTCCTCATTGAAGTTTCTCTTGAGATTGCTCTATTTCTTAGTCTCTTAGATACCACCGGTATACGTGATCGTCTTGTTTCGTCATCTAATCTTTTCATTCGAGATTGGCTCTCTGGTTCTTCCATAGAAGTACATACAACTTTAGCCCCTTCTACAACAAATCTTGCTGATCTATTTGTATATTCATCACGGGCTGCACCTATTATTTTAGCTCGAATAGCTTGCCTTTCCTCTGGTGTCATTTCACGAGTTGGTGGTTTTTCCTTTAAATGTTCACCAATTTCTTCTATTTGTGCTATTCCCCTTATCCTTTCCATTGTCAAACCTCCTATTCTTCTGAAATATAATAACCGCCATTAAATGTATAGTTTTCCATATCAGACAGAACCCGTGGGAATGATGTTTTTGATACTGGTGTTCCTGCCATCACTTCACTCATTACAATAATTTCTTGACTGCCTGAGAGCTTCGGTACACTTCCTAACGCATGTAACCGAACAATATGATCATCTTCTAATTGATTGAGATTTGTATTGGAAACACTTCCTAATGCACGATAAGATAATTGCCAATGATCGTCTTCTACTTGCGTTTTACTGTTAGAAGTTCCTTTCTGTTGTTCTTTTTCAGAATCATTTCCATCTGTACCATCCGTTGTTACACCTTGTGGGGCATAGATATTGAATGTTTTACATAGTTCAATATTTGATTCGTTTGTCTGCATGAGGATTCGGTGGGGTGCTTGGACAAATAGTTGTTTGGCATTTAATGTAATATCACCTTTGGCATCTATTGTAATGTTTTTAGCACTGTTAAACTGTATTCCTTGTTGTTCTTTCAGTCTGATTTTATTGCTTGGGTTTTGTAGTAACAGTTCATCTGGATACAACCCTAGTAGCTGATGATGAATCGTTGAAAAGCATCTATGTTGTTCGCTTATAAAGTTGCCATTGCTTCTTAATAAATGTGTTGCAGTTGCCTCTTTCTCATCATTGCTTGGAAAGGTTACGATAACCCGTGAGCCAATTTCTGGCATGATGTAGCACAAATTGCCGACTTCGGGTGTCCATTCCCATGGGTAATCGGCTTGGTCAACATGATCAAAGTTAAATTGTATAAACACAGATTCATGTTGTACATTTTTAATCGTTCCTTGTAATTGTACACCAGACAGTGCTTGGTTGTAAACTGTTGAGCAATAAAGTAGTCCACGATCTCCTAATGTATCAATAAAAGATACTCTACCTTTTTCAAATTTTATTTCACACTGAACGACGGTAAGCTGCCTTCCTTGAAATTGAACGTAGTCACCGATTTCCCAGATATCTTGATGTTTAACTTTAAGATACGCATAGGCATATCTGTTGTCACCTGCCACATAGCCACCATTTTGATAAAAGCTACGACTATTACCAAATTCCAAAATCTCTGCTTCATTAAGGATTTGTTCCTTTCCATGACGGATACCAAAGTAAAAGTTGGGTTGATGTGACAGAGAACTTGCTTGTAATGGAAAGTTGAAGTGGCTCGCTAAACGAATCAAGAATTGCCAGTCTGTTTCTTCAAGCTGAATAAAAGGGCGATCTATCTTTTTATCAGCTAATCGCCAGATAAATCTAGCTTGTGAATCTTTGATAACTTGGTGAGCGACTTGTTCAAATGTCATGTCTGGATTTTGAAATGAGCGTCGCTTTTTCCCATGATCTAAATCAATGGTGTAACTGATCACATGGATAGAAGCTGTCAATACATCATTTTTTTTATCACGAGAAATAGATGTAATTTTTCCAGAAAACAACAGTACAGGTTCGTCTGGTCTATTATCAAAAATTCGAACTTGTTCGTTGAAATAGCTCTTTTTAATAAATTCTTGTTGCTTGTCGTAGTCAATGACAATTTGAAAATGCAATCTGCCATGATCGTTTAATTGCTGTTTTATTTCCATATCCAATAAACGCTGGATGGGTAAGTTAGTTTCTATCATGATACTTTCACTACATATAATTCGTTCCATCTACAGCTTGCTCCTTTCCTCAGGTTGTGGAATCACCACATCAACTTCTTTCAAGCCAATGCCAATTAAATCACTACTCAACAGACTTTCTGCCAAATCAGAACGAATTAAAATACAGTTTTGTTGATTCACATTGGTTATGCGGACAATCGTTCTATCTTTCATGGTACTAGCATCAATTTCTGCGTGATGAATTTGACTTTTATGATGGCTGAATTTACTATTTGCCGTTAAAGCATCTACACCTAGCAAAAAGGGAATATGATAAGCTCTGCTTTCCATTTTTTCTTTATCTGAGAAAATAACACGTAGAAATCTAAGCTTTGGTTCGTATAGCCCGATCATATTTCTCGCTTCGTCACTTACCATGAAACAAGGAAAAGCGATCATATCTGTCCAAACAGTTTGCATATTTTGTTCAATTTGAAAGATCATCCGTTGAGGAAGTTGGTAGTGCTTTTTCCCATCTAACACCTTAGGATCTAATTTCCCATACCAATTTTGTGGACGTGGTGCAGTGTACGCTTGATCTAACGCTAAAATAAAGTATTTCATATCAAAAGTACCTCCATTTCAATTGGCTTAACTTCAGATAGCTCTGCACCAAATAGAATGGACGGCATTTTCTCGTTTTTATATATTTGAGCAAGAATCAGCTTAAAGACTAATTCACTTTCCACATATAACAGCTCCATATAATACCTACGTATTTCTTCTTGTTCACTTTTTAAAAAATGAGCAAACTTTCTTCGTAGCTCTTTTACGAATAGTTCTATATCTGCTTCAACACCTGAAAATAAGAGCTTCATATCAATATATTCACAACATGGATATAATTCAACAAAAGGCGCTTTTGCATAGATTGCAATTTTAAAGTGATGACTATTTGTAACATAGCTACTTTTTAAATACGAAATGACGATGTTATGAGTAGGATCCTCTAGATATCCTAGAAATTTTTGTAGCTGTGACTTAATGGGTTCATAATCTAACTCATGCCATCTTTGTTTTCGCTTCTCCGTAGTTTCATTCATTAATTCTGTAATGTGATTAACCATTTCTTGTCGTCGTTTCATGCTTTTGCCACCTTTATCAGTTCATATTGATTTTGCCACCTGAAATATCAATGGCATCATTCATATTGATACGTGATGATCCTTGCTCAATACTCACTTGGTCAGTAGCTGATAATGAAATTGTTGCATCTTTACTATTTATCCGAATTTGCTGATCAGACCCAATCTGAATGGCTTTATCACTGTTGATCTTGATACCTTCTGCTTCAGATAGTTGGATAAATGAACGATCCGGAAGTGTCAATAATAACTCATCTGGTGTCATTAATATTTCTACGCCTTGCTTATTCTTCCAAGATTTGTGGTCTGGGTTGTGTCTCCCACCTTCGGTGCTTAAATGAACACTACTTGCCACATATGCACTTAACTCATTATTTTCGCTGAAAATGAGACGCACTTCATCTCCTTCATCTGGAAGCGCATAAAAGCCTTGACCTTCTGGAGTAGAATACACGGTGGCATAATCAAACCATCTATGTCCTGAATTTTGATTATTTTCATCTTGATGAACCTTTATTTGCACACGATCTCTTTGAACATTAACCACAGATGCTCTTAGTGACACACCACTAAGCTTCGGGTAATTAAATGCCAAATGAGATGCTGATACTGAATTAAAGAGGGTATAAGTGTGCCAAAGTTCTGCACCTTGTAGTTTACTCTCTACTTTTCCTACAATTAGTATTTGATTCTCAAATGAAACAAATGCGCCTAATTCATGAATTTCTCTTAATGTCACCTGATAAACTTCTCCAACTTGACTTGAATTATGTGTTGTATCTACTGTGTAATTATTAGCTATGATTTCAGCTTTTTTACCTTGATCGTTAAGTCCCATAAACAATCTTTTACCTTTCGTTTTAAATTCAGGTAAAATGGGAATCCCCAGTCCACTTGCTAAGCGTTTGATAAATGACCAATTTGTCTCTTTATACTGTGCGAAAAAACGACCAATTAATGGGTTGTTCTGACCACGAATAATTGCCCATCCATTTTCTGGTTCTAAGCAAGTTTTTAATAAAGATTCATATGACAAACTACTATCTTGGAATGTGCGGATATGGCGTGCTTGATCTAGCAAAAATGAGCCTGTCATGACTTCAATTTCCATCGTATGTAGCTCATGTTCTGAATGAATAGATACGTTAGTTAAAACACCTTGAAAAAGAACAATTTCTTCATCATCTTCATCAATAGCTGAACCACAGACCCAAGTTTCAGACATTGCTAGTCTATGATAAGATAAGCGGTGATCCTCAGCGACCAGCCCTCGTATCCGAAGTACACCATGCTCACCTAATTCTTTTACACAATCCCACTTCAAAATACTAATAAATTCGAATGGATCTATCTTTAATTGAATTGCTCTCATTTCTTTACTCCTTCTTCCTTGATGGCTTCTATAGACTCCCACATTTTCGCAACAACTTTTTTCCAATCCGACTGTTCATTGATGGGACAGTTAAAGTTAATCTGTAAGACTTTCTGATTGACAGCTATAATAAGTAGCATATTATAGACATCTTGATCCATTCCATGATTACGAAACCCAAACCAATAGCCGTCTATATTTTCTAATTTCTCACACTCACTAAAATCTAAGCCTGCTTGCTCTAAGTGTAACGTTTCTCTGACACGTTTTGTCATTTGTTCAGGGTCTTTATTCTTCAAGTTATTAGGAAATGTCGTAAATCCCATATTTACATTTAAGCTGACGTTGGCTGCGATACATTCTGGGCGAAACTCTGATGGATACTTAACTTTAGCATAATTTTCTGGCATTGGCATAAAATCCGTTGGCATCATGATGGATATAATATTTAAAATCTCCTGTCTTTCAAATGCTTTAATCTCGCCTTGAAGGTACACACCTTCCTCCAAAGCTACATATTTTTCCTTTAACGCTTGTTTTCTCTTTTCTAAAATTTCTTTGTCTAACAATTTAGCTCGAAATGGTCTTTCCATTTTGAAATCTACTCCTCTCATTTGATTTTGGAATCATTGGTCATTGTAAAAATATGTTGTGAAACGTTATCTATAATTTTACCAGTTTTTAAGGCTATTTTCTACCTGTTTTTACAATTTTAAAGGTATTGTGTGTATTTTCCATAGCTCCGCAAGCATTATCGAATACGATTTGATTTATTTAGGTTATTCTGCGATAAAAAGATAAAAACCGATGTAGACAGTCTGTATGAGATTGCTAATCATCAGAATATTTTTTGTGAGTGATACGATCTATTAAGCTTATTACGTACTGGGGTACATGGCTTTCTAACTTCGCATGGGTGGATTCTACAAGGTTGGTCGTTTTTGATAAATGATTTTGAAGTTGGTCGTTAGCCCATCAAGAAAAAAGCCAAGAAATTAAATGCTCCGCTGCATCTCATTTCTTGGCTTTATTTGTTCATAAGGTTACATCAAACAATCACATCAAAGTTGGTTCGTCAACAGTCTGACAAGTGTTAACCTTTAAAGCTAACATTTGTTTTTTCGTCTTTAATGGTTGGCGTGCATTCAACTTTCTTTGATGCGATATAAGTTTAAACCATTTTGAGTGGTGATGTCACAGACTTCTTTATAAGTCATTCCTTTTAATTCAGCAATTTTCTCAGCGACATAGCGCACGTAAGCCGGCTCGTTACGTTTACCCCGATAAGGCGATGGCGTTAAATAGGGACCATCTGTTTCAATGACCAAGCGTTCAATAGGAACCGCTTTTGCTACTTCGTGAACACTGTGGGCATTTTTAAATGTCACAGGGCCATCTAGACCGATGTAAAAGCCTCGTTCTAAAAACTGATGCATCATAGCGACATCTCCACTATAGCAGTGAATGACGCCTGTTAGCCCTTTCCCTTCTTGGCATAGCAGGTCATACGTATCTTGTACTGAATCTCGCATGTGAACGACAATGGGCACATCCAGCTCTTTTGCGATAGCCAGTTGCTGCTTAAAAACTGCACGCTGAATGTCATTAAAACTGGTGTCATGATAATAATCAAACCCACATTCACCAAGGGCAACCACTTTGGGATGTTGTAATTGCTCACGTAACAATGGCCAACTTGCCGCTGTCGCACTTCTCGCATCGCTTGGATGAATCCCAACGACGGCGTAAATGCATGCATACTGCTGTGCGAGTTCAATGGCACGCATGTTGGAAGCTGCGTCAAAGCCAATGACAGCCATCTTTGTAACACCGGCTTCTAGCGCCCTTGCAATCACCTTTTTTAAATCATCTTTGTACATGTGACTATTTAAATGGACGTGGGTATCAAAAAGCATTTTTCTATCTCCTGTCACTTTATTTGAAGTGAAAAATCAAGTTTGAGTTTCTATGGCATGATTTACTTCACAACTGATCCATTAGGCATTTCATCAATGAGCTCAGGTAATGATAATTTCCCATCAGCCGATGCCGCTAAAACCATGCCTTCCGACAGCTCACCACGGAGTTTAACAGGTTTTAGATTGGTCACCACAACCACTTTCTTCCCAATCAGTTCAACTGGTTCATAATGGTCGGCAATTCCTGAAACGATTTGACGGGTCTCATCACCTAAGTCGACTTGTGAAACCAATAGACGATCTGCTTTCGGGTGTTGTACACAAGCTTTAATTTGTCCTACTTTTAATTGTATTTTAGTAAAATCTTCGATACCAATGGTCGGCGCATCTTCTCCTTTTTCAACGACTTCCTTGTCAACCTGTTCGACGAAGTCTGCATCTTTGCTCATTTGTGCTTGAATATAGGCCACTTCATCTTCGATTTCAAGTCGTGGAAAAATGGGAATTCCTTTTTTGATGACTGTCGTTGCTTCAGGTAACGTTTCGTACTGATTCAAACTTGCCCATGTTTGGGAAGCTTCATTTTTTATCCCCAGTTGTTCAAACATTTGATGGGTCGTCGTTGGCATAAAGGGTCCGATTAAAATGGCAATTTGACGCAGACTTTCAACTAAATGACGCATAACAGCTGCTAATTGGGCTTCATTTTCGACTTCTTTCGCCAAGATCCAAGGTGCTGTTTCATCAATGTATTTATTCGTCCGAGACACCAATGCCCAAATATCAGATAAAATTAAACTAAACTGCATTTTTTCAAAATTCAGCTCAACTTTTTGGACGGTCTCAGCAATAAACTGCTCCAATTCACCATCAAAAGCTGTCACGCATCCAGCATATAGAGGAACAATACCTTTGAAATACTTGTTCACCATGGAAACTGTTCGATTTAATAAATTACCTAAATCATTCGCCAAATCAAAATTAATGCGTTCTACAAAAGCTTTAGATGAAAAATCACCATCTTGTCCGAAAGGCAAATCGCGAAGGAGTGCATAACGCACAGCATCAACTCCGTATTGATTCGACAGCATGTCTGGATCAAGCACATTTCCTTTCGATTTCGACATTTTCTCACCGTTTACTGTGAAAAAGCCATGAGCAAACACTTGCTTCGGTAATGGTAAGTCGAGTGCCATCAAGAAAATCGGCCAATAAATCGTATGAAAACGCACAATATCTTTTCCGACCACGTGAACATCAGCAGGCCAATAGCGATTAAATAAGGCGTCATCGTCACTGCCATATCCCAATGCTGTAATGTAATTGGTTAATGCGTCCACCCAAACATAAATAACATGTTTCGGGTCATTAGGGACTTTAACCCCCCAATCAAATGTCATCCGTGATACAGATAAGTCTTCAAGGCCCGGCTTTAAAAAGTTATTCATCATTTCATTCATGCGAAATCCTGGTGAAATAAAGTCGGGATGTGCTTCATAGTATTGAATCAAACGATTCGCATATTTTTTCATGTTAAAAAAGTAAGATGCTTCTTTCACGCGATTAACTGCTCGGTTACAATCTGGACACATCCCTTTCATCAACTGGGATTCTGTGTAATAAGACTCACAAGGGGTACAATACAAGCCTTCGTATTCGCCTTTGTAAATATCACCATTTTCTACAAATTTCGAAAAAATGTTGGCCATCAACTGCTGATGGCGCACTTCCGTTGTTTGAATGAAATCATCATGGGTTATATCCAGTCGTTTCCACAACGCTTTTGCCATTTCAGCCATCTCGTCTACATAGACTTTAGGTGGTTTTCCCGCTTCTTTCGCTTTCTCTTCAATCTTTTGGCCATGCTCATCCAACCCTGTTAAAAAACGAACATCATAGCCCCTTAGCCGTTTATATCTTGCCATCACATCTGTTGCAATTGTTGTATAAGCCGTCCCAATATGAAACTTACCACTTGGATAATAAATAGGCGTTGTAATATAAAAGGTTTTCTTATTTTTTTGACACATTAAAAATCACTCCATTTTCTAAATCCAGTCTTACTTCAACGTCACAACAGTTGCCCCCATCCCTCCTTCAGCTTCACCACCGAAACGATAGTCACGCACATATTTATTGCCTTTTAAATATTTGTGTACCCCTTTACGAAGTGCGCCTGTTCCATAGCCATGCACAATGGTGATGGTGTCGTAGTTGGCAAGTAAAGCTTGATCAAAATACTGATCAAGGACATACATGGCTTCTTCATAGCGAAGTCCATGTAAATCGACGCTTGAACGCACATTTGTTGCCCCTTTGACCGACATGCTGCCACCGCGAACAGTTGACTTTTTCTTCGCTTTTCCAGGTGGTTTCACATATTGCAGATCATCAGCTTTAATGTTGACTGTCATGATCCCAATGGCAACAGTCCATTCTCCATTTTTATTCAGCTTAACTAACTCACCTTGACGTGCAAGAGAAAGCACCATCACTGTATCTCCTGCTTCAAGGGGCTTCGCATTGTTGGCTTTTTTCTTAAACTTCGCTTTGTGACGGGCTTCTTGCTCATTTAACACAGCCAGTTTTTCAGTGAGTTCATGATCTTTCACTTTGGCATTTTTCTGCGTTTCTCTTAACTCTTTAACGATTCGTTCGGCTGTTTCACGCGCTTCTTTAACTGCTTGCTCCCCTTCAAGACGGGCTTTTTCAATTTCTTTTTCTCGCATTTTTTCGAAATCGGCAAGCTTTTGTTCATACGCTTTTTTCAAAGCAAAAGCTGTTTTGTTTTGAATCGACGTTTCTTGAAGGAGCTGGTCCAGTTCCAAGCCTTTGTCTTCAATTTTGCGAATCAGCTCACTCACTTCTGTTTGATTGGCTGCATTTCCTGCTTCTGCTTGTGCTAAGATCACGTCAAGAAGGCCTAATTTTTTCGAAATTTCAAACGCATTTGAACGACCTGGAATCCCCAGTAACAACCGATAAGTCGGCGACAACGTGTCAACATTAAACTCAACCGAAGCATTCACGACATCATCGGCATCGTAAGCATACGCTTTTAATTCCGAATAGTGAGAGGTTGCCACAGTCAGTTTCGCTCGGATCTTCACATAATCCAAGATCGCCATGGCTAAAGATGCCCCTTCTTTCGGATCAGTCCCTGAACCAAGTTCATCAAATAAAACCAAACTATTGGGCGTTAACCTGTTCGTAATTTGTACAATATTCGTCATATGAGATGAGAAAGTGGATAAATTTTGTTCAATCGACTGCTCATCTCCAATATCCGCAAAAATTTGACCAAAAATAACCATTTCACTAGACGCATGCGCTGGGATTAAAAGGCCACTTTGCATCATTAAAGAGAGCAAACCCATGGTTTTTAATGTGACTGTCTTCCCACCCGTATTCGGCCCTGTAACGACCATCGCCTTCGCTGTAGGTGCCAATACGATGTCATTAGCAACGACTGCTTGCTGCTCGATTAAAGGATGGCGCGCTTGAATCAATTTCAATCCACCATTGGTTGAAAGGCTAGGCATCATGGCATCAAGGAACAGACCATATCGCCCTTTTGCAAACATAAAATCCAATTGTCGAATCACATCTGTGTTTAAATTTAACGCTTTTGCATGCTGTGCAACTTCCACAGTTAACCTCCGGAGAATACGTTCTATTTCACACTTTTCTTCCACGTATAAGCCTTGAAGTTTATGGGATAACGCGGCCACTTCAGCCGGTTCAATGTAAGCCGTATGTCCACTTGCAGACTGATCATGAAGGATGCCTTTGAAGGTATTTTTAAATTCTGCTTTAACAGGCAAAGTCAATCGACCGTTTCGCAAAGTGATTAACGGTTCTGTCAACTTGTCTTTACGCGCATTTAAAAGCTGATTCATGCGTTCACGAATTTGCCCATCCATGGCGTGAATCGCACGACGAATACCACGTAATTCAGGTGATGCCGCATCTAACACAGTGCCCGTATCGTCAATACATGCTGTAATGGCAGCTTGTAAGGGACGAATCGGCGTTGCAACTTCCAATTGCTTATCAAACAAAGGGGTTTCCAATGCAGCCTCTTCTAGACGCGTTTTAAACAGGTTAAGCCCACTCATCACCTGTAGTAACTGATTAATGGCGCGCAGATCCGGCGCACTTAAAACGGATTCGATTTCAGCACGTCGGACAAGCTCGGAAATATCATGGACGCCACCTAATGGTACCACATCCACTGACCGAATGATCATTAACGCCTCATTTGACTCGGTTAATCGATACTTAATTTGCTTTTCTATCGTTAAAACCCGCAATTCATCGACCATTGCATGACCTAATGCTGTCTGGCAATAAGTCCTTAACTGTGCTTTAACTTTATCAAACTCTAATATTTGTTCTGCACTCACGATAAATTCCACCTATACCCTATGAAAATTTTGCCTTTAATGGTATAATTATACCACAGGATTGGTATTTTTAATAGACAAAGGACATGATAATGATGACATTACCAACAAATATTAAACATTTAAGCGCCATTGGCAGTGATGAAGTTGGCGTAGGCGATTACTTAGCACCTTTGGTTGTCACTTCTGTTTATGTAGAAGCCCATCAAATTGAAGCATTACATGCCCTGGGTGTGAAAGATTCAAAAAGCATGACAGACAAACGAATTTGTGAGATTGCAAGTCACATCAAAGAGATGCTCCCCCACAAAACAGTCGTATTTGAAAATAAATATTACAACGCCATGATTGATAAAGGACTGAATGCCCATGTCGTCAAATCATTTCTGCACAATAAAACGTTGAGCGAATTAACCCGTCATTTACCCGAATACCCCGCTTATCTGATTGTCGACGAGTTTGCGAGCAAAGAAAACCATTTTAAATACTTAAACCAACTGCCTAAAAAGCCTGATATTCTTGAGAAAAATGTGTACTTTGTTAAAAAGGGAGAGTCTGTTCACATCGCCGTCGCTGCTGCTTCTATTTTAGCCCGAGCAGCTTTTGTGACTTATATGAAGCAGTTAAGTCAACAACTCGACATGGACATTTTAAAAGGCGCGAGTGCCAAAGTCGATACTTGCGCCAGAAATCTGGTTAAAAAACATGGTGAAGCCTTTTTTAAAGACCTTTGTAAATGGCATTTCGCGAACACCAAACGTGTGCTAGGAGGACACTAGAGATGTTGATGAACAATCCATGTGAAACATTCATGTGTGAATATGAAGCGTTTATGTCTGAGTTTTATGGTTTCACTTCGTTCGGACTAGAACCTCAACCCGTTGTTTGGTTGACACTTTATGCGATTGTGCTCGTCATTTATTATGTAGCGACGATGAAAAGAAGAGAAAAATGGATTGATAAAAAAATGGTTGTCCATGTATTTTTCATTTTCTATATCATCTCAGTTTTGCGTTTCACATTTACGCCTTTGGAAATTTGGGGTGCAGAATATCGCTTTTATTTTATGAGAGCCTTTATGGATAGAGAACCTTTTACATTTTGGGAAATTGTATCAGCTGTCGATTTGGTACCTTTGCGTTCCATTATTTTCACTTTAAGATCAACTGTTCATTGGCCTTTGATTCTTCGGGCAATTGGTGGGAATATCATCATCTTACTGCCTTTTTCTATTTTCTTAGGTCTCTTATCTGAAAAAGAATATGCATTGAAGAAAGTTGCCTTAACTGTTTTTCTAGTCTCATTATCGATTGAAACACTCCAACTCGGGGTCAATTTGCTAACGGGTTGGCATAATCGATTAGTGTTAGTAGATGATTTGATCTTAAATACACTCGGTGCCGTATTAGGCTATTTCATTTTCAAAAAATTCGGTCATTTATTCGATGCCATCGTCACAAGGATCTACAAATTTTTAATCGCATGAAAAAGCTCCCTTGAAAAAGGGGGCTTTTGCTATTCACTCATTTTATCAATGGAGTCAGATGCTTTTTTTAACGTTTTACTTATTTTTTTACCTGTTTTTTTGAGTCCTTTTTTAACGTCTTGCGCAATTTCATGACTGGCATCTTGAGCAACTTCCATTAAGTCCTCCCCCACTTCTTCTAACTGCCCACGTGTAAACTGTGGATTTACGCGTTTTTTCGCTTGTGCTTCACCTTGTTGCTGTTGTCTGTTTTTGTTTTTATTCTTTTTCTTTGCCATGATATCAATGTCCTCCTATTAATGTGATTTCACACTAATAGCGTGGACTAATCTCAAAATATTATACACGTTATTTTATCATCGCTAAAAATTTTGTTAAAATTTGAATGACACCCGCTTCTTCATTAGAAGGTGCCATAAAGTTAGCGACGTCTTTTATTTTCGGGACAGCATTGGCCATGGCGTAACTGTAATACGCGCGTTGCATCATTTCATAATCGTTACTTTCATCGCCAAAAACCATGGTTTCTTTAGGTGTAATGCGCCATTTTTCTTGTAACTTTTGAATGGCGATGCCTTTGTTAATGCCATGATTCATGATGTCAACCCATTCTTTTCCCGAGACGGCAATGTGATATTTCGCTTTTAAATGAGATAAATGGGGATAAATATTTTCTGTTGCACAATGTTGTGGATCAAAAATCGCAAATTTAACAACCGCTTCTCCTTCGGGTAAATCATCCAAGTCTTTAATGATTTTCCTGACAGGAAAATAAGAATCTACCATTTCTTTGGGATATTCTGTTTCAATATTATCTTCAAATAAATAAGCAGACTTCAACCCACAAATAACGATTTTCAATCCTGGAACTTGATTCACAGTGGTGACAATCTCACGTACATGTTCCATTTCAACAATGTTAGAAAAAACAATCTCTCCTTCTTCAATGACAATGCCGCCATTTTCAGCAATGATGGTAATTTTATCTTTTATTCCCTCATACAGCCTCAGTAAACTCTGGTATTGGCGACCACTGGCAACAACAAACATCATCTCTTTTTCGCGCAACTGATCAATGATGTCAAATATCTGTTCAGGCATTTCTTTTTTATCATTTAAAAGCGTTCCATCCATGTCTGTTGCAATTAACTTAACCATCTTTCAAACTCCTGTCAGCCATTTACGTTCGTAATGTCGCACCATGTTCTTGTTCTAATTGTTTTAACACTTTCTCATGAACGGGTCTAATGTCTTCATCAGTTAACGTCTTGTGGACATCTTGATAATACAAGTTAATCGCTACTGATTTCTTACCTTCAGGCATTCCAACACCGGTATAAACATCAAAAACGTCGACAGATGAGAGCAAATGACTACCAGCTTGCTTAATGGTGTCAACCAATGCAGATACTGGCAACATGTCGTCAGAAAGAAGTGCAATATCGAATGAAATACCAGGGTACTTTGACACGCGCCTATAATTCACATCAGTCGTTTCAAAGCATCGTAAAGCTTCTAAGTCTAGTTCAAAAACAAATGTATCATTTAAATCGTATTCTTTTTTAATCGTTGGATGTATTTTTCCTACAACCCCTATCATTTGACCATCAACGGTCACAATCGCTGTTTGTCCTGGATGAAAATCAGGATATGCTGTCGTAACAGGTTCATAGATCGCTTCAAATCCCAACACATGAAGTAACGCATCGACGATCCCTTTTGCGGCATAAAAATCGACCTTGTCTACTTTGTTTTGCCATTTACTCCTCACTTGTTCACCGCTTAAAGCGCCGGAGATAACCGTTTTTTCAACATATCTTCCGTTAGACTTCGTATGTATTTTACCGATTTCATAGATGAATACATCCTTCGTTTGACGCGCATTGTTATAAGCAATGACTTCTAACAAGCTTGGAATCAGTGACATTCTTAAATGAGCATGATCCAGTGATAAGGGCATGGATAGACTGACTTGCGCCTCAGCCTTCACTTCACTTCGTAAAAATTGAGCCAACTGACGCGCATGTGTCAAAGAATAAGTGATCACATTTTGCAAGCCGACTGCCTGTGCAACTTGATGCAATGTTTGCATTCTTTTCTGATCGACAGTGTACCCACCTGTTGCATTCATCGCTGGTAATGTCGATGGCAGCTGATTAAATCCGTAGATGCGTGCGATTTCTTCGATCAAGTCATGCTTATACACAACATCTAACATGCGGGTGGAAGGTGTAACACTTAACACCTCATCTTTTACCTCGAACGCCACATTTAAACGGGTTAAAAGGGCTGTGACGTCATCAGCTGTTAAAGCAGTTCCTAATTTTTGATTGATTTCTGCAACTGAAATGTCAATGATTTTCAATTCAGCTTCGAAAACACCTGTTTTAATCGTCGTATTTTCTGGAAAGGCTGCGTTAATTAACTGATCTGCTTCATATAAACGGTCGATATGGATGCCTTTTTCAAAGCGGGCTGAAGCATTGGTTCTTAGATTTAAGCGTGTAGCGGTTTTTCTAATTTGTGTCGGGTTAAAAATAGCTGCTTCAAAGACGATGTTTGTTGTCTGCGCATCGATGGCCGACGAAGCTGATCCCATGACACCAGCAATGGCAACAATTTCACCACCGCTTGTGATGAGAATGTCTCCCGCTTCTAATAAGCGTTCTTGATCATCTAAAGTGACCACTTTTTCGCCATCTAATGCTTCACGAACCGTTATTTCTTTCGCTGGTAACTTATCTGCATCAAAAGCGTGGATAGGAATCCCCGAAGTTAACATGATTTCATTGGTTAAATCCACCACATTGCTAATGGGCTTATTCCCTGTTGCCATCAGCTTCATTTGCAAATCAAACGTTGATGGTTTAATGGTCACATTTTTCACCAACTTTGCTAAATAAGAAGTGACTTTATCGGTCTCAAATGTGACACGAAATGCATCCGCATCCGCTTGAATGCATTCAGAGCGAGGAACTGGCTTCACTTCACGATCAATAATCGCTGCGACATCATTTGCCACACCATATAAAGAAAGCATATCCATCCGATTTGGTGTTAAACCTAATTCAATTATCGTATCGTCTAACCCTAAATAAGAAAGGGCATCAGCGCCTACAGGGGCATCAGCAGGTAACACCCAAATGCCTTCTGAAATTTCAGCTGGTACATGATGCGCCGCAATCCCAAGCTCACTGGCTGAACAAATCATGCCATTTGACGCTTGTCCTCTCAACTTTGTTTGCTTAATTTTAAAATTTCCTGGTAAAACTGCGCCATGGGTTGCAACAGGCACTTTTTGTCCTGCATCCACATTTTTAGCACCACAAACGATTTGTACCGTTTCACTTCCTAAATTCACTTGACAAACAGACAACTTATCTGCATCTGGATGTTGCTCTTTTTTTTCAACATAGCCAACGACGATGCCTGTCGCTTCTGCTACTTTGCTCACCGACTCCACCTCGACACCATGCAGTGAAATTAAATCTGCTAATGCTTGCGGATCTAAATCGTCGACTTTGACATATTCGTTTAACCATTTTAATGAGACTAACATTATTATCCGCTCCTAACAAAATCACTTAAACTGCTCTAAAAACCGCAAATCATTGGTATAAAAATGCCTAATATCCTCAACCCCATATTTCAGCATGGTAATGCGTTCAACGCCCATCCCAAAAGCAAAGCCTTGGTACATTTCTGGATCAAAACCAGACATCTTTAAGACATTCGGATGAACCATACCAGCGCCTAAAATTTCAATCCAACCCGTTTGTTTACAAACTGAACACCCATCTCCACCACAAGCAAAACAGCTGACATCCACTTCAACAGATGGTTCTGTAAACGGGAAAAAGGAGGGACGCATGCGAATCTCTCTCTCAGGACCAAATAAATGCTTGACTAAAGCTTCAAGGGTTCCTTTTAAATCAGCCATCGTAATATGCGTATCAACAACCAATCCTTCAATTTGCATAAATTGATGAGAATGCGTCGCATCATCATCATCACGACGATAAACTTTTCCAGGGCATAAAATTTTAACAGGTCCCTGCCCGCATGCTTTTTCTAAAGTCCGAACTTGAATCGGTGACGTGTGGGTTCTTAACAAATGGTGAACATCAATGTAGAATGAATCCTGCATGTCTCTTGCTGGATGATCTTGTGGTAAGTTTAACAATTCAAAATTGTAGCGATCCGATTCAACCTCTGCGCCTTCTGCAATATGATAGCCCAGCCCAATAAAAAATGCTTCAATATCTGCAACAATGGCATTTAAAGGATGCAAACGACCCCTCATCGTTTTCTTACCTGGCAGCGTGACATCAATGGTTTCTTCCGCTAATTGCTTGGTGATCTCTGCCAGTTCTAAAGCTTCTTTTTGAACAGTGATCGCATCAGATAAAGTACGCTTTACCTCATTTGAAATTTGTCCAGCATGCTTACGCGCCTCTGGCGTTAATGATTTCATGTTTTTCATTACTTCTTGGATCGGCCCTTTTTTACCCAAGTATTTAACCCTTAGATCGTTTAATTCATCAAGCGTTCCGACTGCTTTAATTTCTGCTTCTGCTACTTGAGCCAGCTCTTTTAATTGTTCTAACACTTCTTACACCTACTTTTATTTAATAGACCCTTAACACCTAAACGCAATGGGATTTTGAGACAGCGTTGGTTGCAAGATTTTGATGTCATGAGCAAACTGTTCAGCTAACAACACTGCAACTTGTTCTTCCATGATCACTTCTGAAAAATGGCCAATGTCTAACAAATTCAAACCCATTTCTTTCGCATCTAATGCTGCATGATACGTCACATCACCTGTTACTAAAACATCAGCCCCCATTGCTTTGGCTTCATAAAGATACTTTTCACCTTTACCACCAATCACTGCAACTTTTTCAACAGATGGCTGACTTTGCACATAACTGATGGCAGTTAAATGAAGCTTTTCTTTTAAGCCATCAGCCCACGCTAAAAATTCATGCTGCTTTTTTAAAACACCCATTCGCCCCAAACCATGGACATCATCAACCATCGCAAATGGCTGTACATCTTGCAGTTCCATGGCTTCAGCCAACGTATCATTCATCCCACCAAATGCGATGTCATAATTGGTGTGCATCGTATACACCGTTATGTTGTTTTTAATCAGTTTTTGAATATTTTTCCCGTGTGAGGTGCTTAAATCAATGGCTTTAACAGGTGAAAAGATAAAGGGGTGATGCGTAATGATCAACTCAACATTTTTTTGAATGGCTTCATCAATCACAGCTGTTGTGGCATCAAGCACAACCATGATTTGCTTTATTTCACGTGTCACATCACCGATTTGCAATCCGACATTATCCCATTCATAAGCAAGGTCCGGTGGGAATTTCGCTTCTAAAAAGTTGATCACATCTTTAATTGATAACACCAGCTAACACATCCTTTATCCGTTGTTGTTGTTCTTGAAAGGCCTGCTTGCGTTCATTCCCAGCTGGAATTTCACGCACGACCCGATCAATGGCTGCCATTTCTTGCTCCCATTTTTTAATAAATAACGGATCTTGAACATGTTGCCGCAAAATAGGCCCGAATGTGATATCAAGCGCTGTATAGGTCATCATTTCATCAGGCTTTGCAGTGATAACCGTATAAATGAGGCCATCTTCTTCTAAAAGTTGTTCATGAATGATCACAAAGTTGTTTTCAACTAGCATGCGACGTAAAATAGCTTCACCACCTTGTGGTTGAAACACCAATGTTTTCATCGACTGTGCAATCGGGAGACTTTTTAACAACAGTTGTGAAATAAGCCTTCCACCCATTCCAGCCATGACAACACCTTCTACTTCTCCGATTTTAAGCGGTTCAAGTCCTGACCCTTTTCGCAATTCAACTCGACCTGCTAATTCATAATGGTCAATCGTTGATTTTGCTTGTTCAAGGGGACCGTCAATGACATCAATGGCAATTGCCGACTTGATGATACCTGCTACAATGCCATAACATGGCAAATACGCATGATCTGTTCCAATGTCGGCAATCCTTGAATGCGAAGAAAGTGCGTCCAAGCACGCACTTAATCTTTTTGATAATTTCCTATTCATCTTCCATGAAATCCTTCAATTTTCGACTTCTAGACGGGTGACGTAATTTACGCAACGCTTTGGCTTCAATTTGCCTGATACGCTCGCGTGTAACATTGAATTCTTTCCCGACTTCTTCAAGTGTTTTTGTCATGCCATCAATCAAACCAAACCGCATTTGTAAGACTTTTTTCTCACGCTCTGTTAACGTACTGAGTACTTCGTCAAGTTCATATTTCAACATTGAATTAGACGCAAACGACGAAGGAGACATGGCGTCTGCATCAGGAATAAAATCTCCAAGATGGGAGTCATCTTCTTCACCAACAGGTGCTTCAAGTGAAACTGGTTCTTGTGCAGCTTTCATAATTTCACGAATTTTCTCAGGTGGCATATCAAGTGTTTGAGACATTTCTTCTGGTGTTGGTTCACGTCCAAGTTCTTGAATGAGCTGCCTGTGCACACGAATGAGTTTATTGATGGTTTCAACCATGTGAACAGGAATTCTAATGGTACGTGCTTGATCTGCAATCGCACGCGTAATCGCTTGCCTAATCCACCACGTCGCATAAGTCGAGAATTTGAATCCTTTCCGGTAATCAAACTTTTCTACTGCACGCATCAGACCCATGTTACCTTCTTGGATAAGGTCCAAAAACATCATGCCGCGCCCAACGTGACGTTTTGCAATGGACACCACAAGGCGCAAATTAGCTTCCACAAGTTTCTTCTTAGCAATTTCACCTTCAATTAAAACCTTATCAAATGCTTGTTCGTCAAGCTCAAGAATGTCAACCAGCAGTTCATTTCCACTGATAGATTCTCCTTTTTCATTGATCAAATAGTCGATTCTCTCGATCACTTCAGCACTGATTTCACTGTTTTGTTCACGCTGTTTTGTAATCTCAATTGCAATCTCAGCACGCTCTGCTTTTTTTGACAACTCAATTTCTTCTTTGAAATTCAACAATTCCACACGACCAATTTCTTTTAAATACATGCGGACTGGATCGTTCATTTTGAAGTTTGAACTTAACTCAAAAGCAGGTTCAGGAGGCTTTGGCGCGCCACCGGCTTCAGCCATTTCTTCTTTAATATCAGGAAACTCTTCGAGCATATCAGCTGGCATAATCACATCTGCTTCTTGAACCACTTTTTCAATGTCGCTTAAATCTAAATCATCTTCGAGATCTTCCATATCATCAATTGGAACTCCGACGCCTAAACCTTTAACAGCTTTGTCAATGACATCAATATCTTCAGAATCAAAAACGTCTAAAATGGTGTCCATCATATCCTTATCTAGACCAAATGGTTTAAACCCTTCATTAATCTCATCGTGGGTTAAAAAACCACGTTCACGCCCCCCTTTTAACAGCTTGTTTTGAACTTGCTCCATTGTCAACTCTTGCTTCTTCTTTGCCATCCAATCACTCCAATCAATGTACAAGACCAGCAGTTAATTCACCCATCATCGCTAACTGCTGCTCATGGCTAGCTTCATAAAATAGCTCTTTCTTCCCAGCATGCGCCAGTTTTAACGCACCTTTTTGTACTTTATCTATCAATTCCATAATCATTTCATGAGACCATCGTTGAGGTCGGTTTTTTAATTCATAGATGATGTCTTGTGTAACACGCATCATTTGAGGGTCTAGTTGATTTAAAAACTCCGTTTGATTCATCACCTTATTTTCAAAATAATAAGCTTCTATCGCTTGAACGATTTTTCGATACACATCAATATTAAAAGCCGTTCCTATTTGAACAAGCACCCATTCAAATACTTGTCGGTCTAGCAGCATATAATAGATTAATTCCTTTTCTGCTTTTACTTCTCCAGACATCACTTCTAACCTTGGCGTTATCATCGTCGACTGATGATACGTTGGACGCCGATACAACCCTTCTTGCTGTTTCTCATGAGCGTTCCAATTACGCTGTTGTTTTACATAAAGCTCATCTTTTAATTTTCTAAGTAAAGCCTGACCCAAAGACCGATCGGGCAATCCGTTTCCAAAAGCGATTAAACGACGTTCGAACTCAAGTTTCCCGTCAGTCGTTTCTAAAAGTAAACCTTGTTTTAAATATTCATATTGAAAGTCGATGGCACCCAATGGATTTTTAATGAGCTGTCTAAATGCATCCACGCCTTTTTGCTTGACATAGTCATCAGGATCAAGTCCATCAGGGATCAAAACAATGCTAACTTGTAAACCTGATGCTAACAAGAGTGGGATCGCTTTAGCAGTCGCTGCAAGTCCCGCTTTATCACCATCAAATGCAAGGATCACTTCACGAACATGGCGACTTAGCACGTTGACATGTTCTCCTGTCAACGCCGTGCCCATCGTAGCGACAGCTTCTGAGACACCCGCTTTATGTGCAGCGATGACATCTAAAAAACCTTCAAACATGACGATTTTCCCTGTGACTCTTGCTGTTTTCTTTGCTTCGTGTAAATGATAAATAAGACGTGACTTTTGAAAAACGTTTGATTCAGGCGAATTCACATATTTAGCCTCAGTAGGGTCATCGGATAAATAAATTCTCCCGCTAAAGCCCACCACATTCCCTTGCTCATTGGTTACACCAAACATGATGCGTGACCTAAAGCGTCCATAATAATCGCCATTTTCGTTTTGTCCAATCAAGCCAGCATGCTTTGCCACTTCAAAAGAATGCCCATTTGATGCCAATGCTTTAATGAGCAAATTGCCATCTCGTGGCGCAAGTCCAATGTTAAATTGTTCAATGATTTCTTTTGTGATGCCACGACCAGCTAAGTAATCACATGCTATTTTCCCTTCAGCAGTGTTCAATAAATAATACTGATAAAAGCCTTGGGCAAACTTTAAAAGAGCAAACTCTTTTTCAAAACTGTAATGCGCTTTGCTTCCTTGCATGTGTTGAAGCATCTTTTGATCGACACCTGCGTGATCAGCGAGTCGCACTAACGCTTCAGAATAAGAGATACCTTCCATCTTTGAAAGAAAAGAAATGGCATCTCCACCTTCACCACAACCGAAACATTTGTAAATGCCTTTATCTTCTGAAACTAAAAATGAAGGTGTCGCCTCGTTATGAAAAGGACATAACCCTTTGTGATTATTCCCTGATTTGGACAACTTAACGTAGCGATTAACAACATCAACAACGCTAACGCTAGCTTTAATGTGATCTGCTAGTTGTTTACGATCCAAAGTCAACACCCCATTTCTGTTTCTATGTCTTACATTCACACACAATTAAACATCACAAACAAAAAGCATGTCACAAGCGCAATGTCATTAACTTAAGAAAAACGAAGCCCTAAAACTTACCCCATTTCGCAGTGATTTTTTGGCATTAGCGGTTCTGAGCGATCACTCAGGTTCGGTAATGTCAAAAAATCGCAATGGCAAACGGTCGTGCAGCTGTTACAGGTGGATTAAGGCTAAAAATAACCTTAAGTTAATACCATTGGTCACAGGCGTACCTTTTCAGAAAGATATGCTGCTAAATCAGAAATGGCAATACGCGCTTGTTTCATGGTATCTCGATGGCGAACTGTTACCGTGTGATCCTCCATTGATTCGTAATCATACGTGACACAAAAAGGTGTCCCAATGGCATCTTGACGACGGTATCTCTTACCAATTGATCCCGCTTCGTCGTAATCAACTGAAAAAGTTTGTGACAATTGATCAAACAATTCCAATGCACCCGCATTAATTTTTTTCATCAAAGGTAAAACTGCTACTTGATAAGGCGCAAGCGCGGGGTGAAATCTTAATACTTCACGTGTTTCGCCATTTTCTAACTGCTCTTCTTCATAAGCATCAATAAATAAAGCCAACATCAGTCGATCGAGTCCGACTGATGGCTCAATACAAAAGGGAATGTATTTCTCATTTGTGATGGGATCTTGGTATTCAAAACTAACACCAGATGCTGTCATATGTGCATTTAAATCATAATCGGTACGATTCGCAATTCCCCATAGTTCTCCCCAACCAAATGGAAATTTATACTCAATATCTGATGTTCCATTACTATAATGGCTTAATTCTGCTTCAGTATGTTCACGCATTCTCACATTTTCAGATTTCATACCCAAATCTGTTAAAAACTGCATACAATATGTTTTCCAAAATTCATACCATTGGCCATCTTCACCCGGCTTACAAAAAAACTCTAATTCCATTTGCTCAAATTCTCTTGTTCTAAAAATAAAGTTTCCGGGTGTAATTTCATTTCGAAAAGACTTTCCAATTTGACCAATTCCAAAAGGAATTTTCTTACGCGACGAACGCAAAACATTCTTAAAGTTCACAAAAATGCCTTGAGCTGTTTCAGGACGCATATAAACCACAGCTGACGCATCTTCTACGACACCCATATGCGTTTTAAACATTAATTCGAACTGACGAATATCAGTAAACTCTTGTTTCCCACAATCGGGACAAATAATACCATTTTCTTTAATATACGTCATCATTTGTTCATTGGTCCAACCATCAGCAACAAGATCATCACCATGTTCTTCAATCAACTTATCTGCACGATGACGGGTTTTACAGGCTTTACAATCCATTAAAGGATCACTAAAACCGCCGACATGACCCGACGCAACCCAAGTTTTGGGATTCATCAAAATGGCTGAATCAATGAGTACATTGTCATAACGAGACGTTATAAAACGATGAATCCAAGCTTGTTTAACATTATTTTTAAAGCGTGATCCAAGTGGTCCATAATCCCATGTATTGGCAAGGCCCCCATAAATTTCACTTCCTTGGTACACAAATCCATTTGTCTTTGCAACATTCACAATCTTTTCCATCGACACCTGATCCACGCAAATCACCTCATATTTTCTCTTTCGTGCACAAAAATTGCATGATACTCTATTATATCTCAAACAGTGCTAAAACACAAGCCTCTAGCCCATTTAAAATATACAAAATATCATGCAAAAATTCTAAAAGCGAAGGCTTAAATGACAAGCCGTTTGGCAAATCTAATATGACTGTAACCTTCATAATAAGACTTCATCCATGTTTCTAAAAGTTCTACTTGTGACGTCGTTACATCTAGCATAGCGAGACGTTTGATCGGTCCTTTAAATAAGCCACGCCATAAAGGAATCAAATCGGCAGTTAGCCAGATACCACTTCCTGTATAGCAAACCTTACAAACAAGGCCGCCTTCACTCACACTTGCTGTCACAATATCATGCCGCTGCTTACAACTGATACAACCATCAATCGCTGGCTGCAACCCGACAGCAACCAACATCTTTGCTTTAAAAATGACAATTAAAAACCGAAACGTCAACAAGTCGGTGGCATGACATGTTAAAATTTCTTTCAACAGTCGATAAGCATAAGGCAAATGAATCTCATCAACATCACCTTTGATCATAATTTCAACCATCTCATAAAACATCATCACCTTCTCATAATCAACCTTCAGTTCATAAAAAGAATCAATCGCATCACCTTGGACCAAGTAATAAAGGCCACCATGCTCATGACTTGGCGCCTTCACATGAAGGGTCACACATGTACAAGGTTCAACAAGGCTTCGATGTTTTGATTTCTTCTGATTGGCATAGCTAACAAAAACGCTAATAAGTCCATGAGATGGACTTATTAGTTTAACAATTTTATGATGGTCTTGATAATCAAAACTTTTTAACACAATCCCTTCAAGCTGAATGCTCACAATTAACAAGCTCCTCACTTTCTAAACAAGTGCGTTACATCACTCGTCAAGTTCCGCTTCATCATTGAACACTTCTTCACTGCCAAACTCTTCTAAATAAGTTTGATTTTCTTGTTCGCGTTGTTTCATCATTAAATAATGGCCAATACGACCTGTTCTTTTAAAGACTTCCCATTCAAAACTATCCATAACCGATGCCTCCAACATTAGTGCGCCCTTCTTTACCAATATTTTACGCAGGTTAGAACGATAGTATACCTCAAAATTAATATTGTTTATCACTGTATCCAAAATCACTTAAATGAACTTTTTTATTTCTCCAATCTTTTTGAACCTTCACCCATAACTCAAGATAGATTTTGCTTCCTAATAAATTAACAATGTCTTTTCGAGCAAGTGTCCCAATTTCCTTTAACATGTTTCCCTGTTTTCCAATTAAAATCCCCTTTTGCGACTTGCGTTCTACAATAATCGTTGCTGAAACATGAATCAAGTTTTCTTGTGCTTCATCACGGTAAATTTCATCAATCACAACAGCGACGGAATGCGGGATCTCTTCATGGGTCAAGTGTAAGACTTTCTCACGAATCAGCTCAGAAATAATAAAGCGTTCCGGATGGTCTGTCACAAAATCAGTCGGATAAAACTGAGGTCCTTCTTCTAAATTTTCTTTTACAACTGCTAGTAATGTATCGACATTCTCACCTGAGACTGCTGAAATAGGTATGGCACCGTCAAACTGATGCTCTTTTTTAAAATTGGCGACTACTTCTAATAATTCATCTTTTTTAATCGTATCAATTTTGTTAATAACAAGAAAAACAGGTTTTTTTACACGTTTTAAATGTTCAATAATAAAACGATCTCCTGGACCAATTTTTTCATTAGCCGGTGCCATAAACATGACCATGTCCACTTCATTCAAAGTCCCAAGGGCCAAGTCCGTCATAAATTTTCCCAATTCATGTTTAGGCTTATGAATCCCAGGTGTATCAATAAAGACAATCTGCGATTCATCATCAGTGATCACCCCTTGAATTTTATTTCGTGTTGTTTGGGCTTTGTCACTCATGATTGCGACTTTCTGCTTCAAAACACGATTTAAAAATGTCGACTTTCCAACATTCGGACGACCCACAATTGCTACAAATCCAGACTTGAATACCATTTTGCTCTGATCACTCATCAATTAATTCTCCTCCACTAATCACTAATTTACAATGCCAAAGGCACTAAATGGTAAAAATCTCAATGTCACGCGCCCCATAATTTGTGATTCATGAACCAATCCATATTCACGGCTATCACCACTTCGATTTCTGTTGTCTCCTAAAACAAGAAAATAACCATCTGGAATAACCCTACAATCTTCACCATGATTTCTAATTTGGCATAAATTCTCAAACGTAAATCCGTTGGTACTTACCTCAGGTGCAATATAAGGCTCATCAACAAGCTCACCATTAACGATCATCTGGCCTTCGATATAATCAACATGATCACCAGGCGTCCCCAAAATTCGTTTTACGTGCAAATTCCCATCAGTATGTTCAAGTACAATAATATCAGAAAACATCGGTGAATAAAACAACTGCCAGACAATAATCCGTTCACCATGAACCAGCGTTGGATTCATGGAGTTCCCTTGCACCTCGACGGTCCTAAAAACAAATGTGGTAATTAAAAGGACTGCTATTAACGTTCCAACAATTGTTTTAACCCAGCTCACAACCTCTTCCATCACTGTTGGCTTTCTCTTCTCTTCATCTGTCTTTCTTAATGAATTAATTTTATTTCCTACGTCCATATCATCTGCACCTTTTGCATCCCAGTAAGACTAAATAGCCACTGTTGCAAATTCCTTTCTATTTTAAATAAATCTAAACACTTTATCAGCATATAACTATTTTACCACAAAAAGTAAAAAACTGCTACAAGAGCAGTTATCAAATTTAAATTAATGGGGCGATCGAGGGGAATCGAACCCCCGAATGTCGGAGCCACAATCCGATGCGTTAACCACTTCGCCACGACCGCCATATTAAACCTTATCAAATAAATGGAGGCGCCAATCGGATTTGAACCGATGATCAGGGAGTTGCAGTCCCACGCCTTACCACTTGGCTATGGCGCCATAAATTATCCTATAAGTAATATATGTTAATAGGTTCTATTTGATGCCAATTATTTTATTAAAAATTAATGGAGCGGATGAAGGGAATCGAACCCTCGACCTAACCATGGCAAGGTTATGTTTTACCACTAAACCACATCCGCAAATAAATGATACACAGCTCACAAGTGATGATCAAGAAATCAAATTTAAACAAGTGGTGCCGGAAACAGGAGTCGAACCCGCGACCTACTGATTACAAGTCAGTTGCTCTACCAGCTGAGCTATTCCGGCATATAAT
>JGI24700J35501_10930874_pt1 | contig 31128 bp, 28 predicted proteins | sample TergutTh196P1_FD_35501 | JGI IMG/M metagenome (IMG submission 35501)
CCCCCCCCCCCCCCGTGCGATCCAAGACGATCTAGTAAGTTTCACAACCAAAACAGTCTTCTCTTCAATCTTTCGCAAAAAAACAACCTTTCGCACCAGACTGGGCTTTTATCCAGCCCCCGGATGTCATCCGGCAGCAGTTTGGGCTTGGGGTTTTTGTCGTTTGTAAACGGCGATACAACGCATTTAATAGGGAGAAAGTTATGAAAAACGCAAACAAGTATTTGTTGCTGTCGGTTTTGGCGCTTGCCGTGCTTTTGGCAGGCTGTGGCAGGGGAGGGCCTGTCCCGGTGTCAACCGCCGCAGGTGTTTTGTCGGAAGTGCCTTCAGGCGGAATCATAAGCGCGGATCAGCTTAGATCGCTTGTTGACAACGGAGACCCGGAGCTTGTACTTATCGGCGTGATAAACCCCACCGCCGCGCTTGTTCCGTTCAGCACGGCGGCAAGGCCAATCGAAGGTTCTTATCTTGTGTGGCGCGGCGATTACAGCGGCGAAAACAATCCGGGGTCTATCGCACCGGAAATATCAGGGTTTCGCAATTCGCAACAGGACATGGAAGACCTTCTTTCCAGAGCCGGCGTAACAATGGATTCTAGAATAGTCGTGTACGCGGCGGATGCAATGCACGATGCCGCACGCTTTGTTTTTCAACTTAGAATGCTCGGCTTAGAAAACAATGTGTACTATCTTGACGGCGGCATAAACGCATGGATTGCCGCAGGCCACCCCACAGGCCGGGGTACGCGTTTGTCCGGTGTCGCGCATCAAAGCGATTTTAGAGCGCCGTCATACACGCCAGAACGTTTCGATGCGACAATGTATCAAGTGGTAGAAGCTCTACGAAACCCGGATGAATGGATTGTGATCGACACAAGGACGCAGGCAGAGTTTGAAGGGCGCAGAACCGGCTCTTCCAGCGGCGCTTTTGGCACCGGCAGAATTCGCGGAGCGGTACACATCGATTGGAGCGAGGCTCTGGACAACAATGTAATACGGCCAAGAGAAGAGCTTGAAAGGATTTTTGAAGATGTTATCGCCGGCAGAAATGTTATAGTTTTTTGTCAGTCTGGCGTCCGCTCCGCGCATACGCAAATGGTGCTTACCGATGTGCTTGGCATCGAAAATGTTCTTAACTATGACGGCTCGTGGATCGAATGGTCTTTCGCGGCTTCCAGCGCAAGCGGAGGCCGCTGGCCTGAAATTTTAGAATTGACTGAAGAATGGAGCGACAACGGCCGCCCCATTTAAGGAAACGATGATTAAATCCCATCGAGGATTTAATCATCGTTCTTACCCGCATTTTGCGCAATGAAATGAGCAAATGCATAAGGAAACGCTGATTAGCTTCGAGTTAATCAGCGTTCCCTTAATAACAGCATACGCCAGTCCTGCTTTACTGCCGGCTGGCTGTATGAAAAACATTAGGAGGTAAAATTGTTATGGGATATGATGCAAACATCATGGAAATTGCGGGAAAAATAGCAAAAGATTGTCAGGGAACTCACCCGTCTTTTTGCACCGCACGTTGCCCTATGCACACAGATGCAACCGGGTATGTGAAACTGATCGGCGAAAACAAGCTGTCGGATGCTGTGCTTAAAATCCGCGAAAAGGTGTTTTTGCCGGGCACTTTGGGCAGAATTTGCGCCCATCCTTGCGAAACCGACTGTCGCAGGGAAAGCGAATATCACCAGCCAATCGCGATTGCGGCTCTTAAAAGATTTGCAGCCGACAAAGCCGACGATGAAAAGCTGTGGGACGCTTCCAGGAAGCCGGCCAGCGGGAAAAAAGCCGCCATAATTGGCGCGGGGCCGGCCGGGGCGCAGGCCGCAATCGATCTTGCAAAAGAAGGACACGAAGTAACGGTTTACGAAAAACTGCCCCATGTCGGCGGCATGATGCGCGTGGGCATTCCCGAATACCGCCTGCCGCGCCGGGTGATCGACTTTGAGTACACATATCTTTCCAAACTTGGAATTAAAGTCCAGCTTGGCGTAGAAGTGGGCAAGGATGTTTCGTTTGACGATCTTGTAAAAAACAACGATGTCGTTATCGTTGCAAACGGCGCACACAAAGGTTTTGTGCCGCCTGTCAAAGGAAGCGAGTGCGCGGGCGTTACAAACGCGGCGGACTTTCTACGCGATGTTTCGCTTCGCAAATTCAAAGCCGGCGCTGGTAAAAATTATATCATAATCGGCGGCGGCGATGTCGCAATGGACTGCGCCCGATCTGCCTTGCGGCTCGGCGCGGAAAAAGTAGCACTTGTATCGCTAGAAAAAAGCGAGCAATTGCCGGCTAGCAAACACGAACAGGAAGGCGCGTTGGAAGAAGGCATCGAGTTCCACTGCGGCTGGGGCGTAGAAGAAGTGCTAAACTCCGATGGAAATGTTAGCGGAATAAAACTGAAGGAGTGCGTATCCGTATTCGGAGCGGACGGCAAATTCAACCCGTCTTACGGCATCCAAACAAAAGAGATGAGTTGCGACACGCTGGTTTTTGCAACAGGACAACTTGTGCAGGATGTAACAGGCGGAAAGTTGCAGCAAGGCGGTGGCGGGCGTTATGCCTCGGACAAACAAACGATGAAAACCGCTATCGACAAAGTGTTTGTCGCCGGAGATTGCGCCGGAGCGACCATAGTCGTAGAAGCAATGGCGCTTGGCCGCAAGGCGGCGATTTCAGCTAACCGTTTTCTTGCCGGCCGCGACCTTTTGTCCGAGCGCGACATTGACAGCGAATGGCACTTCAAAAGCACGCTGGACATACCCCTGCCGGCGGATGCGGCCGACTTGCCGCGTAAACATACAAGAATGCTCGATCCAAAAGAGCGTGTCAAGAGTTTTGTCGAATGCGACTTGGGCTTCGATTCCGCCGCTGCCACAGAGGAAAGCAAGCGTTGCTTTGAATGCGAGTGTAAAAAATGTATGACAGAGTGCATTATGCTTAACGATTTTACGCTTTATCCGGGAGAGCTGTTCCAAAAATTCCTGCAAGACGGAAACTTCGAGCCATTGATCGCTTATTCATGCAATATGTGCGACCAATGCACTTTGGTTTGTCCGAAAGAATTTAAATTCGCAGAACTTTTCGGAGCTTTCCGCAAGGAAATGGTAAAAGCTAACGGCGGGGAATCTCCAATGCCGGGGCACAAGGCTATCAAGATGCACCAAAAGCTTGGGTTCTCCAAGTTTTTCACAGTTAGAATGAAGGGAGGCAAAAAATAATGGCAACAAGAAAAGCATTTTTACCGGGCTGCGCACTACCGTCGTATAACCCGAAAAACGTCGAGGCTGTCGTAAAACATTTACGCAACATATATCCAGACCTTTCTGTCGTACAAAAATGTTGCGGCAAGCCCACGCAGGCGGTAGGGCAGGCCGCCCTGTTCGAGGAGCGTTTTCAAAGCCTTGTAGACGACATAAAGTATTGCGAGGCCGACGAGGTTATTGTAGCCTGCCAAAGTTGCATGAAAACGCTCAAAAAAAGCCACGATTACAAAACCACGTCTTTGTGGGAGCTTTTGCCGCAGATCGGTCTTCCCAAAGAGCTTGTGGGCAAGGCGGCAAAAAGCGATGCTGTTATTTCCGTGCATGACTCATGCTCGGTGCGCGATTACAAGGGCATACATGACGGTATACGCTGGATACTTACCGAGCTTGGTTACAAGTGGACGGAGCCGGCTGGCGGTTACACCAAGGAAAAGGCGCGTTGCTGCGGCTTTGGCGGCATGGTCGGGCCGGCCAATCCAAAAGTGGCGGCGCGTGTAATGAAGCGCCGTGTCGAAGACTTTACAACGCCGCAAATCGCTGTGTACTGCGCGGCGTGCAGATCGTCAATGTTGCAGGGCGGCGGCAAGGCCTGGCATATCTTAGACCTTGTGTTTGGCGATGTCGTATATGCAAATTCGCTCCCGCCAGAAAATGTCTTGGCGAACCCGCTTAAAGCATGGGGCAATCGTTACAAAAGCAAAAAGCTGATAAAGTCGGCTATGAGTTAAGGAGGCGGACAACGATGACAGAAAAAACAGATAACGCACCGGAAAAAAAGAAAGGGGGGCTTGTCAAGATTATAATACTTGTCGCAGTTATTGCGATAGTGTTTTTTGCGGCGAACCACTTCGGGCTAACAGAAAGGATACAGGACATTCAGGCGATGCAGGCGTGGTTTCAATCGCTTGGCCTTGTCGGGTACCTTGTTTTCTTAGTTGTGTATGTATTGGCGGCAGTGTTCATGCTTCCGGCATTTCCCTTTACGCTCATAGCAGGGGTAACATTCGGTTCGGTGTTAGGCGGAATTTTATCCCTTGTTGCGGCGACAGTGGGTGCTACTGTGGCGTTCATTGTTGCGCGTTATGTCGCAAGGGATATGATTGTCAACAAATTTAAGGACAGTCCTTTTTTCAAAAAAATTGATGACGGCTTTAAGGAAAACGGCGTAAGCTTTCTTATTTTGACCCGATTGGTGCCGGTTTTTCCCTACAATGTCCAAAATTACATTTACGGGCTAACCCCCATAAATGTAATGGTTTTTGCGGGCGTATCGTTTATTACAATGGCTCCCGGCGCATTTATCTATGCTTTTATGGCAGGGCAAATTGTAGCAGGCCAGCCGATAACCACGCTTTTGATCCAGTTCGCAATTGCCGGCGCAATTCTTTTTCTTGTCTCTCTCATTCCAAAGTACATCGCAAAGAAAAAGGGCATTAAGATCAAGGATTAAGGAAACGCTGATTAACTCGAAGCTAATCAGCGTTTCCTTAAATGCACCAGTTTTAAGTTTTTACCGCCGGCAAGTTCGGCGGTAGAATTTCTACCAGTGGAGGAAATTTTATGAAGAAATGCGTTTTAGCATTTGCGCTGATTGCCAGCGTTATGATGTTTATGGCGGGGTGCTCCAGAGACGGCGGACAAGTTGCGGCGGAGAATACTGTCAGATTCTACGGATGGGGCGGAAGCCCCGCAGTCAACGGCTGGATAGACAATGTCCTGGCTCCCAGTTTCTACGAGCGTTACGGGCTAAACCTTGTGCGCGTGCCAATGGACATAAGCGATATTCTTAATATGTTGCTGGCGCAAAGAATGGGCGGCGTTTCATCCGGCGACATTGATGTTATGTGGATCAACGGCGAAAATTTTTATTTTGCCCTAAATGCAAATTTGATCTACGGCCCCATTGTGGATCGGGTTGCAAATTACACCGTGTATCTTAACCCGGATGATCCTGATTTGCATTTCGACTTTGGAACGCCTATCGGGGGAATGTCCGTGCCATTTGGCCGGGCACAGCTTGTCTTTGTTGGCGACACGGCAGTGCTGGACAGCTTCCCAAGCAGTGCCGCCGAACTGCTTGATCTGGCAAGACAGTTCCCCGGTATGATAACTTACACGGCCCCGCCGGATTTTACAGGCAGTGCCTTTGTGCGAAACATTATCTACGAGATTGTAGGTTTTGACGCAATAAACAACGCCCCTGTGGATGAAGCGGCTATTTATGAAGTGATAAGGCCGGCTCTTGATTTTTTGGTCGAACTTAATCCGTATCTTTGGCAACAGGGGCAAACATTCCCAACCAGCACGGCGGCGCTTAGACAAATGTTCGTGGACGGCCTTATCCTGTTTACGATCAGCTATACCCCGCTTCATGCCGCGCAGGGAATTCAGGACGGCTCTTTCCCGGACACGGTAATGACATTTGTCTTTGACAATGGCAACATTGGCAACACTCACTATGTGGCAATCCCTTTTAACGCGCCAAACGTAGAAGGGGCGTTATCGTTAATCAGCCACATTATAAGCGCGGAAATGCAGATAACCAAGTACGATGCGCGTAACTGGGGCGACTTGCCGGTCTTCGATGTTGAGCGGCTTACAGCCCAGCAACGCGCAATGCTTGAAAGCATAGACAACGGTGGCGGTATACTTCCTGCCGATGTTCTTTTGGCGCACCGGGTGCCGGAAGTTGCGGCGGCAAAGATTCCCATTATTGACCGGCTCTGGATTGAGCACGTTCTGGGGAACTAATGCCTTGTGAGTGTCGCTAAAATGTTGTTGCCGTATTTGTATGTATTCCCCTTCTTGCTTATAATGGGCGCGATCTTTGTAGGCGGGCTAGCCCAAGCGATAATGCAGAGCTTGGGCTACTTGCCGGTGTTTGGAATGTACGAGCTAACATTTCAGTACTACTTGCAAGTGTTGCAAAGCTCTCGTTTTACAAACGCCCTTTCTTATACGCTGTATATCGCTCTTTTATCATCTTTTTTGTCTGTATTGCTTGGGGTAATTGTGGCATTCGCAGTGCAAAAATCGCGCATGGGGGATAAGCTCCACTTTAGCCTGTATAAAATCCCGATAATAATGCCGCATATTATTGTGGTTATCTTGATCTTCAACATTTTTTTTCAAACAGGCACATTGTCAAGAATGGCCTTTGCGCTTGGCATAATAGACAACCCTCACAATTTCCCGCTTCTTGTTAATGATCGTGCGGGTATCGGCATAATACTGGTATACCTTTACAAACAGGTTCCATTTGTCGCGCTTATGGTTTTTGCCGCGCTTAGAAGCCTAAATTCAACATACATACAGGTTGCCCAAAACCTTGGAGCCAGCGCGCGCCAGACGCTTTTTCGCGTTACGCTGCCAATGTTGGCTCCAAGTATTTTATCCGCATTTCTTATTACATTTGCATTTGCCTTTGGCGCGTTTGAAGTTCCGTTTTTAATGGGCAGTCCTGCAAGGCACACCCTGCCGGTTTTGGCCTACATAGACTATTCAAGCCCGGTTCATGGAACAAGGCCGCCGGCAATGGCCATGAGCGTGATTATTTCGTTCATCTCGCTTTGCCTAATCGGACTGTACGCCTGTCTTTTAACGCGTCTGTCAAAGCTAGGGCTTGAAGGGAGGGCGTTTTAGTGCTTAAATACAAATCGTCCAGCGGCAAATTTGCAAAAATATTTTTCTACCTGTGCGTGTATCTAAGCTGTATGCCGCTTTGGTTGTTATTCGTTCTTGCCACAAGCAACTTTTGGCCTTACCCGGCGCTACTGCCAGAAAGAATGTCGCTGGAATTTTTTGCCAGTGTGTTAGGTGATACAAACACTCTCAATGCCGCCCTTACCACAGTCTTGCTGGGGATACTTACCGTGCTGCTTTCGCTTGCGATAGCAATCCCGGCGGCTAAAGCCCTAGCGCAACGCAGTTTTTGGGGTAAGGGCTTTGTGCGTATGCTGGTACTTGTGCCGATAGTCGTGCCTGGCATAGCGTTAATCATTGGCATACATATTTCAATGATTAGACTTGGCTTAGCCGGCACATTGTTTGGCGTGGCTATTATGCACACATTGTTTGCAGTGCCGTATTCCATACGCATTTTGACAAATATGTACGAAATACTGGGAGAAGAGCTTGAACAGCAGGCAAAAGTTTTAGGGGCATCGCCGTTTTTTATATTTTTGCGTGTAACATTACCCAGAATAATGCCTGGCATACTTGCGGCCGGGATGCTTGGCTTTAGCATTTCCATAGCGCAATACATTACAACTTTTATAATAGGCGGCGGGCGGGTAATTACTATAACGATACTAATGGTTCCGCTTATTCGCGGGGCGGAAACGCATTTTGCAGCGGTTTACAGCGTGCTTTTACTTGCAACATCTTTTTTGTCCTTGGCTCTTATCGAAGGCATCGTGCGCCGTTATTACAACTTCAAAAACGTGTATCAAGTATAAAGCGGCGTTAAAATAACGGGGGAAAATTTTGGCAGAGCTTTGCATTGAAAATGTAGACAAGTATTTTGGAAAAAACCAAGTTCTTGCCGATATATCCATGAACATCGGCAAAGGAGAGTTTGTTTCGATACTAGGCCCCTCTGGTTGCGGCAAGACAACTCTGTTAAAATTGATTGCCGGCCTTGAGATGCCAACCAATGGCAGTATATACATTGGGGGCAAAAACTGTTATAATATTCCTGCACGCAATAGAGGGGCTGTTATTGTATTTCAGGATTATGGCCTGTTTCCGCATATGACTGTTAGGCAGAATGTCGAATTTGGTCTTGAGGTGCGTAAAGCAAGCCGTATTGAACGTGCCGAAAAATTTAGTTACATAGCAGAAGTTATGCAAATCGCAGATAAGGCCGGCAATTATCCACGGGAACTTTCTGGCGGGCAGAAACAGCGTGTGGCTCTTGCTCGCGCTTGTGTGCTAGAGCCGAACTTGCTTCTTTTGGATGAACCGTTCAGCAATTTGGACTCAGGGCTAAAGGATGTCATGCGCGAGTTCGTATTAAATATGCAACGCAAACTTGGCATAACAACCCTGCTTGTTACGCACGATAAAGAGGAGGCTTTTATGCTGTCGCACAGAGTAGCAGTTATATTGGACGGTCGCATACGCCAATTCGACCAGCCGCAAGAAATTTACTGCCGCCCGGCATCAATGCAGGTGGCAAATTTTGTAGGGGAAGCGAACTATGTCGAAGGGAACCTTAGTGCCGGAAAGTTTTCCTGCATTTTTGGCAACTTTGATGCGAACGCTATTGCGAGTAACGAGGCCTGCCTTATGCTGCGTTGGGATCACTTGCACATTAGCCGAGAAAAAAACGAAGGCTGGGTGCCATGTTCGATATTGGAAAAAATTTTCAAGGGAAGAACAACAACATACCGTGTAATTACAAACAACAGTTCGGCTCAATGCGAACTTCGGCTGAACTCTGCCGATGGAAGTCTGCTTCCCGGCGAAAACGCATATATCAAAGCGGCAGAAGGAGCCGGACATATTTTGCCCAAAGCCGAATTTTCGGCTAAAAAAAATCATGACGGAGGAAAATCTAATGGATATTGACTTATCGCCAATCACAAAGTCCGAGGCGTTTTGCGACTTTCTGGGTATAAATTTAGGCGATCAAATTTACTTGCAAATGTTAGCCCACGGGGAGTATAACATGAACTATTTGCTTCTTCATCCCGGCACCGGGGAAAAACTCGTTATGCGTATACCAATGGGCAGTCAAATGCATCTAGACAACCAAGTACGCTACGAGTTCGAAGCCTTGCGCCTGCTTGAAGCAAGCGGCAGGACTCCCAAGCCGCTCTATATAGATGACACAAAGACCGCCATTCCCTATGGCTTTCTTGTTATGAATTTTATCCCCGGCCGTTCTTTGAAGTACGAACACGATCTTGAGCTTGCGGCGCAATGCCTTGCCGGCATACATAATCTCGACATTCCCGAAAAGACTCATCTTCTGACTCCTGAAAATCCGCTTGCCGCAGTTTTGCAGGAGTGCCAAGAAATGGCCGCCTGTTATGTGCAAAGCAGTTTGGCCACAACCGACACAAAGCGTCTTTTATCTGCTTTGTTGGATCGTGGAAAAAACATTGTCAAAGAGACAGATATTTCCGCTGGAAAACGCTGTATAATAAACACGGAGTTAAACTCTGGCAATTTTTTGATGGATGACAATGCGGCTAATCTGGTTGACTGGGAAAAACCGATTTTCGCTTATCCCGGCCAGGATTTAGGCCATTTCCTTGCGCCTACAACCACGCTCTGGAAAACGGACAGCATTCTTGGCAGGGCGGAAATTCAGGGGTTTTTGGAAAGTTATTGCGGCGTATCTTGCCTTTATAACGATCCGGCTGTTCTTTGGAAACACACCAAACCGTACTTCGTAATGAATTGTTTGCGCGGCGTAACTTGGTGTTCAATGGCCTATGTGGAATACAACAGCCCCCAGCGTGTGTTGAAAGACGCTTTCACTTTTCAGAAAATCAAAACTTACATCGCGCCGGAGTTTCTAGAGCGCATACTAAAAGACTACTTTGAAAACGGAGTTGACCTATGAAAAAACTTATCATTGACTGCGATAACACATTCGGCATTGAAGGCTGTGATTTGGATGACGGGCTGGCCATCATTTATTCGTTGGGCAGCGGGGCTTGCGACTTGCTTGGCGTAACCACAACCTTCGGCAACAATACGCTGGATGTTATCTATCCTAACACAGTTCAATTTATGCGGCAAATCGGCTGCGAGGCAATCCCTGTGTTGAAAGGGCACGAAAGCGAAGCCGGGCAAAACGAAGCCGCACGTTTTTTGGCAGAAACTGTAAATAGTTTCCCCGGAGAAATTTCGATTTTGGCAATCGGTTCTCTTACAAATTTGTACCACGCATGGCAATTGGACGCTGATTTTTTTGAGAAGGTTCCAGAGCTGTCGCTAATGGGCGGCGTTACAGAACCCTTAATAATTTGCGGCAAACAATTGGACGAGCTTAATTTTGCCTGCAACCACAGGGCTGCTTTCCATGTGTTAAAATCTGCGGCATCGCTTAAAATCGCTACTGGCAATAATTGCCTTGATGCCTTGTTTTCCAAGGAGCGTTTTGATAAAATGGAACACAGCGACGAACCTTTTTTAAGGTGGCTCCATTCACAGGGGCAGTACTGGTTCCGCCGGGAAAACGAAGTGTTTGGCCACGACGGTATTTACAAGTGGGATATTTATGCGGCGGCGGCATTGCTTTTCCCGCAAATGTTCCACGAAAATATCGTCGAAATATCGCCCGACTTGCAATCGCTGGAGAGCGGTTTTTTGTTAGGGCAAGGCGGGCGCAAAAAAGCCGGACTGCCAATTTTGAAGGACAGCATTTCATACATAGACCATGTATACGAAACATACAGCCGGTTTGCAAGGGGGCATGGAAAGCGCGTTGAAGGATAAAGTGCAAAAAACTAACGCCATAATACTTTTTACAAGAATTCCCGTTCCGGGCAAAACAAAAACAAGATTGTTGCCGATGTTTACAATGGATGAATGCTGTCTCTTGCAAAGCGCGTTTCTTATGGATGTTTGGCAGGTGCTAACAAAAGCGAAGGGCGACTGCGATATTATTGTTTGTTATACGCCGGAAGGCAACTTGGACGATCTTTCGCGCCTGCTCCCAGGGGCGCATCTGTTTTTTCCGCAGCAGGGCAAAGGCATAGGGGAAAAAATGCACAATGCAATCTGCCGGGCTTTAGCCACGGGATATTCCCGCTGTATCTTAGTCGGAAGCGATCTGCCCTTGCTGCGTTCCGCCGCGCTGGACAAGGCTTTTGAGTTACTCGAAACAAACGACATGGTATTGTGCCCGACAGAAGACGGCGGCTATTATCTTATTGGCATGAAAGAGCCATGCGAAAGCATTTTCACTCTAAAGTACGGAATTTCAACCGTGTTTGAAAAAACGATGAAAGCGGCAAAGGCGGCAGGAAAAACCTGCGCGACAGGGGACAGCACAATGGACATTGACGAGCCGGATGATATTTTTAGACTTGTGGAAATGCTGAAGCAAGAGAGCGATTCCGTATGTCCACAAACACGCAATGTTTTGAAAAAGTTGGCTTGCAAGATAGGCACTCGCTATGTCCCCTAACAGGCACGAGCGCGACAGCTTGGATAAAACCGCCATTTCTGTTATTGTGCCGGTATATAACGAAAGCGCCAACATTGGAGCGTTTCTTGAACATTTATTGCCAATAAAAAACCATTGCGAAATAATTATCGTAGACGGGGGAAGCGGCGACAACACAGCCGCGCAAGTGCAGCAAAAAGGTTTTTTTGTTACACGCTCGCCCGAAAAAGGAAGGGCAAACCAAATGAACCACGGCGCGGCTCTTGCCGGCGGGGACATCCTGTGGTTTCTCCATGCCGACAGCATTCCCCCTGCCGACCCGCTTTCCAAAATTCGCTCTGCGCTGGCAAAAGGTTACGATATTGGCTGTTTTCCAATTCGCTTTGACAGCCGCCATCCCTTAATGTTCATATTTTCTTTTTTGTCCAACAATTTACGCGCTCGGCTTTTTAACATCGCATTTGGCGATCAAGGTATTTTTTTGCGCAAAACCCTGTTTACAAAACTGGGCGGATATGCTACAATCCCCTTAATGGAAGACTACAAATTGTCGCTGGACGCAAGGGCTGCCGGCTGCCGTTTGGCGCTTGCAAAGGGCAAAATAACAACATCGGCGCGGCGTTACTGCAAATACGGTATGCTTAAAACGATGTGGCTAATGCAGGGTTTGCAACGGCGTTTTTGCCGGGGGGACGACATCGAAGAAATTGCAAGGGCTTATGACGCACGGTAGCGGCACGGCGCATCGGCGGAAAGTTTGGAGCGGATTACGGGGTTGAAACATGGACGAAAATATACGCACGGCGATACTGCAAAAATTGCACGAGACAGAAAACGCTTACCGGGTAAAAATACCGCTGGCAATAGAGTCGGGAAGTCGCGGCTGGGGCTTTGCCTCTGCGAATGCGGACTATGACTGCCGTTTTTTGTATGTCCGGCAAAAAGACTGGTACTTGTCGGTGCTTGAACGGAAAGAATTTATCGAATATGCCGTTGACGAGGTTTTTGACATAAGGGGCTACGATATTTCCAGGGCGTTAAAATACATAATGAACTCGAATGCTACGATATACGAATGGATTTCGTCTAACGTGGTTTACATCCGCGACGAGCCAACCCTTGCAAAACTGCAAACACTGGCGGCGGATTTTTTCAATCCGATACCGATCAGTTATCACTATTTGAATCTTGCCAAAAAAATGTTTTTGGAAGTAAACGATGCGGATACGGCAAAAATAAAAAAGTATTTTTACATACTGCGCCCAATCGCAAACTTAAACTTTATTTGGCAGTACAGAAAAATGCCCTACATGGAATACGACAAAACACTGGCAGAAATTGACATAAAGCCGGATGTTTTATCCGCCATACAGGAGTTGACGGAGCGTAAAATGGCGGCAAAGGAGCACGATCTAATCCCAAGGTTTGAACCCCTTGCCGGCTACTTCCAAGAAGAGCTGGCAAAGTTCGAGCGTCAGCTTAAAGAAATGTCGCATACAAAAAACAAAAACTACGATTCCGTTGACGAAGTTTTTCGCAGTATAATCGAGGATGTGTGGAAATGAAAGGCTTGCTGGAAAAAAGCGAATACGCATTTATCAAAACAAACCCCGACTTGCAAAACATCATTTACCTGACGTTATCCGGCTCTCACGCTTACGGCACTTCCACGGAAAACAGCGATTACGATCTTCGCGGGGTGTTGCGAGAAAGCGACAAATACATCTACGGGCTAAAATCCTTCGAGCAGTTCGAGGATTTGCCGACGGACACTGTGATCTATGGCATAAAAAAGTTCGCAGAACTTTTGTCAAAGGGGAACCCCAATGCGATAGAGCTTCTTGGGGTGGAAGAAGAAAGCATTGTGCTGGCGACAGAGCATGGCAAGCTGTTACGCGATAACACCGACTTGTTTTTATCCAAACGTGTCGCGGACAGTTTTGGCAATTACGCCCTTGCACAACTGCACCGGCTGCGAAACGCGCTTTGCCATGACAGCTACACAAGCGAAGAACGCCAACAGCATTTGCAGGCTGTGCTTTCCTCGCAAATAAGCCACTTCCAACAAAAGTATACGGAATTCCCCGGCGGCGCAATCAGCATATACGGCGATGAAGACGAACTTAAATTTGACATAACGCTGAAAAATTATCCCATAAGCGACTTTGCGGGAATTTATAACGAGCTTGCAAACATCATAAAAACATACAACAAGCTAACGTACCGGAACAAAAAGAAAAGCGAGCAGGGGCTTTTCAAACACGCAATGCACTTGATCCGGCTTTTGGCAACAGGAACGGATATTCTGGCCGGCAAGGGGGTAATTACAAGGCGAAAAGCCGAACACGGCCTTTTAATGGATATTCGCGGCGGAAAAATCCCCTTTGATGAAATTTTCGATCTTGCCAAGGACTTCAAACAAAAGTTTGAGCTTGCGGCAAAATACACAAGCCTGCCGGCCGAGCCGGATTTGGAAAAAATAGAGCGGCTAATGATGAAGATGTACGGCATATAGTGCGCTATTGTGCGCAATGCGGTGCATTGCGAAGCTTCGCTTTTTGTGCTACAATCGGATTATATTAAATTGGAGGCACTTTATTTATGGGCGATAAAAACATCAGCGCGGAAAAATCCAAAGCGCGGATACTGTTGGGGGCGGCCTTTCTTATGGGAATATCCGCCATAGGGCCGGGGTTTTTGAACCAAACGGCAAACTTTACGGCGGCGCACGGGGCAAGCCACGGGTTTATCATTTTAATCTCGGTTATTCTGGGGCTTGGCGTGCAAATTAACGTCTGGCGGATTATTTGCGTTTCCGGTATGCGCGGGCAGGACATCGCAAACAAAGTTCTGCCGGGGCTTGGCTACTTCTTGGCATTTCTCGTCGGCCTGGGCGGGCTGGCCTTTAACATTGGCAATGTCGGCGGGGCGGCAATGGGGCTTAACGCAATGGCAAATGTTCCGGTGGAATTGGGCTACTGGATTTGCGGCCTTTTGGGCATTGCCATTTTTGTTTTCAAAGACGCAAAAAGCGTTACCGACCTTGTTATGAAAATCCTGGGCTTCCTTATGATTGGCATCGTGCTCTTTGTCATGTTCAGCACGCGCCCCCCGATTGGGGAAGCCGCACTGCGTACATTCGCCCCGCTACCGCCGGAAGGGCTAGGCATGGTTGTGTTTTTCTTTCCGATAATGACCTATCTTGGCGGCACGGTTGGCGGCTACATTACATTTTCCGGGGCGCACCGGCTTTTGGACGCAAACATAACCGGCACGGAAAATCTTAGGCAAATAACCAAAAGTTCGGTGCAGGGAATCAGCATCGCCACCGTAATGCGCATTCTTTTGTTCTTGGCAATTTTCGGCGTTATCGCGATGGGCTTTACCCTTGACCCGGAACCCGGCAGGATAGCCAACCCGGCCGCCGTGGCCTTTTACCGTTCCCCGCTTGGAATAGTCGGCTACCGGTTCTTCGGCTTGCTGTTGCTTATTGCAGGCCTTACCAGCGTCATAGGCGCGGCATACACCAGCGTTACATTTCTTAAAACACTGTTCAAGCCGGTAATGAAGTACGAGCGTTTTGTAACGATAGGTTTTATCGCCGTTTCCACATTTGTAATGAGCGTTGTCGGCAACCCCGCGCAACTGCTCATACTTGTCGGCTTCTTAAACGGGCTAATCCTGCCGGTATCCATGACGGTAATGCTGTTAGCCTGTCGCAGAAAAGACATCGTGGGCGAAGATTACAAACACCCGATGTGGCTTATTGTCGCAGGCATAGCCATTGTCGGCGTTACGGCCTTTCTTAGCGTGAACGCATTCCCAAGTATGCTGGCGAGCATGGCGGCCTTTTTCGGCGGCTAAACTTTAGGCAAAGCTGGCCGCCCCCTCCCCCGGGCGCGGTCAGCCTTGCCTGTATTTCGCTGGAGCTATTGCCCGGCGGCTTCGCTTTTTGCCATTTTTTCTTTTAACACGTCTTTGAAGATTTGATCCGCATTCAGCTTTTCGTCCACGCCGAATTGCGGCATAGTGCCTTCGTCCCTTATACTGCGGAAAAGCGGCCCCGGCCGTTCCTTTTCGTAGCTCCAGCTTTTTTCGTTATTCACAATGTAGTCCAGCGTCGTTACAGCGGCAAGCGTAAAGAAAACCAAATTAGCGTTGTTTCTTTTTGCCGGCGAAAGCAATGCGCCAAGCCGCTTGGACACAGGGTTTGGAACTTCAAACACATAACGCTCCCAAGGATTGCCAATACCTTCGCAGACAGCCTTCGCCTCCGCGCCGCCGTTGCGCATTCCCTGTTCAATGCCGGCGGCAACCGACGTAAGATACTTTCGCACAAGCCTAATTTCGCTGTAAATTGTCGTAACATCCTGCTTCTTAAACGGCGGCGGCCCGATAGATTCAAACTTGTAATAAGGCAGAAAGTAGAGCCGTTTTAGCCAGTGGATTTCGTCGTGAATTTTTCTTACAAAGGGAGAAGTCCTTGAACCGGAAGAATGTTCCAGAGCGCGGCAATACTCCAAAAGACGGGGCAAATAATCCTTGTAAAAACTGTTGTCTATATACCTGCGCCAATGATTTATAACCTCGCCTATTTTAATTTCCGCTTTGGCAACCGCCGCATCGCCGGCATCCAGAACGGAATTGAATTTAACGTAACGCAACCCAAAGAAAATATCTTCCAAAATGTGCATTAAAACCGAAACCTGCTGCATAGGGTCGGTCGGGGCAATAAGCTCGAAACCGCGCCTTAAATTGTATACATCGGCAAAGTAGGGATACAGATCGGGGAACTCGTCCAGTTTAGACCAGCCGGCCATTGGAAAAAGCACTTCCAAAGTAGCCAGACTGTGCTCCAAAGCCTTGCGTTCCGCCCTGTCCGCTTCGCGCTCGGCCTTTCGCTTTATCACCTCCGGGTCGTTAGGGTCTTTGCCGGCTAAATCGTCTTCATCGCCGCCTGCAGTTACATTTCCCTCCGCGCCCTCTTCACCCTCGGCCGCTTCCGCTTCCGCGTCCGCCTCCGCGTCCTCGTCGTCGCTCACAATTTCGGGTAACGATGACAAATCTTCCGGTTCAATTTGATCTTGGGCGGTAAGATTAAGAAAGGCTATAAAGCGGCCCCGGCGTTCAGAGAAAAAAGTGTCGTAGGGAATGAAGCGGTCTGAAATCAGCTTCATCAGTATCGGGTAAAGAGCATAATGCACATCCTTGCGAATTTCGACAAAGGAGAGAATGACATCGCGAATAGCCGGCTCGTATTTTTCCTTTGCGTCCATAGGGCTTTCCAATTGCAGAATTTTGAAGAGCACCTTCAGCGATTCTTTTATGTGGCTGTCCGCATCCAAAAGTTCCATTAAAAAAAGCGGCTTGTAAAACAGCGTTACAATGGCCGAAAAGTCCGAGGCACTCACCCGATGGGGGTTCGCCTGAAAACGCGCCAAATCTTTTTCTATCGCTCCAATGTTCCAGTTGGAAAGCGTGTCCAACACCCGGAATGCAAAAGGCGAAACCCTTTTTAGCCGTGCCGAGCGCCGGGCGTTGTTTTTTGGAAGCAGCGTTTTTGTCGCTAAAACAAGCTTTTCCAGTTTCGCATAATGCGCCTTCATGTTTCGCGTAATGAAACGCGGGTTAATATAGTCCGGCGGCGGGCTAAAAAAGGAAAACATGGAAACCAAAACTTGAAAGCCGTTTTTTACCTCGAAATCGAGCATTCCGGCCTGCCTGTCCATTTTTACCCGCTCGAAATAGCCCAGCTTCAGAGGCTTTGACGGATCGTCCCCCGGATCGTTCTTTTTCTTGCCCTCGTTCTTTTGGGAAGCCTTTTCCCTGCCGCCCCGGCCGCTGCCGGCCGCGCCGCCTGGCCGCGCGCGTGGAGCCGGCGCCGGCGCCTTTTTTGCCGGCTCCGGAGTGCGCTCTACACCAACCTCGCCGCCAAGCCTTTGCGCTATACGCTTGGCCTCGTCAAGATCGAGGCTTCCCAAGTTCCCTCGGACTCTGTCTAATTCACCCGGAGCGTAAACCGCTTTAGGTTTTTTGTCCATGCTCTACACCCTTAAATAAAAAATCTCTCCAACACCCAAAATGCTACGCACTTGTATTTGTTCGCCGTCCGCGCTTACAAAAGCCCCTTCGTAATGCCCAATCGGGGCGTTCAAATCTATACTCGTCAAAATAAGCCTCGTTTCGTTTAGGTTTTGCAGCTTTGGGGTAAAGGTTAAGTCTACCATACCTTCCACATCTTGGACAACCCATTGAAAATCAGGCCCTTCGTTAATCGTAATCCGCACCGGCGGAAGCGGCGTAAGCTTTCCGTCAACCCAAAGCGCATTTTCATTATCGGCATCAGTTTCCCTAGTTTGATTTTCGGCTATATGGAAGCCAAACCTGCGCCCTTCGTTGTCAAAACCTGTCGCTCTGCATATAATAGTCTTCATTCGATAGGGAAAAAAGCCCTTGTAGTCGGTAAAAATGCCCGAACTTGTGTTTTGCTTGAGCTTTGTGTGCTTTTTGCCAAAAACGATGTCGCCGCGCACCGGGACATGGGTCTTGAAAGCGTACATTGAGCGGCGCTCTGTAAAACCCAGCGAGACCGCCATTGGGGTAGTGTCGCGCTTGTCAAGATTGAAGGCCAACTGAGCCGTAAGCGGGGCGTGATAGCGGCTTTCTTTGATGTTGACATCGAGCTTTACGGTTCCCGCATCCAGCCAGTTATGAATACGGAAGAAAAAGCGGGAGGAATGGCAGATAACCGAGGCGTTTGCAAGACTGTTGGGGAGTTTTAAGCCCCGGGAAAACATCAGTTTGCTAAAGCTGAATTTTTCGCCGTCCTCCTTGTTGTAAAGCAAAATCTGAATAATCTGAAAGAGCTTTAAATCGCACAGAAAGGCCTCGAACATGATCTTGTCGCTTTGCACGCTAAAACTTTCCCATTCCTTTATGCGCCGCTCCCGAACCCAGCGCGGCAGAGGGTAGGGATACGGCCGCTGAACATCCAGCAAGTTGACGTTTTCAAAGGCCCGGTTCCACGTTCCTTGCAGCGGGATTCCGTTTTCAATCGGCGAGCTTCTTGGAGCCTGTATTTCTCTTGTATACATTTCAGTTTTGACTCACTCCCAAAGCGTCAACTCCGCCCTAAAAACGCTTTTGCCGCTTTCCTTGTTTTTCCCGTCAAAGGAAAAAGCCCCAAGCGCGACTGTGCCCGCGCCCGCAGCCACGTCTGCGGCCGCATCTTTTGCATCAAGCGGGGCAGACCATATTTCGACAGAATCCCCGCCCAATATTTCGCTTAGATAATTCAGTTCCAAATGCACCCGCCCGGCCTTTTCCAAAAGGGTCATATCCACGGCATCTTCTATCCATTGCACATAACGCACGTTGTTCACATGGCCGTTGTAGTCCAAGTCCGTGTAGGCCGCACGGCGCTCCCCTGTTTTTTGCCAGCCATTTTGCCCGGCGCTGTCATCAAGGCTGTTTGGCAAACTGGGGGGAACCCCGGCAAGCGCGTCCAGCCCTTCGTTTAACGGCATCGCGTTCATGGCAACTTGCGGTCTAAGCGGCCGCCGTGTTTTTAAGTCCAGCACAATCCAGCCGCTCCTTGCCCGCACGCAAACGGTATCGCCGGCGCGAATGTCATAATCGCGCAGGGCGAAAAGTTTTTCGCCGCCCCTAGGCCAGCTTCTTACGGTAACCGTTTCGCGGTAGTCAGGCCGCCTGTCAACCTGCACGGACATACGGGAAAGAATCCAGGTATGGCCGGCATTTGCCATGTCCTCCCTTCCCACGCAAAGATTTTCCGCGTGGCTTATAGCCGCCTCTTGAAAAAACTGAAAAACCGCGCTTAGTCTAAGCCTGTCGCTGCGATCCACCGCGCCAAAACGCACCGGGAAGGTTTCCTGCCATACGGGAAGCACCCCGGTCGCCTTGGGGTTTGCCACATTGCACTCCATACCGCAATTGTAGCAAGAGACGGAAGAAAAAAAAAGAGGGCAAAACGCCTTGCGGCAGAGCTACAGATTGAGAACTGTTTCGATGTCAAGGCCGGTAACTCGCAGACCGTTTCCAAAGGCACACCCTTGGCAAGGGCTTTTCTGGCGGCGATTTCCAGCCCCCTGGCCTCACCGATTTCAATGCCTTTCTCTAGACCCTATTGCCCCCCGCCGTCTAGCCCCCCGCTAAGGCCGCACAAGCCGGAAACCTACTTGGGAGTTTCTTGTGATCGGCGTAAAATAAAAGCCGTCCATAACGCGATCAATCAGGAACGCCGAACGGGAGACATTTGGGGGTTGCCTTTAGCCGGGCCTTTGTTTTTGGGGGGCGTAAAGCGAAACGACAAAGACGATTACCGCCGCCCAGATAAAACCGAAGGCGATAAAGTTGTACCAAGGGAAGGCTTCGCGGAAAACAAAATAGCCCAACAAAAAGGCCATTGTAGGGGAAAGAAACTGGATAAAGCCCAAGGTGGAAAGCGGCAACAGCTTGGCCGCCCGGGTAAAAAAGTAAAGCGGCATTGTGCTTATCGCCCCGCACAACAATAGAAGCAAAACGGTAAAACCGGGCAGGTAGGCCACATAACCTACGCCGTACAGCCCCGTAAAAAAATACGATATTCCCGGAACAAAGAGCAAAAGAAGAGCGGGGGGCGTGGCTATCAATGTTTCAATGGCAAGCGATTCAAGGGCGGGCATCCCTATGAGCTTTTTCAACAAGCTGTATGTGGAAAAACTAACCGCAAGCCCAAGGGAGATTAACGGCGGGGAGCCGGTAAAGATTGTTATTGTAAGCACGCCTGCAAGCGCAAGGCCAAGGGATACCCACTGCAAGGCTTTCAGTTTTTCCTTGAAAAAAACCAGCCCGATAAGGATTACAAACAGGGGGTTTATGTAATAGCCAAAGGCCGCTTCAAGGCTTCGCTCGGCGTTGACTGCCCAAAGAAAAAGCCCCCAGTTAAAGCTGATCATAATAGAGGCCAAAACCAAGTAAAGCGCCGAGCGTCTGTTCTTGAAAAAAAACAGCCACGAAAAATTTTTGCAGGCAAAAAGAACGCCGGCGGCGAAAACCATGGCCAAGGCTATCCTAAAGCCCAAAATGTGCAGGGAATTTACCGAGGCCAATGCCCGCCAATACAAGGGAAGCAAGCCCCAGGAAAAATAAGCGGCAAATGCAAATAAAATACCTTGGACGGAGGGCTTGCTCACCATATCAGTATAACACGGGCGGGAAAAATTGTAAAGAGGCCTCTCGGCAGTTTTACGGAGCCGTAAAACTGCCGGCAAGGCCGGTGGTCAAAAGGACATTTGCTGTTTGTAGGACATATCCCAGAACAGGTACTCGAACTCCACGCTGGAGGCAAAAACCTCTTCGATTTTTTCCCTTTGTTTTTCGGTCATGTTGGCAACAAGCGCGTCAAGCTCGGCGAAAAACCATTGGAAAGAGCCGGCGAACTCATCGCTAGAATATGTTTCGATCCATGTTTTGTAAAAATTGCCTTCGAGCTGGCCGGCATAGTCCGCCTTTAGGCGTTTCGCGTAATCGGAGTAAGTCCACGCGCAGGGAAACACGGAGGCAAGCACCTGCGGCAGGCCGCCGGTTAAGCCCTGCGCGAGCATATTCGCCGTGTAGGTTCTGTTGAAAAGCGAGGGCTTTACGGAGCTTACCTCCTGCGGCGTTATGCCAAAATCTGCCATGTATTTTCGGTGCACGTTCATTTCGTTGGCAAGAATAAAATACTGGCTTTGGGTAAAGCCGGTCATTTGCTCCTCTGTTTCGGATTTTACAGTTGCAATGGCGAAAACCTTGGCGTACTCCAAAAGGTACAGGTAATCTTGCAGCAAATAAAACTTGAACTTTTCCTTGTCCAGCGTGCCCTTGCCAAGCTCCTGCACAAAGGGATGATTGTAGCCCGCCTCCCAAATGGATGCGGACTTGGATTTTAAGTTTTTTGAAAACGACATTGTTATTCCTCCTGTCGCGCGTCAACTTTGCGTTACGCGCATTGATTTAAAATTTTCCAAAACCTGTTTTCGCAACAACTGCGCCGTGGCGCGCGGATTGTCGCTTTTCATGATAGCCGTTACAACGCCTATGCCGCCGGCCGCGCTGTCGTACAAAACATGAATGTTAGAAGCGTTAAGTCCGCCGATTGCGGCAATGGGCATATTTGTTTCGCGGCCAATATCGTTCAGTGTGGAAACCTCTGTAATAATTGTTACGACTTTGGTCGTTGTCGGGTAAATCGCCCCCACGCCCAAATAGTCCGCGCCTTCTTCCTTTGCCTTTTTCGCCTGCTCCACCGTCTTTGCAGTAGCCCCGACAATTTTGCCGGGGCCAAGCAATTTGCGGGCGGCATACACGGGAAGATCGCTCTGCCCCACATGAACGCCGCCCGCATCTGCGGCAAGGGCTATGTCCGCCCTGTCGTCTATGATAAGCGGGATGCCGTAGCGGTCTGTTATTTTTTTTACCTTTATCGCAAGGTTAAAATACTCAAGGCCGCTCCTTTCTTTTTCGCGTAACTGCACCAAGCTAACGCCACCTTGACAGGCGGCATCGATCGTCTGCAAAAAATCAGCCTCGCTCCTGTTTGTGCTGTCCGTTATAAGATACAAAGTCAAATCCAATTTTTTCACGTTGTCCTCCATTGTAAGTTTTTTCGCTAGTTAAGCCGGATATAATCCGTGTAAACCGGCTGCAATCCACGCTCCAAGATCATGTCGTGCACTTGAGAAACGTTACGCGCATCAGACACGTCAAACTGCGCATCGCCTTTTTGTTCCATGCTGTGCCCGCCTATGCCGACCTTTACCCCCGCCGAAATTTTATTCGCCGCAAGCCCCACAATGTTGTCTCTAAAGCCGGCTCGCTCCCTTGATGATATGTTTATGGAAGAAAACGGCATGAAAAGCCTGTAGGCCATAAACACTTGCAAAAGCTGTCGCTCCCCCACTGCCGGAAGTCCCTCGTTCAAAGCGCCGGCAGATGAATTTATGTGGGCGCGAAGCCGGGGGGCGGAAAAAGCGACCTCCGCGTGGGGGTACTTTTGCTGGATAAAATACGCATGAAGGCCGGCGGCAAGGGCATCCATGCGAAAGTTGCCCAGCCCCAAAAGCGCACCGAAGGTAACGCCCCTCATGCCGCCCTTTAGGGCGCGTTCCTGCGCGTTAAACCGGTAAGGGTACACGCGCTTAGGCCCGCCGGGGTGGTATTTTTCGTACAGGCCTGTGTCGTAAGTTTCTTGGTAAACGCTCACGAAGTCCGCTCCGCAATCGTGCAGGTAGGCGTATTCGTCGGTGTTAAGCGGGTAAACTTCTATGCCTATCGTAGAAAAATGTTTTTTTGCAAGTTTTACAGCCTCGCCTATGTACTGCACGTTTGAACGGTTACGCGCTTCCCCGGTAAGCAGAAGAATTTCGCGCAAGCCCGTTTCGGCAATCGCCTTCAGCTCGCTGTCAATCTCGTCAAAGGACAAGGTACTGCGGGCAATGCTGTTTTTGCAGTTAAAACCGCAATAAAGGCAGAAGTTTTCGCAATAATTTGACACATAAAGCGGCGCGTAAAGACTCACCGCATTGCCAAAATGCTTTCGCGTTTCCTCTTTTGCCCGGCGTGCGATTTCTTCCAGCAGGTTTTCTGCGGCGGGCGACAAAAGCGCGGCGAAATCCTCGATGCCAAGGGAATCCTTGCCGGCGGCCTTTCGCGCGTCTTTTTCGCTGAACGGCCTGCCGCCAAGTTCCTGCGTTAGCTGCAATGTTTTTTCCATGATGTCGGACTTTATCACTTCCATAAAGTCCATGTGATCCATGCAACTTGTTTTTTGCAAAGCGGCTTCCACTATTCCTCCAAGAACCCGGTCAAGGGGCTGGAGGCTTCCGCCTCGCGGTCTAACACCCTGCCGGGGCCGGAAAGCCAGGCAAGCCGGCCGGACTCTATCGCAAGTTTGAACGCGCTTGCCATAAGCCCCACGTCCTTTGCCGTGGCAATGGCCGTGTTTGCCATGACAGCGGCCACGCCAAGTTCCATAGCCTCGCAAGCCTGCGAGGGCCGGCCAATGCCGGCATCGACTATGATCGGCAGGTTTATTTCGTCAACAAGGATTTTGATAAAGTCCTTTGTCAAAAGCCCCTTGTTACTGCCGATTGGAGCGCCCAAGGGCATGATTGCCGCAGCGCCGGCATCGGCCATTTGCCGCGCCGACACAAGATCGGGGTACATATACGGCATTACGATAAAGCCTTCTTTTGCCAAGGTTTCCGTCGCCTTTACCGTTTCGTGATTGTCGGGTAACAGGTACTTTGTGTCGTTTATCACCTCGATTTTTACAAAGTCGCCGCAGCCAAGCTCGCGGGCAAGGCGGGCGATGCGCACGGCCTCCGCCGCGTTTCTTGCCCCGGAAGTGTTAGGCAAAAGCGCGATACCCTTGGGAATGTAATCCAGAATGTTTTCCTTGCCGCCGGCATTCGCACGCCTTAACGCCAGTGTGGCCATTTCCACGCCGCCGTTTTCTATGACAACCTTTGTCATCTCCAGGGAAAACTTGCCCGAACCCAGAATAAAGCGGGATTTAAATTCCCGCCCGCCAATTAACAGAAGGTCTTTCATCGCTTACTCCTCCTCGATATTCAGCAACAATCTTAAAACCATTGTCGCCTGATGCGCCGCGCAGACTAGCACCCGGGGCGCCATAAGCCCTATGCCGCCTTCCAACGCGCCCTCGCCGTCGCCGCAGAGGTAAAGGTTTTTGAAGGCCTTTTTTGTTACGATTTTGTTCGCGCTGCCGTAGCCGGCCATGCCGGAGGCCGCGACAATTTTTCGATTCCCGGCGCCGGCCGCCGCCTCCGCCGCATCTTCCAAAAGCGCGTTTATAAGAACCGCCTTGTATTGCGGGTTGTCAAAGGCCTCGCACACAATGTCATAACCCTTGAAAATTTCCGCCGCGTTATGCGCTTCGATCTTTTGCGTGAGTATTTCGACACTGACAAAGGGATTTATCGCTTCGATCTGCTCTTTGATCGCTTCGGTTTTCAGCCGCCCCAAGTGAGAGACCGCGTAATGCTGCCGGTTTAAGTTGCTCGGCTCCACCTTGTCAAAATCCACAAGGAAAAGTTTTCCCACGCCTATTCTGGCGAGCATTACGGCAATGTTGGAGCCAAGCCCGCCAAGCCCGGCGATGGCCACCTTTGCGTCTTTTATTTTTTCGCTAACCCCCGGCATATTCCGCGCCGTTATGCCGCTTTCAAGCTCCTGGCGACTGTACATTTCAGCCACCGCCCACAAAGCAGACAACTTCCAGTTTGTCGCTGTCGCAGAGAATTGTTTCTGCGAATAATTTTTTCGGCACAATCTGGCCGTTTTTTTCCACGGCGACACGCTGTGCGTCAAAGCCCTCTTCTTCGATCAATTCCAAAAGCGTCATTCCGTTACGCGCTTTTTTTTCAACCCCGTTTACAAACATTCGCTACCTCCTTACCGGTCACATTGCATGAAAATGCTTAACAGCATGAAAATGCTGAACTGGCCCGTTGCCTTTTCCCAACTGCGGCGCTTTTTTTATCGCCGCCGTGATATATTCCTTTGCAAGCTCCAGCGATTTCCGGCTGTCGAAACCCAGTGCCAAGTTGGACGCTATTGCCGAGGAAAACGTGCAGCCCGTGCCGTGAGTGTGTTTTGTTTCGATACGCGCCGCGCTGTATTCGTGAAAGTTCGCGCCGTCGAACAGAATGTCCGTCGCATCCCCTTCGCCGTGCCCGCCTTTTACAACCACGGCGCGGCATCCCATAGCGTGAATGCGCTTGGCCGCCTCCTTCATGTCATCCCGCGATTTTATTTTCATGCCGGCGATTTTTTCGGCCTCTGGAATGTTGGGGGTGATAAAGTCTGCAAGCGGCACGACCTGGGCGATAAGCGTGTCGATCGCGCCCTCTTCCATAAGGGCGCTGCCGTTTTTGGCGTACATGACAGGGTCTAAAACGACGTTTTTCGGTTTCCAGGCCTTGAGCCTGCCGGCGACCGCCAGCATGGTCGGGGGGCAGGAAAGCATCCCGATTTTTACGGCGTCCGGGGGGATGTCCTCGAAAACCGCGTCGATCTGTTTTTCGATGATGTCCGGGCGCATATCTTGGTATTCGATTACCCGAAAGGTGTTTTCCGCCACCACGGATGTAACCGCGCTCATTCCGAACACGCCGTGCGCCGAAAAGGTTTTTAAGTCCGCCTGTATGCCGGCCCCGCCAGAACAGTCGGAGCCTGCAATGCTCAAAGCTGTGTTTATTGCTTCCACTCTTGCCTCCACAAAAGAAAGTCCGCCGCCCAAGCCCTGCCAAGGGCAAATTTCGGGCGGCTACTGGGGCGGCCAAGCCGGGAGTATGAAAAAGAACTGCAACATTCAGATTTATACTCCCTACGACGGCATTAACCGTATCAGGTTCAATGGGTATGATCTCAGCGCCGGATTTTTATCCGCCGGGCATTCGCCCGCAGCACCCCAGTACCTTAACTATGGCGCAATTCGCGGCTTTTGTCAACCGGTTAGCCGCGGCCTAGCCGCAAATTTTCACATGAAGGCAGGGAAGAAGGGGTTAAATCTCTCCCAAACGAGAATTTTTACCATAAGATCGCCCCGTTTTCTGGACAAGTGGGCAAACTTGCATTAGAATTAATCGTAAGAATTGGGCGTTTTTACCGGCGCCCTATAAAAGGAGTAAGGTAATGATAAACACAGTGGGACTTGAAAGCGCGAAAAAAACATTTAAAAGCGGATTACCCAAACTATTCATTTTTTCCTACGGCATCGTAGGAATGGCTATGACCTTTTACACGATGATGTACACGGAAATAGGGGCGCACAACCAGCTTAACTTTTTCCTTTTGACCCTTGCCGGGATCGCCATCACCCTGGGGATCGCCGTGGCCTTTGAAAAGGTCTATATGCGGGACTTGTACCTGTACCTTGACGGCGAAACGCTGAGCAAGGAACGGCTGGGCATTATAAAGGCCAGGGCCTACAACTACAAGGTTTGCCTTATCATCATCATGACGCTGGGCTGGACGGTCATAAAAAACCTCGTCGTCTTTCTGCCGATTTACTTTACGATAGACGTAAGCTATGTTGACCTCGTCATCGTGAACCTGCTCGCGCTTGCCGGCGCTCTTGTCTCTATTCCTATGGCCTTTTTTATTACCGAGCTTGCGGTATCCGGCTTTTTAGCCGTTCCCGAAATTTCCAAAGCGCCGGTAATGGGCGCTACGGTGCGCACGCCTTTGAACTTTCAGATTATGGCCACCGTTATCCTTGTCATTCTTTCAATGGCCTCTAACTTTATTGCCACGACAACGAAGATCGTCTACCAAGAGCTTGTCCTAAGCAGTATTATCGTGTCGCTGGTGGTCGCCATGATTATCGCCATTGTCGCGGCGGGCATTGTCGGGTACATGATGGCCTACAGCATTGCGCACCCGGTTACCGAGGTGAAAAAAGTTCTTAAAAGCATGGGCAGGGGCGATTTGACCGATCATTTTACGGCGGCAAGCAATGACGAGATTGGCGACTTGGCCAACAGTCTGAACACGACCACCGACAATGTTAGCGATCTTGTGGGGACGATTAAAAACATGGTCAACGCTCTTACAAATACCGGGTTCGAGCTTTCGTCAAATATGCAAAAAACATCGGACGCGGTAAACAACATTTCGACCAACTTTGAAAGGATCAAAGACATGGAGGCCGATCAGGACAAAAGGGCTGAAATTGCCGACAGGGCGGTCGGGGAGATTAAGGGCAGCATTGACTCGCTTCTTAATCTTGTAAAAGACCAGGCGGAAAGTGTCGGCGCTTCTTCATCGGCCATAGAGGAAATGTCGGCGAACATTCAGTCTGTCTCGTGGATGCTCAAGGAGAACAGCAAAAACGTGACTACCTTGGCCGAGGCCTCGGAAACGGGCAAGGCGGGGATTCAAAAGGTAACGCAGGAAATTGCGGAAATTGCCAAGGATTCCGAGGGTATTTTGGAAATAAACTCTGTCATGAACATCATCGCAAGCCAAACCAACTTGCTGAGTATGAACGCCGCTATAGAGGCGGCGCACGCCGGGGAATCGGGCATGGGTTTTGCGGTTGTGGCCGACGAAATTCGCAAGCTGGCGGAGTCTTCCAGGGCGCAATCCAAGACTACTTCGTCCATGCTGAAAAAAATCAAGGCTTCGATTGACAGCATCACAAAATCGTCCAACGAGGTGCTTGCCCGTTTTGGCGCGATCGACAATGCTGTGAAAACGGTTACCGAGCACGAGCAGAATATTCGCGCTGTCATGCAGGAGCAGGAGAACGGCAGCCGGCAGATGCTTCAAGCGGTGGGGCGTTTGCAGGAAATCACCTCTGCGGTAAACAAGGGTTCCAAGGATATGTCGGTATCGGGCGATGAGCTTTTGAGCGAAATGAAGGAGTTTATAAGCATTAGCCACCAGCTTGTCAACAGTATGAACGATGTTCTTTTGGGGGCGATTCAAGAGATTCAAACGGCGGTAGTAAATGTTGACAAGATGGGCGAGGAAAACTCGAAAAACTTCAACAGGCTTAAGTCCGAAACGGCAAAGTTCAAGCTGGACACCAGCGGCGAAAAACAAAGGGTTCTCTTGGTTGACGACGACACTGTGCACCTTGAATTGACTGCCGCCATGCTGGAAAAAGAATACGATGTAACGATGGTTACCTCCGGCCAAGAAGCCCTTACGCTCTTTTACACCGGCTACACTCCCAGTGTTATTTTGCTGGACTTGGTCATGCCCGGCATTGACGGCTGGGACACTTTCGAGCGCGTAAAGGCGATAAGCAACCTGCATGAGATTCCCACGGCCTTTTTTACCGCCAGCAACGACCCCCGCGACAAGGAACGCGCCTGGGAGATGGGCATTTCCGACTATCTTATAAAGCCGACCACCCAGGGCGATCTTCTAAGCAGGGTCAAAAAGCTGATCAATGGCTAGGGAAGCACTGATTAGGGAAACGCTGATTAACTCGACGCTAATCAGCGTTTCCTTAGCCTCACACACTTGCCCCCGGCTTGGCGTTTTCCGCGCAAAATGGCTTTTTCATGTAACTGTTCGCAAAAAAATGCAAAATCTCCTGTTTTGTCGGCTTTTTTATTTGAACAAAAACCGCGTTTCTGTTAAACTTTAAGGTGCGCGAGCCATAAACCCGCTACAAGCCTAACCTGCCGGCTCGCGAGAAAAAAGATTTGAAAGAGGGACTCCACAATGACAAACCTTACCGGAATGGACACTGCCAAAAAAGTGCTGACAGGCGGGATAACGAAAACCTTCATTTTTTCTTACGGCATTATAGGCATGGCTCTGGCTTTTTACGCCACAACTTACAGCGAAATAGGCGCGAACAACCCGGCGCTGTATTTTCTCTTGACACTGGCAAGTTCTGGCATTACCCTGGCAATCGCCGTTATTTTCCACACCTTCTTTACGCGGGACTTCTCCCAGTATTTTGCCGGCGCCCGCTTCGGCAGCGAGAAGCTTTCCGTCATGAAAGAAAAGGCCTTCAGCTACAAACTGTGGATGATGCTCATTGTAACCCTAGGCTGGACGCTCATAAGAAACCTTGTCGTGTTTCTGCCCATTTACAGCAATATAGAGGCTCACTCAAACGCCCTTTTAGTCGCCAATTTAATCGCGATTTCCGGCCTCCTTGTTTCCATACCCATAACCTTCTTTTTTTGCGAGGTTTCCACCTCCGGCTTTTTAGCCCTGCCGGAAATCGCCAAGATCAAGCTAAACCGGTCTGTCGCCCGGGCGCCCCTAAAGTTCCAGCTTATGGCTACCATTCTGGCGATCTTTCTTTCCGGCAGCGCAATCTTTGCCGCAACCGGGTTAAAGATTTTAGCCGGAACCCTCCCCCATGGAAACATCATGTCCTCCCTTGCCCTGTCGATAGGCGTGGGAATTTTGGCCACGGTGATTGTCGGCTGGGTTTTGGCCGTCAGCATAACAGGCCCGATCATCGAGGTCGAAAACATTCTCGTTAGCACCGGCCAGGGCGACTTGACAAACTTTTTTACAGCGGCAAGCAATGACGAGGTCGGCGACTTGGCGGAAAGTCTGAACGAAACGACAAGAAGCATAAACGGGCTTGTCGGCACGATAAAAAAAATGGTAAGCGCGCTTACCAACACGGAGTACGAGCTTTCGGTCAATATGAAGAAAACCTCGGACGCGGTGAACAACATTTCGATCAACACCGAAAAAATCAAGGGGCTGGAGGGCGAGCAGGCCAAAAAATCGAACATGGCGGACAAGGCGGTGAACGATATTAAGGCGAACATCGACAATCTTACCCGGCTTGTGTACGACCAGTCGGACAGCGTAAACTCTTCGTCGTCGGCCATCGAGGAAATGACGGCCAACATCCAGTCGATTTCCCGGTCGCTTACGGAAAACAGCAAAAACGTGGTCATCTTGACAGAGGCCTCGGAAACGGGCAAGGCGGGCATTCAAAAAGTAACGCAGGAGATTCTGGAAATAGCGCGGGATTCCGAAGGCCTTTTGGAAGTAAACTCCGTCATGAACAACATTGCAAGCCAAACCAACTTGCTTTCGATGAACGCCGCAATCGAGGCGGCGCACGCCGGGGAGTCCGGCAGGGGCTTTGCGGTTGTGGCCGACGAAATCCGCAAGCTGGCCGAGTCCGCCGGCTCGCAGTCCAAGACCACGGCGGCAATGCTGAAAAAAATCAAGACCTCGATTGACAGCATTACAAAGTCGTCCAACGAGGTGCTTACCCGTTTTGACGCTATCGACAGCGGGGTAAGAACGGTTGCCGAGCACGAGGAGCATATCCGGTTCGTCATGCAAGAGCAGGAGGTTGGCGGCCAGCAGATTCTGCAGTCGGTAGCCCGTTTGCAGGAGATTACCGGCTCCGTAAACGAAGGCTCCAAGGATATGTCGGTTTCCGGCGAGGAGCTTTTGAAGGAGATGGGCGAGTTTACAAACATAAGCCGGCAGGTTGTAACGAACATGAACGAGGTCTTAAACGTGGCCATGATCGAGATTCAAACTGCCGTGAAAAACGTGGAAAAAATGAGCGCGGAAAACAGCAAGAATTTCCAAAGGCTCAAGTCCGAAACCGAAAAGTTCAAGTTAAGCGTGACGGGCCAAAAACCCAGGATTCTTCTTATTGATGACGACGCTGTGCACCTGGAAATTGTGTCTGCCATGCTGGAAAAAGAGTATGAGATAACGGCGGTGGCCTCTGGCCACGAGGCTTTGGGGCTTTTTTACGGCGGCTACACGCCCAACTTGATTTTGCTGGACTTGGTAATGCCGGGCATAGACGGCTGGAACACTTTCGAGCGTGTAAAGGCGATAAGCAACCTGCACGACATCCCGACGGCCTTTTTTACCGCCAGCACCGACCCGAAAGACAAGGAACGGGCGCAAAGCATGGGCATTGCCGACTATATCGTCAAGCCGGCCACCCAAAGCGAGCTTCTTGGAAGGGCAAAAAAGCTGATCGACGGCTAAGGCAGGGAGTTTTGATGTGCGAGCGGCCGCCCTGTAACAGGCAAGCGGGTTTGCAACATTGCCCGGAATCTGTTACAATAAGGCAATCTCTAAAAACTTCAGTTTTTAGAGGTTGCCATAATTTTAGGAGTGATGCAAATGGACAGAATTTCGCCCACCAACGACCTTGCGTTCAAAAAAGTGCTTGCAAGCGTGGAAAACATCGAGATTTTGC
>JGI24700J35501_10930873_pt1 | contig 31057 bp, 28 predicted proteins | sample TergutTh196P1_FD_35501 | JGI IMG/M metagenome (IMG submission 35501)
ACTGCAGGCAGTTAGGAGTTTGCGATTTTCTCTAAAGGGTACGTCGTACCACCGGTACGCAACCTCTAAAAACTGAAGTTTTTAGAGGTTGCCTTTATGTAAAGAGCCGATCTTTGCGGAAATGCACGCCGCTTGCGCCCAGCCTGTCAAGAGGGGGACGCGATTTTTTTTATTTTTTTGCGCTCCGCAGCACGCTCTTTAACTTTCCCTCGAAATATGCTACGCTGAACCATGCCACAGAACGAGATAAAAACCAGCGTCGCCTCTTTCACGCCGAGCTGGGCGGATCGTGAGCTGTCTGCGGCCAGCAAGCAATCCGGGAAAAACGGGTGAGGAGGCAGAAAGCAGGCTTATGGCTTTGACAAAATTGCAGAAAAACTTTATCTCATCGGTAAAAGAAAAAATACGGCTCGCCCAATATGAATCGCTCAAAGAGGTCAACACCCAACTGACAAAGCTGTATTGGGACATAGGCAGGGAAATTTCCGAAAAGCAGAGCGAAAGCTGGGGCAAATCTACGGTATCTGTTTTGTCCAAGGAATTGCAAAAGGAGTTCCCCGGGGTAGGCGGATTTTCCGAGCGCAACTTGTGGCTCATGGCGCAGTTTTACAACGAGTACAAGGATGTTGAATTTCTGCAACCACTGGTTGCAGAAATAGGCTGGACAAAGCATATTGCCATTATGGGCAAATGCAAGGATAACCAAGAGCGGCGTTTTTACATAATGTCAACTAAGAAATTTGGCTGGTCGAAAAATGTGCTTATCCATCAGATTGAAAACAAAACTTATGAAAAATATTTGCTAGGCCAAACTAATTTCGATGCGGTGTTGCCTGCAAAGATAAAAAATCAGGCACTCCTTGCAATAAAAGACGAATACACTTTTGGCTTTTTGGAATTGTCCGATGAACACAGCGAGAAGGAATTAGAGTCGGCTTTAGTGAACAACGTGCGGGCTTTTCTTCTTGAAATGGGGTCTCAGTTTACTTTTTTGGGAAACCAGTTTAAGTTGCAGGTCGAAGACAAGGAGTATTTTATCGATCTGCTTTTATTCCATAGAGAGTTGCAATGTCTTGTAGCTATTGAATTGAAGATTGGCGAATTCCAGCCTGAGTACAAGGGGAAAATGGAGTTTTACCTTTCGCTTTTGAACGACAAGGTGAAGCTCCCCCACGAAAACGACGCTATCGGCATCATTATCTGCAAAGAGAAAAATCGGGTCATTGTCGAGTATTCATTAAAAACAAGTTCCATGCCGATTGGCGTATCGACATATACCACTGCCGCAAAGTTGCCCAAAGACTATAAAAAACTTCTGCCGGATGGCAAAACAATCAGCCAAAAGCTCGACCGCTTTTTTCAGGCCGAAAAATCAGCTAACCCGCGGTTAAAAAACGGCGAGCCTTTTGCCCCGGAGAAAAAGCAGAGCCGGCGGGGGCAGAACGGCAAAAGCCCCCGAAAAACGGAATAACCCCGTGGCCGCCGTTGGCTGCTGCCAGCCCGCCGCCCCCAAAACCGCCAGTTTTGCGTTTTTCTTCCCTTTTGTCGGGCTTACCATGCAATTCTGCCGAAAATATAGTATAATAAATAGAAGAAGACTGCTTCGGAATGCAGATTTCGGGCAGCATCAAAGCCGAAAGTTTTGAAGGAGCTATCATGAAACGCAAAAATATAAGCAAACTGGCCATATTGGCCGCTTGCGCACTGTGGCTTGCCGGTTGTGCCCAGCCGCCCACCGAGGAAATGAACAACGCCATAGAAGCCGTTACCAGAGCAGAAAACGACCCGAACGCCGTCCTATACGCGCAGGGAACCCTTTTAATGGCGCAAGACGCGCTAAGAAGAATGCAAGACGAAGCCGATCTAAGAAACTTTGACGATGCCAGATTCTTCGCCGGCGAAGCCGTAATGTTCGCAAACATGGCCATCTCGCAAGGAGCCGCCGCCGCGCAACGCTCAAGGGAAGAAGCCGAAGCCCTGCTTTTGGCATTAAGTCCGGAAGTCGAGCAAACCGAGCAGGCGATTCTGTCGGCGCAAGAAAACGGGCTGGCCTTGGACTACGATGCCCTTGACCGGGACTTGCAGACAGCCCGCATCGAGGCGGAGGAAGCGCAATTAGCAATGGCAGAAAACAGATACAGCGACGCGCTGGAAATGGGAATGAACGCCCGCAACGGAATCAACGGCATCAACCAAGCGCTTTCCACCGCCGTCGCCGCAGTCGCCGCAAAACAATAAGCGGCCTAAACATGGAGAAAAACGTGTACAGCGAAAAAATAAAATCGCTTGTGAGCAAGCATTATGACGAAGCGGCAAAAATCAGGCAGCACCTGCACAAGTATCCCGAACTTAGTCTGCAAGAGGAGAAGACCGCCAAGCTGGTGGAAGAAACGCTGGCGAAGGCCGGCATAAAATCGCGCCGTCTTTTCAAAACAGGGGTGGTCGGCCTTATCGAGGGCGGTTTACCTGGCAAACACGGTTTGCCTGGCAAGACTGTTCTTTTGCGCGCCGACATGGATGCTTTGGCGATGACGGAAGACAGCGGTTTGGACTACGCATCGGCAGAGCCGGGTGTCATGCACGCTTGCGGCCACGACGGGCACACGGCGGGGCTTTTGCTGGCCGCAATGGCGCTTAGCGAAATGAAGGACGATCTGAAAGGCAATGTAAAGCTGATGTTCCAGCCCGGCGAGGAAACTGTCGGCGGCGCGGCTCCCATGATCGAAGAAGGCGTTTTGGAGTCGCCCAAGGTTGACGCGGCTTTTGGCTGTCATTTGTGGGGGCAGGCCCCGGAAGGAACGGTCTGGGTAAAAAACGGCCCCGTGATGGCAGGCCCCGATCAGTTTGACATAAAAGTCATCGGCAAAGGCGGGCACGGGGCGCAGCCTCATGTCGCGGCAGACCCTGTAGTCATGGCGGCGCAGATTATCAACAGTTTTCAAACGGTTATAAGCAGAAGAAAAAACCCGCTGGAGCCGGCGGTCGTGTCTGTTTGCGCCATACACGGCGGCACTGTCCATAACATAATCCCGGAAAGTGTTACGATGATTGGCACGATAAGAACCTTCGACGAAAATTTGCGTCAGTGGATTCCCAAGGCATTGGAAGACACGGTGGCCGCCATTACAAGGTCATCCGGTGGCGATTACGAGTTCGATCTTGCGCTGGGTTACCCTCCTTTGATTAACGATGAAAAAATGACGGATTTGTCAAGGGAAGCGATTGCGAAAATTATCGGCGCGGAAAATGTCAAGTACATGAAGGACCCCAGCATGGGGGGCGAGGATTTCTCCTATTTGTGCCAAAAAGTGCCGGCATCGTTTTTCTTTGTCGGCATTGCCAAAGACATGGAAAACGCCCCGATCCACCACAATCCCAAGTTTGCCTGGGACGACAGGGTTCTGCAAACGGCTGCCGCCAGCCTGTGCCAGATCGCCTTCGACTTTTTGAACGGGGGATAAGGGCCGAAGGTGCTTTTTATAGAAAAAAGTTGAAAAATCGCCGGAATTCGTTGCGGGGCTATTGACACATTTTGTTTTTCATGCTATGCTTTAAGTATGAGGTGCGGAAGTTTCTTTAGACAGGAAATTTTCTCAAAAAAGCAAGTTTTCGTGCTAAATTCGTCTGACTTGGCACGGTTTTTGCTCTCTCTCTCTCTCTCTCTCTCTCTCTCTCTCATGAATTCGCCCTAGGGCCTAGCCGCCTTTTAGGGAAAAAGTTTTGTCCAAATCTCAAAGCAAAGTCTGTTAAACTCGTAATTTCTCATATACAAATGCGGCCGCCCCAAAACCTGTTGGCTTGGGGCGGCTTAATATATTTTGGGGCCTTGGCCCCGCAAGAAAAGACCGGAGGAAAAAATGTTAAGTAATTGGAAGAAAACGAAAATGTATGACTTAACCCAGCCGTTAAGCCATCTAACCCCGCCTTGGCCCACATACGAGCCATTGCAAATCAAGTTTTTCAAAAGACTCGCGCCCAACGGCGCAAACGGGCAGGTAATCACCCTGTCGAACCACATCGGCACGCACTTGGACGGCCCCCTGCACTTCTGCACACACGGAGCCGACATCGCCAGCCTGCCGCTGGACTTCCTGTGCAACGAAGGCGTGATTGTCGATCTTAGCGACATTTGCGAAGACTACGGCATCTACACATCGAAAGACATAGAAGCCCGGGTGGAAGTCAAAGAAGGCGACATCGTAATCATTTACACGGGCTATCACAAATACTCATGGGATCAGCCAGAAGCTGACGAAGTCCGCTACATGATAAAACACCCCGGGCCGCTGCGGGAGTTTGCCGACTGGGCTATCAAGAAAAAAATCAAGTGGTTCGGCATAGACGCAGGCTCGCTGGATCACCCCATGAACACAAAAATCCGCGACTGGATGCCCCGGCAGGCAAAAGAGTGCGAAGACTACTTGCAGAAAAAATACGGCAAAGGCTACGCCGAACTTATGCCCGATGCCGACTACCAAGTCATGCACATCCCGCTTTTCCCCAAAAACATTATCCATGTAGAAAACATCGGAGGGGATGTTGCGAAAGTGCTTAACAGGCGAATGGTCATAGGCTGTTTCCCCTGGCGTTTTGTCGATGCCGAATCCTGCGTTTGCCGGGTCGTCGCCTTTGACGAAGAGTGATTAAAAAAAGCGCCCGCCGGCAAGTTAAAGGTTTGCCGGCAGGGCGCGATTTTTCGCGAAAAGGGGGCTAAGATGAACTTTGAGTTTCTACAGCCGTCAACATTGGGTGAAGCTGCTAACATTCTAAACAGCCATGACGATGTGAAAATTCTGGCAGGCGGGACGGATTTGCTAGTCGAGCTAAGGGAGAACGAGTATCCCTGCCGCTATGTAATGGATATAAAAAAAATCCCGGAGCTGAACGCATTCGGGCAAACAGCCGCCGGCCTTGAAATCGGCGGGGCGGTAAACCTGAACAGCATTTTAGAGTCAGGTCTTGTCGGCGGCACATACTCCGCATTGAAAGACGGAGCGCGTTCCCACGCGAACACGCTGCTGCGAAACAGGGCGACGCTGATCGGCAATCTTTGTACGGCCTCCCCGGGGGCGGATATGGCCCCTGCGGCGCTTGTGTTGGACGGAGTGCTGGAAGCAGTGTCCGCCGCCGGCAGCCGCCAGATACCGTTATGCGATTTTTTTACAGGGGTCAAAACCCATGTCTTGCGGAAAAACGAACTTGCGGTCAAGATCACCTTTCCGCAAAAACAGGGGCAGGGGCTTTACCTCAAGAAAAAACGAATCAAGGGGCACGATTTAGCGCAAGTGGGCGTGGCGGCCTTTTGGGCGGCGGACGGCAAACTGGCCGTCGCCCTTGGCGTAGTCGCGACAACACCCATTCTTGTCTCCGGCCTAGGCCCCTTCGACAAAAAAAGCCTTGCCGGGGCCAAGGCAGACATTGAACGGGAAATACTTTCCCGCATAAACCCAAGAAGTTCCAGACGAAGCTCCCGCGAGTATCGCATAGCAATCGTAAAACATTTTATAGGCGAAACAATCTCGCGTTGGACGGAGGGCGGCGTATGAAAAAAATCAAACTTACGATCAATTCCGATGTTTACGAAGTGGAGTTTGCAGACGACACAACCTTGCTTTACCTGTTACGCGACAAGCTGGGACTTACCGGCACAAAAGAAGGTTGCGGCGCCGGGGAATGCGGAGCCTGCGTAGTAATCATGAACGGCCAGGCGGTAAACTCCTGCATTGTGTTAGCGGCAGAGGCAGAAGGTGCGGAAGTGCAAACAATCGAAGGCGAGGCGAAAAACGGCGAGCTGTCGATCTTGCAAGAAGCCTTTGTCGATTGCAAAGGCTTCCAGTGCGGCTTTTGCACCCCCGGCATGATAATGTCGGCGCGGGCGCTATTGAACAAGAACCCCAACCCGACAAGGGAAGAAATAATTGACGCGCTGGAAGGCAACCTGTGCCGCTGCACGGGCTACGAAGCAATCATTGAATCCGTTCAGTGCGCCGCGGCGAAAGGAGGGGCAAAATGAATTCATACATAGGCAAAAGTGTGAACAGACACGACTCCTACGAAAAAGTTACTGGCAGCGCCGTTTATGTCGGCGACATTTCGCTTGCCGGAATGTTATTCGGAAAGTTCAAAACCAGCCCCCATGCCCACGCCAACATCATCAGCATAGACACGGCCAAAGCCCGCGCATTGCCTGGCGTGCGTGCGGTTATAACCGGCAAAGAAGCAAGCAACAAACTTGGCATATATATGGTAGACAGATCGATAATCGCCGTAGACAAGGTGCGTTACTTTGGCGAAGTTGTCGCCGCCGTAGCCGCCGACAGCCTTAAAATCGCCGAGGAAGCCGTGTGCCTTATCGATGTCGTCTACCAAGAATTACCCCCGGTGTTAGACGTAAAGGCGGCCTTCTCCCCGGATTCCCCTCTGGTGCACGAAAATATGGCCGGCTACAAGTGGATACAGGGCGCGTATTTTCCAAAACCGGGAACCAACATCGCCAACCACGCAAAGATAAGGCGCGGCGACCCGGACAAAGCTTTCGCGTTAGCCGACATCGTATTGGAAAACACATTTTCCCAGCCGCAAGTTTTCCACGCGCCTTTGGAAACCCACGCAGTCATCGCAACATGGGGGCACAAAGACCGGGTAAAAATCCACTCAAGCTCCCAATCGCCATTTTCCGTGCGCGACCTTTTTGCCCACGCCTTCGGTCTGCCAAAGGCCAACGTGGAAGTGTCGGTTCCCTACATAGGGGGAGGGTTCGGTTGCAAAAGCGGCATTCACTTGGAGCCGCTAACCGCCCTCTTGTCCAAGGCCGCCGGGGGCAGGCCGGTCAAACTTGTGCCAAGCCGCGAAGAAGAATGTTCGACACTGCCTTGCCGGCAGGGTTTGGTTGCAAAAATCAAAACGGGAATAACAAAAGACGGGCGTATCTTGGCGGAAGAAGCCGAGTATCTTTTCGATGCCGGCGCTTATGCCGACTACGGCGTGAACATTTCTAGGGCGGCATCGATAACCGGCTGCGGTCCGTACAACATCGAAAACGTAAAAGTCGATTCGTATTCTATCTACACCAACCACCTTTTCGGCACGGCCTACCGGGGCTTCGGGCATCCGGAAGTTTTCTTTGCCATTGAACGCCAGCGGGATTTGCTTGCAAAAAAAATCGGCATGGACCCGCTGGCTTTCCGGCTTAAAAATCTTTTGGCAACCGGCAACACGACAATCACGGGTGAAATCGTTACCGACAACACCGGCAGGGTCGATCTCTGTCTTAAAAAAGTGGCGGACTCAATCGGACTGTCGGCAGAATATTCGCAAAAAGACCGGGAGGCTTGGGAGAAGGCCGGCAAGTTTCGCGCGAAGTCTGCCACTGTGTTGCAAAAAGCGCCGGCAATGCCCACATGGAGCGCGACATCGGCGGTGATCAAGTTCAACGAGGACGGGACTGTCCTGCTTAGTGTCGGAAGTATCGACATGGGGCAAGGCACTTACACTGTTTTGCAACAGATAACGGCAGAAATGCTGAATATGCCTATCGAGCGTGTGTACATAGCGCCGGAGGTAAACACAAATTTGTCCCCTTACGACTGGCAAACTGTCGCCAGCCGCATGACGGTACTTTGCGGGAATGCTGTAAGCGAGGCCTGCGAAGATTTGAAAGATCAGCTAATGGAGATGGCAACGATTGTATTGAGGGCGGCCCGGCATGAGATTGAGTTTGGCCCGGAGTGTCTTTATGTGAAACAAAACCCGCACGAAAAGGTTAGCTTCCAGCGTCTTTGCATGGGTTACACCTACGAAAACGGCAACGCCATTGGCGGGCCGCTTATCGGCAGGGGTCGCGCTATCGCACAAGGTTTGACAAACCTTGACCCGGAAACCGGGCAGGGACGGCCGGCGCTTGACTGGACTTACGGCGCTCACGGCGTGGAAATCGAGGTGGACAAAAAAACGGGCAACATCGAAATACTGAACTTGGTAACGTGCATGGATGTAGGCCGGGTAATGAACGAAGCCTTGCTAAAGGGGCAAGTGGTAGGCGGCGTTTTGCAAGGGCTTGGCACGACATTTTCCGAACAACTGCAGTACGATGATAAGGGGCGCTTGCTTACGCGAAACTTTGTCGATTACAAAATCCCGACAATCAAGGATATGCCGGCAAAGACTGCGGTTTTCTCAGTGGAAACGCCCCAGCTTGACGGGCCTTACGGAGCCAGGGGCTGCGGCGAGCATCCGCTTGTGGGGATTACTGCGCTTGTGGCCAACGCCTTGAGCCGCGCCACCGGGATCGAGTGCTTCGAGATGCCACTTAGCGCAGATTATGTTTATCGCAAGCTGAACGAGCAGTAGCGGCTGTTAGCCGAAACTGCCGTTTTGTGATTAAACCTGCCTTATGGCAGGTTTTGCAGAGAAAAAAAAGCAAGCCGGGGATAGTGTCTCCGGCGAAAAAAGGAGCAAAAAATGAGCAAACAACTAGAACCGGACATGGGTCCCATAAAGGATTCATTCAAACAACTTGGCGTGCCAAGATCGATGTTGCTGGGCTTGCAGCATATGTTCGCGATGTTCGGGGCGACAATACTCGTCCCGCTAATCACGGGCCTTAGCGTTCAGGTAACGCTGATAGGCGTGGGCGTGGGAACATTAATCTTCCAATTTATGGGCAAAGGGCGTGTCCCCGTATTTCTGGGATCGTCCTTCGCCTTCCTTGCCGGGGTGCAACTTGTTACAGACCCCGTAAGCGGCATTTTCGCCGGCCTTGATATGCCAATGGCGGACAAGCTCGCTTACGCCACCGGCGGGATTTTCGTGGCCGGCTTCCTCTACTTTCTTTTGGCCATTACCGTAAAACTTATCGGCGTAAAAAAAGTAATGCGCTATTTGCCGCCTGTGGTAACGGGGCCGATAGTCATACTTGTCGGCGTAATGTTAGCGCCTTTCGCGATCAGCCAGTCGAACAGCAATATGCTCTTGGCTATCATCTCCTTGAGCGTCGTCATAATCGCGGCATCCTGGGGCAAGGGAATGTTCAAAATTATCCCCATTGTTTTAGGCTTGGGCGGCGGTTACTTGGCGGCGTTGATCTTACATTTTGCCGGCGTGACAAACCCCAACGGCACGGCGATACTGGACTTTGCTGGAGCCGCGCAAGCGGGCGTTGTCGGGCTTCCTCCGTTTTTTCTACCGCGCTTCAGCCTTATCCCTATCCTTGTCATGATACCGGCGGCGATAGCGACGATAGCAGAACATATTGCCGACATGATAATTCTGTCCGACGTTTGCGGCGAAAACTTTACGGAAAAACCCGGCCTTACCCGCACATTGATTGGCGACGGCCTTGCTACGACTTTCTCCGGCTTGGTGGGCGCTCCGGCAACAACGACCTACAGCGAGAATGTCGGTGTCGTAGTTCTTACGAAAATCCACGACGCAAGGGTTGTAATACTGGCGGCCTTTTACGCGACAATCCTGGGCTTTATGCCGATCTTTGCCGCCATCGTGTACACGATACCTACTGCAGTTGTCGGCGGCGTGTCATTCGTGCTTTACGGGATGATAGCGGCGGTGGGCATACGGACTTTAGTTGACAACCGTGTGGACATTGGCGAAACGCGGAATCTGCTTATCATTGCCGTAGTTCTGGTAACAGGCCTTGGGTTAAGATTCGGCCCGCTGATCACCGTAACGCTTGGTGGCTACAGCGTGCCTATCGACAGGTTGGGGATTGCAATCGGCGCACTCTTGGGCGTGTTTCTTAACATAGTGCTACCGGGCGAAAAGTTCGAGTTCGGCAAAAAGAAAGAATAGGGGCTTGCGCGAGAACCAATCAGGTTCCCGCGCAAGGGAATATTTCAAAACAACACCCCGCTCATTAGGGCGGGGTATGTTGTTTAGGTAAGGAGTGTTACAAAGAATGAAAGTATTCAGCGACATACGGAAAAACACATATTTTGATTCGGTCGCCTTGATGATTATAAGCCGGGAACTTAAAGAGATGCCCGGCATAAGCGAGGCTCTTGCCGGCATGGCGACAGAGTTAAACAAAGAACTGCTAACAAATCTCGGTTTGATGTCGCCAGAAATTGACGCGCTGGGGGCAAACGATTTTTTTGTTTCCGTAAAGGCAGACAGCGAAGGCTCCTTCGATGCGGTGAACAAAAAGCTGGCGGAGCTTTTGCAAAATAAAGTTAAGGATGAAGCCGGCGACTACCGGCCCCCCGGTCTGGCTGCGGCTGTTCGTCATCTGCCCAAGGCGAACATTGCCATTGTATCGTTGCCCGGCCGACACGCCGCCGCCGAGGTGGAAAAGGCCTTGGACGAAAATTTGCACGTTATGCTGTTCAGCGACAATGTAAGTCTGTCAGACGAAGTGCGCCTTAAAAAAAAGGCCCACGAAAAAGGCCTGTTTATGATGGGCCCGGATTGCGGCACGGCGATTATAAACGGGGTGGCTCTTTGTTTTGCAAATGTTGTAAGACGCGGCAGAATCGGCGTAGTCGGCGCATCCGGCACCGGGATTCAAGAATTAACAACCTTGATTGACAAGCTGGGAGGAGGTATATCCCACGCGCTTGGAACCGGCGGCCGGGATTTAAAGGCGGAAGTTGGCGGCATTATGATGCTGGACGCTATCGACGTATTAAGCCGCGATGCTAACACCGATGTTTTAGTCATTATTTCCAAACCGCCAGCGAAAGAAATTGCGGCAAAAATGTTCGACAAGTTGCAAAACGTAAAGAAAAAAACAGTGGTGCATTTTCTAGGCGGCTCCGCGCAACACAATGGTTACGCCGGCTATTCCGGCAAATCGCTGGAAGATACAGCCCGCAAAGCCGTTCTGTTAGAGGCGGGCAAGGAACCGAAAGAAGATTTTACCGGCTTTACCGCCCCGCTTGACGAAATTGAGCGGCTGGCAGCCGGCGAAGCTGGAAAACTGCGCGCGGGGCAAAAGTATCTGCGTGGCTTATATTCCGGCGGCACTTTAGCCTACGAAGCCTTGCTGGAACTAAAGGCCGAAGGGATCGACTGTTATTCCAACATTCCGCTAACAGCCGAATACAAGTTGCAAGATTCTTTTGCAAGCAAGCAAAACACTGTCATCGATTTTGGCGAAGATGAGTTTACCGTAGGAAAACCCCACCCTATGATAGATGCGTCCAGCCGTCAAGAGGCCATTCTTAAAGAAGCCGGCGATCCAGAAGTTGCAATCATTCTGCTCGACATAGTAACCGGCTATGGCGCAAGCGGAAACATTGTCGGCGAAATGATTGATGCGGTTAAAAAGGCGCGGGTAAAGCTGACTGCGGAAAACAGACATATCGCTTTTATAGGTTTTATCTGCGGCACGGAAGGGGACAAACAGGGGTTAAGCAAAAGCGAGGCAGCTTTACGCGAAAACGGCGTTGTCGTGCTGCCTTCTAACGCGCAAGCGGCGCGTTTCGCGTACAAATTGTTAGCTGCTAAAAAAGGGGGCGGGAAAAATGAATAAGATCGACGATTTGTTAAAACAAGAGCTTGTCGCTATCAATCTTGGATTGGATCGGTTCTACGACGACTTAAAAGAGCAAAAGGTAAAAACCGTGCAGGTAAACTGGAAACCGCCTGCCGCGAATCAGGACAAAATCGACCGGTTTCTTGCCGGTTTTAAAAAAGACAGGGCTGCGGCAAACAAAAAAGCTGTAAAGCGCATTGAAGAGGCGGAGGTGTTTTTGATCGATGCTGGCATTGCAAAAGACACGCTGCCCGGCATGAAGGACAAAATGATTTTACACGCCGGGCCGCCTGTAACATGGGAAAGAATGTGCGGGCCGATGCGGGGGGCCGTTATTGGCGCGATTCAGTACGAAGGCTGGGCAAAGTCAGAGGCCGAAGCCGAAAAACTTGCGGCAACCGGCGAAATTACTTACGAGCCTAACCATCATCACCAGGCGGTGGGGCCTATGGCGGGCATCATATCGCCGACAATGCCTGTTTTTATTATGGAAAACAGAAAACACGGCAATTTTGCGTATACAAACATGAACGAAGGGCTTGGCAAAGTTCTGCGTTTCGGCGCGAATTCCGAGGCTGTAATTACCCGGCTGCACTGGATGCGCGATGTTTTGTACCCTGTAATGAAAGACGCTGTAAAACTTTCCGGCGGAATTGACTGGAAAACGCTTGTGGTGCAGTCGCTGCAATCCGGAGATGACTGCCATAACCGTAACCGCAACTGCACGGCTTTATTTGCAAAAACAATAGCCTCATATATCGCAATGTGCGATTATTCCAAAAAAGATTTGCACGACGTGCTTAAATTCATTGACAACACCGAGCATTTTTCGTTAAACTTAACAATGGCTATGTGTAAAGCAAGCGCGGATGCTGCCGCCGGCATAGAAGGTTCCACAATTGTAACCGCAATGTGCCGCAACGGCACGGATTTTGGTATACGTCTAAGCGGCACCGGCGACGAGTGGTTTGTTGCCCCTGCCAACACCCCTGTCGGGCTTTTTTTCCCGGGCTTTACTCAGGAAGACGCAAACCCAGACATTGGCGACAGCACTATTACCGAAACGATCGGCATTGGCGGCTTCTCTATGGCGGCGGCTCCGGCTATCGTAAAGTTTGTCGGCGGCACGGTGAAGGATTCTCTAAACTTTACGTTGGAAATGTACGAAATAACAGAGACGGAAAACGAAAACTTTAAAATCCCGGCTTTGGATTTTCGCGGTTCGCCCACAGGGATCGACTTGGTAAAGGTTTTGGAAACCGGCATTTTGCCGCGTATAAACACGGGAATGGCGCACAAAAAGCCCGGCATTGGGCAGGTGGGCGCAGGTTTGGTGCAGGCTCCTATAGACTGCTTTATAAAAGCCGCAGAATATTTGCAATCCCGCTAGAAAAAGCGGTAATGCCTGCAAGGAGAAAAAATGTCAGAAAAAGCGTTGCAAGGGATCAAGGTTTTGGATTTTACCAGCGTGCTTTCCGGCCCTTATTGTTCGATGATGCTTGGCAATATGGGCGCGGAAATTTACAAGATCGAAAAGCCGCAAGGGGATGACAGCCGGACATTCGGCCCGCACGTCAACGGGGAAAGCGCGTACTTCCTTAGCATAAATCGCGGCAAAAAAAGTATTGTTTGCGACACATCGACCGACAATGGCAAGGAACTGTTCAAGCGGCTTGTCGCCAAGGTTGACGTGTTAGTTGAAAACCTAAAGCCCGGCGCTATGGAGCGCATGGGGCTTGGCTACGACACGCTAAAAGAAATAAACCCGCGCCTTATTTATGTGGCTGTTTCTGGCTTTGGACACACCGGGCCTTATTCGCCGCGCGCCTCTTACGACATGATTGTGCAGGGCATGGGCGGGATAATCAGCTTGACAGGTACGCCGGGCGGGGAGCCTGTGCGGGTGGGTTCCTCTATCGGCGACATTGCCGCCGGGATGTTTGCCGCTTTCGGCGCTGTGTCGGCTTTGTATCAGCGGGCGGTAACCGGCAAGGGACAAAAGGTGGATGTTGCGATGCTGGACAGCCAGGTGGCGATACTGGAAAACGCTGTTGCAAAGTATGCGGCAACCGGCGCGGTCGCCGGGCCTTTGGGTATGCGACATCCTTCTATTACTCCTTTCGAGGGCTACAAAACTAAAGACGGTCATGTTATTGTCGCTTGCGGCAACAATCGTCTTTTCCAATCTTTTTGCGAGGCGATTGGTTTGCCGGAATTGCCGGAAGACGAGCGTTTTAAGACAAACCCCCTGCGTAACGAAAATGTGGAGATTCTTTCCCCGCTGATTACGGAAAAAATGCTGGGGCGCACAACGGCGCAATGGATGGAAATTCTTGGGGAAAAAAATGTTCCCTGCGGCCCTATCAATACTATTGACAAATTGTTCCAAGACCCGCAGATTGCCGCCCGCAATATGCTTGTCGAGGTGCAGCAGCCCGGCATTGGCAAGGTAAAAGTTGCGGGGAACCCCGTCAAAATGAGCCTTGTGGACAGTGCCGACGAATTACCCCCCGGAATCGCCCCGCAGTTGGGCGGCAACACCCGGGATGTTATGACGGGGTTGCTCGGCTACAGCGAAGAGGAAGCGGCACAGTACGTTCAAAGTTACGAGGGCAAGAGGTAAGCCCGGCGGGGCTGTTTCAAGGCGCGGTGTTTTGGAGCGGCCCCTGCCTATTGTTAAAATCTTTAACAAACTGAAGCAGGCAATTTTTGTCGTTTGGGTTGTAAAGCCAGTTGCTGTCGAATTCCGTTATCGTTTTTTGATTGCCGCTACCGCCGATTACAAGACTGTGAAACTTTGTTTTGTTTTCTTTGGCGGCGGCAATTTGATTTTTGGTTTGCTCGTCAAAAGCGCCCATGACAAAATCGGAAATCATTAAACAGTCGGCTTTTTGGTAATCTTCCCTTTGCAGCATCTTAAGCGCTTCTCGCATAGCCGGCCCCGCATCCGTCCCGCCGTTAAAACTCATGGAAAGGAACTCTACAAGTTTTTCCAGATTGTTTTTCATATCCGTTAATTCCAGCGTTTCAATTTGCGTGGAAAACGAAATCAAATAACACTTGCGGTTTTCCCGGACAGCCGTTTTTAACAATGCGAAACATAGGGTTTTTGCGACAGTTTCCGGCGTCCCGTGCATGGAACCGCTGGTATCGACACAAACAATAAAGGGGCCTTTTTTGCCCTCCTTTTCTTTTTGTCGCTTGTCTTTGACTTGTTCTTCTTCCCACGAAAGAATCTTGGCCTGATAGTCAAATGTTTGCAGTTTTTTTTCGACAAACTTTTTGTAGAACAAAAGCTCCGTATCCTCATCTGCAAGAAGAGCGGCCTCGGCAGGAAGCATACTGCTAATATCGTCGCTTTCGCGTATGCCAACAAGCTCTTCTTTGGCGGCGTGTTCGGCTTTCCATGCCGGCTTAAAAATCGTGCTGGCAAAAATTTCTTCTTCGTATTCCCGCTCTGCCTGCCGCATTCTTCCCAGCATTTCGGCAAGCTCTTGCAGGGATTTGTCGCGCTCCAGCAGATCGGCGTATTTTTTCAGAACATCAAAGTTGACTTTTTGCCAACGGCCGCGACTCATGTCCCAAAGCCGGCCAAGCTCATTGGTAAAAGGAGCAAGGAGTTCTTGCAGTTTTTTAAGCTGCTCTATTTGCCGGTAAAGCTCTTCGCAAAATTTTTTGCGCTGTTCTTCTATGATTTCAAGCTCCCGCTGTAATTCTTTCTGGAACAGCAGTGCATCCCATTTGTCTGTAAAGTGTTCTTTTACGCTCTGGAAGCTGATTTTTTTGCTGTTGTTTTCTTGCGCATCTAAACTTTTTTGAAATTCGTTGTGATAAAATTCAGTGTCAATAATTTGCCCACTGTATGTTTCCGCAATAAAAGACGCGATGTTTTCCCAAGATTTTTCAAAGGTTTGCGCTTGTGTTGTTTTAAATTCTTCCAAAAGCTGCCTTTCTTTTTCAAAAGGGTTTCCGGTCTTTAGAATGTGCCGCTTGGTTTTGTTTACAAAATCCAAAATATCCTGCGTAACCTGCTTTGCAAGGCTTGGGTCTTTGGCGCACAGTTCTTGCATAGCCTCATTGGAGAGAATCTTTTCTATGGCGGCGGCAAAGTTGTCTGTGTCGCCATTGGATAAAGTTTTTGCGTTTTGTTTTTTTTGCAACTGCTCATAAATTGAAGATGCAAGTTCGGCTCTTTTGTCTTTATTTGCAACAGAACCAAAGTTCACAAAGCGGCTAAAATCAGTCTCCATTAAATTAAATTCTCCTTTCCACTCTGTCCTAATCTTTAACAACAATCTCCTCATCTTTGAGCTTTTTGTAAGCGTTTTGAATACCCTTGATTTCTATCTCAATTTTATCGATTTCATTCAGAGTATTGCTTATGTGGGTTTCAACAATGTTCGCCGATGCCGGGGCTACAAAGAGATTTGTGCGAAGGTGTTGCAGGTCTTTGTTGCGGTATTCATCTATCTGCGATTTCATATCGTTTGTTTCTGTTTGAAAGTTGCTTATACGTTCATCCCAAGCCTTTTCTGTATATTCATTTGGCTTTCTGGTTTCTGTTAGTTTCTCACCATCTGTTTTTGTTTTAAGGGAATACTCCTTATCATCAACAAAGATTGTAAATTGCGAATTACCTTTTCTTACTCGAGTGTAACTTTGCTGACGGACACTTTTGTAAGAATTATTCCAGTAACACAAATAAATATTTTCATTATTATTGGTTAACTTCTTGAATCGCTCCCGCTCAATCAAATTTCCATTTGAAGCGTTGCGATTAAGAATTTCATAGTAATCTTTACGCACAGCCGCTAAGACCTTCACTCGCGTATCTTTGGCAAATTTTGTCTCTTCGTCAATCTCTGCTTGAAATGCAACAAGCTCTTTTTTTATGTCGCCAAAATCAATGGAAACAGTGTATCCATGCTCTTCAACAGCGGAATTGACAAATTCGGAAATAGCTTGTATTTGCCCTTCTTCATTCCAAATGCAATGTTTGAGCAAAAAACAATCCATAAGATCAACCGCTGCCCTGTCGTTTAGGAATGCGGAAGTTCGCAACAGGCGCACAATTTTTACCCAGCGGCGGTCTGACACATAAATCTTTTCAGCGATTTCCTCGTTTTGGTTATACTGTTCGATTTTTTTCCGAATCACGTCAATCACCTTGAGCACGTTTTCGGGAACGGTGATCTCGGCAATCTTGCCGCTCCACTCGCTGTACTCCTCCGCAGTGATTTCATTCCCAAGGTTTCGTTCAAAATCCGTCTGCGGCGCGGTGATCATCTTATTGAAGTTTTCCGGCTGTTCCACGCCTTCGACGACAAGGCGCACAAGAAAGCGATCCCACAGGGCTTCAAGCCCCTGGTCTTTTGCCGGCAGCTCGTTAGACGCAGAGACCAGGGCTTTCATGGGAACCGGTTTTTCTTCCGTGCCGTTGCGGTAGAGCTTTTCGTTCAAAACCGTTAACAGGGCATTTTGTATGGAAGGGCCAGCCTTCCAGATTTCGTCTAGAAAAACGACCCAAGCGCCGGGAAGGTAGCCTTCCGTTTGACGCTCGTACTTGTCTTCTTTTAGCTTGGAAATGCGAACCGGGCCGAAAATCTCGTCGGGCGTGCTGAAGCGGCTCATAAGGTACTCGAAGGCCGGTGGGCTTTCGGCGTTTGCGCCTTTGTAGGCGTATTTTAGCCGCCGGGCGATAAGGCTTTTCGCCACCCCCGGCGGGCCTAAAAGGAAGATGCTTTCCCCTGCAATGGAAGAAAGCAGGGCCAGTGCCATTGCGCTTTCTTTTTCGTAAAGCCCCGCGTTAAGCTGTTCAAGGATTTTTTCGATTCTCTGTTTTACCGCCATATTCCCTCCATTATTCCTCTTTACCGCATTATAGTAGCGATTGAATAAAAGCGTCAAGCCGCACTGCCGGCCGCAGTCCTGAAAGCCGTCGGATTTCCGCATATTCGGCGGCTATACTCTTTTTCTATTTGCTGATATACTAAGTGGAAAATGGAGCAATCGGAGGGATTAAAATGGCAAAGTTTGCCCAAAAAACAAAAACAACATTCGCGGCGGGGGGAAGTTCATGACCATATTAAAACTGCTGCTTTTAGCCGCCGGCTTTCTCTGCATAGGCCTTGGCACGGTGGGCATCTTCCTGCCCGTTCTGCCGACAACCCCCTTCTATCTTTTGGCGACCTACTGTTTTGCCAAAAGCTCCGAGCGTTTCCACCGCTGGTTCACCGGAACGGGACTATACAAAAAGCACCTTGAAAGCTTTGCCAACAACCGCAGCATGACGCTAAAAACCAAGCTGACAATACTCATTCCGGTAACCTTAATGCTGACCGTTGCCGCAATAACGGTGGATGTTTTTGCCATGCGGATTGTCATTGCCGCGCTTCTTCTTGCAAAGTACTGGTATTTCATCTTCAAGATAAAAACTGTCAAGCCTGTCAAAGTGGAAGCGGAGTAGCCGGGGGAGTGGGTTTTACCGCCGCAAGCCTTCAATTTGTTCTCCCGGAGTGCCGTTTTTGGCTTGCGGCTTGCCCGCCCGCTTGACATCAGCCCCCGCTTAGTGGTAACATCAGCATAGATTCGCAAGATTCTTTAAGGAGGGCGACGTGAAACCTGTGGGGATTTCGGGCGTTTTAAAAAATGCCGCAGGAAAAGACAGCGCGATACCGGCATTTAATACTCTGAACCACCTTGCCGAAGCGGCTTGCCGCGCCGATGCCGGCTGGCCATCGATAATGAGCGGCGGCTCCCGCAGGCCGTTTCGGGGGCGGGCATGAAATACATCGTAAATATTGCGCATGGCCGGGAGCCGGACACAGACCCCAGAAGCCTGCGGGCGCGTGTGGCTAATCGGGACAAAGAAGTTTTGCGCGATACATATCACCTAATAGATGCGGCCAAAGGCCCGCCGCGCCGCATGAGTTGCGGGCATACTACGGTGTACCCCACCGGGAGTACTACAGGGCACTCTCACGATAACATGGAAGAAATATATTTTGTAATATCGGGCGAAGGCACAATGATTGTCGGCGGCGATGAGTATCCGATTAAGGCCGGCGACTGCCTGTATGTTCCGCCGGGGGAGTTTCACACGACGCGGCAGACGGGCATTTTGCCGCTTGTGTTGTTATGGATGACTTGCAAGTTAGACGGGGACGAAGACGGTGCTTGAAAAAATGCTGATAGACGGCCAGTGGAAGGATGCCGCAGACCGTCAGTTTTTAGAAGTTACAGACCCGCGCACCGGCAAGGTTTTTGCCAAGGTTCCTCGCGCCGCCGGCCAAGATATAGACGCTGCGGTAGATGCTGCGGACAGGGTTTTTAAAAACTGGTCGCGCACAAATGTTTTTAAACGCTCGGCCTTGTTAAGGGAGGCGGCGCAAATTGTCGAAGAGCGCAAAGATGAAATTAGCCGGCTAATGTGCATGGAGCAAGGCAAGCCGCTTGCAGAGGCTGCCGGCGAGGTTAAAAAAGGCGCAGAAATTTTACGCTATTATGCCGCGGAAGCAGAGCGCGTTTACGGCAGAATAATTCCCAACGAAGATGCCGACACTTTTAGTACGGTTGTGTATCAGCCTGTGGGCGTTTGCGCGGCTTTTTCTCCGTGGAATTATCCGGTGGAGTTGCTGGCATGGAAGTTAGGTGCAGCCTTGGCGGCCGGCTGTACTTTGGTGTGCAAGCTCCCCAGCGAAACCCCGTTAAGTCCGCTTATGTTTGTAAAATGTGCGGCGGATGCCGGCATTCCCGGCGGCGTTATCAATGCGCTTACGGGGGAGGGGAGGGTGGTTGGCGCTCGTTTGCTGGCGAATCCGAAAATACGCAAGGTTGCTTTTACCGGCTCTACGGCTGTGGGCAAAACAGTGTTAGCCGCTTGTACGGACAGCTTGCGAAAAAGCTCGATGGAACTTGGCGGCAGTTTGCCCATGTTGGTATTCAAAGATTGCGACATGGAGGCGACTGTTGCCGGGGCTGTGCGCCGTTCTTTCCGCAACATGGGGCAGATTTGCATCGCCGTCAATCGTATCTATGTCGAAAATGAAGTTTACGAAGATTTTATCGAAAAATTCAAAGCGGCGACAGAAAAACTCACCATTGGCGACGGTTTGAACGAAAATGTTGATCTTGGCCCCATGTGCAAAAAACAGGGGGTTATTACAACTTTGGAACATATTTCCGATGCTGTGAACAAGGGCGCGCGTCTTGTAACAGGCGGCGATGTGCCTGTCGTTCCCGGTTTTGAAAACGGGTTCTGGCTTAGGCCGGCTATTTTAGCTGATGCCAACCACTCTATGAAAATTATGACAGAAGAAACCTTCGGGCCGGCTGTCGGTGTTATGTCTTTTGACGGAATCGAGACGGCCTTATCGCTGGCAAACGACAATGTTTACGGGCTTGCCGCCATTGTGTACACGCAAAATCTTACGACTGCAAAAAAATGCGCCGACGAGCTTGAAGCGGGAAATGTTGCGGTGAACAATGTCGATGCCGGTGTTATTAACGCGCCTTACGGCGGCTGGAAGCAATCCGGCTTTGGCCACGAGCACGGGACGGAAGGATTGTACGAGTATCTTAATGTAAAACATATACGCATACGCACCCTGTAAGTGGTGTTTAAATTTTTAGTTGGAACCGGTTGCAACCGGTTATGCGAAAGGAGGATTGAAATGAAAAAGTATGTAGCCGCAATCGATATAGGCACTAGCGGCAGCAAAGCTATCATTCTGGACGACAAGGCGGCGGTTGTCGCAAGCGCAACGGAGGAGTATCCGCTCCACTCGCCAAGGCCAAGCTGGAACGAGCAAGACCCGGCGGATTGGTGGCAGGGCGCGTGCGACAGTTTGAAAAAAGCCATTCAAAAGGCCGGTGTTTCACCTAATGACATCGGCGCACTGGGGCTTTCCGGCCAAATGCACGGCCTTGTGCCGCTGGACAAGGACGGGAATGTAATTCGCCGCGCCTATCTATGGAACGATTCTCGTTGCGACAAACAGTGCCGCGATGTTATCGAAAAGCTGGGCGGGTTGGACAAGCTGTTAGGCTACACCAACAACAATTTGTTGCCCGGTTATCAGGGCGGAAAAATCATCTGGCTGCGGGAAGAAGAACCGCAAAACTACGAGCGCATGGCAAAGGCGCTTTTGCCCAAGGACTATTTGCGCTATATGCTCACCGGGGAATATGCTACGGAGGTGTCGGACGCATCGGGAACCGGCTTTTTCGACGTAAAAAAACGCGCTTGGTCAGAAGAATTGATCAAAAAGCTCGACCTCCCCATGAGTCTTTTCCCAAAAGCTTTTGAATCGGATCACATAACGGGTAAGATTACGGCGCGGGCCGCCGAGCTTACCGGCTTGGCCGAAGGCACTCCTGTAGTGGGGGGGGGCGGCGATGCTGTTATTCAGACTACTGGCATGGGCATTATCAAAGACGGCGTTTTGGGCGTTATCTTGGGCACTAGCGGCAATGTTACAATGGGTATGTCAAAGTACCAAGACAACAAAGGCGGAACTTTGCAGTTTTTCTGCAATAATGCAAGCGATTTGTACCATGTAATGGGCGTTCAATTGGCCGGCGGCGGAAGCTATCAATGGTATCGCAACACTTTGTGTCAAGAGGAAATCCGCCAGGCGAAGGAGCTGGGGGTAGACCCTTACGAGCTTATGAACAAGGCGGCGGCCTCCTCGCCGGCAGGTTCTAAGCGGGTGTTGTACTTGCCGTATCTTTCCGGCGAGCGTTGCCCTTATTCCGATCCCAACCTTCGCGCCGCCTTTATCGGTTTAAGCCAAGGTTACACCAAGGCGGAAATTACACGCTCTGTTATGGAGGGTGTTACTTACGGGCTTAGACAAATCGGCGATGCGATGCTGGCTATCGCTCCCGTATCCATGTCGCATATCATTGTGTCCGGCGGTGGCGGTTCTTCTCCGCTTTGGCGGCAGATTATTAGCGATATATTCCAGCTTCCGGTAAAAAAACTGGCCGGGGGGGAGGAAGGCGGAGCTTACGGGGCTGGCCTTGTCGCCGGAATCGGAATCGGCTTATGGAAGAATCTTGCCGAAGCCTGTTCTAATGTCAAGGTAGCGACTGTTGACGAGCCTAACAATGCTAACAAAGCTATCTATGACGAGATGTTCGGCATTTACAACGATATGTACAAAACGCTAAAGCCGATCTACGATCGTTTGGCTGCCGGCTAGTTGTTGCAAGCGGGAGGCGACAAGGGGCGGTGTGATAAAGGCGTCTTTCTTCATGCGTAAAAACATAAGAAAGCGCCGTCTAAATTCAGAGGCTGCGGACTAAAGCCCGCAAGAGTAAAAAGAGAGGTATTTATGCAGGTAGAACACGAGAAATTTATGGTTTGGAAGGCTCAGTATTCGGTGGGTGTGCAGCTTATTGATGAACAACATAAGGAGTTGGTAAAGATGACAAATATTCTTTACGAGGACTGTGCCAAATATGGGAAGGATATTGCATACGCTAGTTTTAAGGTTACGATAAAAGCCGCTGTGGAATATGTTACAAAGCATTTTGCCACGGAAGAGCAGATAATGGAGCGTATCGCCTACCCGGATTTTGCCAAGCATAAAGCGGAGCACCAAGAGTTTGTAAAGCAAGTTTTGGCAGACATTAAAAAGTTTGAAGAAGGGAGGGCTTTTGTTCCCAATACTTTTGTGCATTTTTTGCATGACTGGATTTTAAGCCATATTGCCATGACTGACAAAGCTTTGGGCAAATATCTTGTCGCAATGCATCTTGCGCAAAAGTCCGCAGGCGGCGCAGTAGGCGGCACAACAGGTGGCGCAGCAAGCGGCGCAGCAAGCGGCGCAGTAGGCGGCGCGGGCGGTGGCAATCAACCGGCTAGCCATTAAGGGGTATTATCATGCAGTTGGAACACGATCAATATATTGTTTGGAAAGCTCAGTATTCGGTGGGGGTGGCTCTTATCGATGACCAGCACAAGGAGTTGATAAGGCTGACAAATGTTCTTTACGAGGACTGCTTTAAGCATGGAAAGGATATTGCCTACGCTAGTTTTAAGAGCACGATAAAATCCATTGTTGACTATGTTACAAAGCATTTTTCTATGGAAGAACAGCTTATGGAGCGTACCGGCTATCACGATTTTGCCAAACATAAAACGGAACACCAAAGTTTTGTAAAAGAAATTTTGGCGGATATAAAAAAGTTTGAAGAAGGCAAAGCTTTTGTTCCCAATGTCTTTGTACGTTTTCTGCGCGATTGGGTACTGAGCCATATTGCCATGACCGACAAAGCCCTGGGCAAATATCTTGTCGCAATGAAGATAGAGAAAAGCCCTTGACAAAATTCACCGAATCCGGGCAGGGAAAACGTCTGTCGCAACTTATTTTGGAGGGAAAACATGGAAGAAGAAAAATCGCTTGACAGGTTTCTAAAGGCGCAAACAAGGGCGTATGAAACAGCATTGAAAGAAATACGGGCTGGCAGAAAATCGACACATTGGATGTGGTATATTTTCCCGCAAATTAAAGGGCTGGGAACAAGCGCTGATGCTGAATATTATGGCATTGAAAACATGGACGAGGCCAAGGCGTATTTGGCTGATAATATTTTGCGCGAAAGATTATTGGAAATCAGCGAAGCGCTTTTAAAACTGGAAAGCAACGATCCGATAGCAATACTCGGTTCCCCGGATAACTTAAAACTGAAATCTTCAATGACACTGTTTGCCTTGGCCGATCCAAGTTGCAGCACTTTTCAAGCTGTTTTGGATAAATTCTTCAACGGGGAACGATGCCAAAAAACTGAAAAAATTGCTTGAAAAACAAAAACGCGCTCCGTTTTACATCAATTCAAAATCGTGTTTTTCAAATTCTTTTCCGTTAATAATGACAGAAACCTGATGCAACCCGCGATGCAACACCCTTGTCGTTACCACGCGAAAAGAATGCTTTCGCACAATTTGTGTCATTGAATTTTCCGCGTATTCTTTTTCGCTTATCTTGCACACTTTTTTCGACAAAGTTCCATTGGCCTTTTGGTAATAAAGCCCGTACTCAAGCCGTATTTTGGCTTTTTTATCGCTGTTGTTCAATAGCTGAAATTCAAAAACCAATGAATCGCCGGTTTTAACCCTTGGCGTTGAAATCTTAAAATCATTGACAGCGATGTTTTTTACAACATCAAAACCAAATATACCCATGACATCCGCATTACCTTGCCTTAAAAGCGTTCTGCACCCATGCTTTATAACCCAATTTATATTTTCCGACTTGCCTTGCCATTTTTTAGCCAAACCAATCACCGTTTCGGGGTTGTCCTTTGCAATATCATTCAAATTGTTTGCAACACTCAACCTTACAAACCTTGAAACATCATCTTTTAGATTTTCTAAAATGGGAATAATCGCAGCGGGATTTTCTTTTAGCCCCGGCAAAGCCATTGCCCAAGGAAGCCGTGGCCGGCAACCCTCCGATGAAAGCCGGCGCACCCCCCAGTGTTCATGCTTAGACCAAACCAACATTTGCTTCATCATTTTTTTGGGATACTTGATTATGAAAGGCCGGACAGCAAACTCGCAACTTGTGAATTGAGTGATTTTTTCTATCGCTGCAACCGACGTTTCATAATCATCCAAACCATATTGTTCGACAAAATTATCCAAAACCCAGCCGTACTCCAAAGATAAGCCAAACGTTGAATCATCTATTTTTGAAAAATCGTATCTATCTTTTACGCAGTCTAATAAGGCAAGTATTTTAGCGATTGCGTTTTTGTAATCCGCCGGCAAGTGTTTTTTAAGAACAGACGCAATGTGCCAACACCGCCGCTTAAATTCCATGCCTTCCCAATTGTCGTCCATTACTTGGGATACAAAAGCGCGGGAATCCAAGCCCTTAACGACAAGCCTTAAGTCCTTCGTGAACCTGTCAAAAAACGGCTTGTTGAACATATCCTTAATAGCTTCCGCCATTTTTCCCCTCCCCGCTTACCCGGAAAAAGCCCCAAACCTCCCCTCAACATCCTGTTTCGGGCTTTCGGGGCGACGAGAAGTGCGAAAGCTTCAATCTTTTCTGCCCAGAAGAAGACTCGAACTTCCATGCTTTTAACGGCACTGGTACCTGAAACCAGCGTGTCTACCAATTCCACCATCTGGGCTAACTAACGTCTCTTTTTATATAATAGCACGCTTTTCAAAAAAAAATCAAGCCCCCGGCAAAATAAAATTCTAATTTTAGGCGGGCAATTGACATTTTCCGCTTGTTTTTGTATAATTATAAACAGCGGGAAATTACAAAACTCGATTTGGCAGGGGTAAAAAACCGCAAATTCGCAAAAACAGGCCGAAAAAGCCCCATCGGTGCTTGACAAACATAAGCCTTTGTGGTATTTTTCTATAATTAGAGCTGTTTGACAGCCAATCGGGTTCCCGGATAAGCCCGTTATACGGAAACGCCTAGGGCGTGCCTCAAGGCGCGCCCTAAGACGGCGGATTTTTACACTGATTTTTAGGAGGAGATATGGCTCAAGCTAGCAAAAACAGCCGTACGTCAAGTGCGACGCAAAAATTCTTTTGTTCCTGCGGGGGCGAAGTTAAAATGAAAACCCTTTTCGAGAGCGGCAAGGTTAAAAACATTGCCGAATGCGAAAAATGCAAGCGGCTTGAAAGGCGGCCTTCGGATTTCAAGTAAGGCGCGGGAGCCGGGCAGTCCGTGCGGGCGTTTTGGCGGCGCACGGAAGCCCGTTTGGCAAATAAGTTTTGTAGGGCAAGTTTGAAAACAAGCCTTATAATAGAAGAAAAAAACAATAATCTTGGGGGTTTCCTTGGCAGGAAGAAGTTCGGCCGAAAAACGGCATAGGCAAAGCGAAGAGCGTCGTTTGCGCAACAAGTCGGCAAAAAGCGCGGTAAGAACCAGCGTTAAAAAGTTCGTAGCGTTGGTAAACAAAAAAGATTTTTCCAGTGCCGACACGGCATTAAGAGAAATGGTAAAAAAACTGGACACTGCGGCAGGAAAGGGCATAATACCTAAAAACGCGGCGGCACGCAAAAAATCAAGAATGCAGCGTTTTTACAACAAAATAAAAGCGGCGCAATAAGTGATTTTCTAAAAACCCAAGCCTGTCTTGCAATTTGCAAACTGCAATTTGCAGACTGCAAAACGCAGACAGGCCGGGGTTTTTAGGGAAATACTGATTAATTCGGCGCTGGCGGAGTTTCCTGCGGGTTTTTCCGCAGGGTTTTTCGGATTTTACTAGCCCGTGGCCTCGATTGGAGTCATTGTTTCCTTAGGGAAACGCTGATTAACTCGAAGCTAATCAGCGTTTCCTGCGGACTTTAGTCCGATGCATCTTGCTCATTTCATTGCGCAAAATGCGGGTAAGAGGCACTTATTAAATCCTCGGTGGGATTTAATAAGTGCTTCCTTTGGGAATTTCTCGCAACCATATTTCGACAAAACTTGGCGGGGTCATGAAGTCAAAAAAGTTTACTAAATCCAGCATTGTTGATGCTATCTATGAAAAAACACAGCTAGATCGCACAGCGGTTCGCAACATGGTTGAAATGTGTCTGAACGAAATCAAAGATGCATTGCTGCGCCACGAGGACATCGAGCTTAGGGGCTTCGGGACTTTCAAAGTTAAAATGCGGAAAGGCCGGTCAAAAGCCCGCAACCCCAGAACCGGCGAATTAATCCCCACGCGCCCTTACAGCGCGGTTGTTTTTCGGCCGGGAAACAAACTGAAAGATTCTATAAAGGCGTTAAGTGATGAAGCAGAGCTAGAGTAAAATTATGGCAGAAAAAAGGGCTTGGATAAAAACGGTTTTTACCCATCTAGGACTTGTCGTTCTGGCGGCAGTCCTCTTCGCTGGTTCTTTCCCCAACCCCGTGGCCGAGTACGGCATCCCCTTTCTCGCTTGGTTTGCCCTTATCCCCATCTTCGTGCTGGTTTGCAGGGTAAACCTCCTTGCCAGCATCGGCTGGGGCGCAATCTATTCTTACATCGCTTACGGGCTTTTTAACTATTGGCTGACAGCCTTTCACCCCTTGGCCGGGGTCGCCGTCAGCAGCGTCTATATGTTTTATCTGGCCGCCGTCTTTTTCGCGCTAAAACTGGCGGTCATATATTTTCCCCGCCGGTACTACATCGTTTTTTGGATAATCTGGGTCGCTTACGAATACCTGCGCACCCTGGGCTTCTTGGGCTACGCCTTCGGCATAATCGGCTACTCCCAGTGGCGCATGATCCCCATAATCCAAATCGCAAGCCTTACCGGCGTGTGGGGCGTTTCCGCCCTTGTCGTCTTTCCCTCGGCCTGGCTTGCCGGGGCCTTAAAAGACTGGCGTTTTTCCACAGCCGCCGTCGCCGACAGCCTTGCCGCCGCGGGCCGGCACATACAGGACTTTTTCAGCAAGGAAAAAAAAGCCGCCGTCGCTTGGCTGGCCGCCTTTGCCGCCACCCTTGGCTTCGGCCTCGCCGCCGACACCGACTTTTCCGACTACCCGGTCGCGACCATCGCCCTAATCCAGCCCAACACAGACCCTTGGGCGCCCTCCCATGCGGAAACCTTTTGGCAGGTAATGGCCGAGTACCGCCTGGACTTTGACGTTTTAAGCCGGCTATCAGAAGAGGCGCTGGCCGCCTACCCCCGGCCGCAAATGGTCGTGTGGCCGGAGACCGCCTTTGTCCCCAGAATCCACTGGCATCAAACATATCGGACAGACCCCGCATCGTGGGCGCTCGTCAGCGACCTCCTCGACTTCCTTGACAGACAAGACGTGCCCTTTGTCATAGGCAACGATGACGGCCGGCGCGACCCGGACTTGAACCCCAACCCCCATGAAAACTTTCAAGTCAACTTTAACGCCGCCCTGCTTTTCGAGCGCAGCAATATAATAGAAGTTTATCGCAAAATCCGCCTTGTCCCCTTTACCGAGCACTTTCCCTTTCGCCAGCAATTTCCACGCATCTACAACTTTCTTGTCAACGCCGACACCCACTTTTGGCACAGCGGCACGGAACGGACGGTCTTTCAAGGGCCGGGCTTTACCTTTTCCACCCCCATCTGTTTTGAAGACAGCTTCGGCGATCTTTCCAGAGAGTTCGTGCTTGCCGGCGCCGACGTTCTTGTAAACCTTTCCAACATGGCTTGGGCAGGATCGCTTTCTTCGCAAAACCAACAGCTTAAAAATGCGGTCTTTCGGGCGGTGGAAAACCGGCGGCCTATGGTGCGCTCCACGGCATCGGGGCAAACGGCGGCGATTGACCCGGCGGGCAGGATTTTGGCAATGGCTCCGCCTTTTGAAGAGGCCTGGCTCAACGCCCAAATCCCCCTTGCGCGCCGGGACACCCTTTACACTCGTTTTGGGGATTATTTTGGCGTATTTTTTGCAATATTGGCGATTGGCCTGTTGCTTTTTGGGGCGGCTTACAGTATAGTGAATCAGGCCGGGCACGGAAAAAAAACGATAAAGGCAAAGCCGCCCCGGCAAGACGAGCGCGGCGGGCGCGGCAAGGAAAACCGTAAGAAAAAAAAACGATAATATAGAAGCAAAAGAGCAAGGATGCAAAGGAGCGAGATTGAACAAGCAGGAAAGGAAAAACAGGGATAATCCCGATGTGGTGGTTTTTGGCAAAGCCACGAGATTTAACGGCGTGCTTAAATTTGAAACAACTTTGCTCATACAGGGCAAGTTTAAGGGAACGATTGAAGCTACCGGGACCCTTATTGTAGATAAAGACGCGGTGGTCGAAGCCGACAGCATTACGGTAAGTTCGCTTACGGTTTTCGGGACGGTAAGCGGGGCGATCTTTGCAGACGACAAAGTCGATATGATGAGCGGCTCCGTTGTTCGCGGCAATTTAAAGGCCGCCCGGCTTCGCATTGCCGACGGGGTAATTTTCGAAGGCCGCTGCAACATGACCAGCGCCGGCAAAGAGGTCGAGATTTTTTCAAGACCAATCGAGGAAATAAAGGCTGATTTCCAACGTGTCAGTGAAAGAAATTGAACGCGACGACCTAAGCTCTTTGTCCGGAAAGATAATCGATTTTCTCAAAGCTGGAGCCGGCACGCTTGTTTTGGCGGAGTCTTGCACGGCCGGGCTTGCGGCAAGTTTTCTGGCGCAGGTTCCGGGAGCCTCGGCCGTTTTGTGGGGTTCGTTTGTGTGTTATACACCGGAAGCGAAGGTCGCAATGCTTGGCCTTGACCGCCGCCGGCTGGAGCGTTTCGGGCTTGTCAGCAGGGAATGCGCCTGCGACATGGCTCTGGGGGCGCTGGAAAAAAGCGGCGCAAAAATTGCCGCCGCCGTAACAGGGCTTGCCGGGCCGGACGGCGACGGAAGCCCCACCCCGGTGGGAACCGTCTGGGTCGCAATCGCCGAGCGGGACGCAAGCGGAGCCGTGCCGGCATTGGCCGCCGCGCAAGAGTTCCGTTTTGAAGGCTCCCGGAACGAGGTTCGCTGGCAAGCGGCACTCGCAACGCTGGAAGCGGTATTAAGACTGGCTCTAGAAAAAAGAACCGCATCCCCGAAGAATCAATCCTAAGATAGATGAACTCGAAAGCCCTCAAAGCCGACATATTGCTTCTTATTACCGCGTGCATCTGGGGCTTCGGCTTTGTCGCCCAGCGTGCCGGCATGGAGCATATCGGCCCCTTTGCCTTTAACGGCATACGTTTTCTTTTAGGCACACTCCCCCTCTTGCCCTTCATTGTCGTAAGACGGAAAAAAGGCATATCGGCCGCCCCCCTGCGCGGCCTTTTAATGCCGTCCTTTGCTGCCGGGGCCTGCCTTTTTGTCGCCGTCCTTTTGCAGCAACTTGGGATAATGTTCACCACGGCAGGCCATGCGGGGTTTATCACGGGGCTTTATGTGGTATTAACCCCAATCTTCGGAATCTTCCTTGGAAGAAAAACCGGCAAAGCGACATGGCTCGGCTGTCTCTTTACGATTACCGGCCTTTACTTTATCAGCACCGCCGGCAGCGGCCAGGGCGGCAGCCACGGCTTCGGGCAAATGAACCCCGGCGACATCATCATTATCATAAGCGCGTTTTTTTGGGCTGCCCATGTGCTTCTTATCGACCGCTTGGTTCAAGGTGCACCCTCCCAGCATGGCGGCAAAGAAAGCGTGGGGCAAAGGCTCGACCCGGTGGAGCTTTCCGCAGGGCAGTTCGTCGTTTGCGGCTTTTTTGCGCTGGCCGGCGCGTTTTTTTTGGAGCCTTACCTTGCCGCAATAATAGCCGGCATCGATTATTCTTGGCTGGAAATAGGCCTTTTTACATGGCTGCCCTTTCCCGCCCTTCTGGAAAGCCTGACCCAAGGCGGAGGCGGCCTGCCGGCGGGGGCGCTAGTAACAATCCTGTACGGCGGGCTTGTTTCCGTCGGAATCGCCTACACCCTGCAAGTAATCGCCCAGCGCGAAGCCCCGCCGGCGCACGCCACGATAATCCTTTGCTTGGAAGGCAGTTTTGCCGCACTTGGCGGCGTGCTTTTGCTTTCCGAAAGAATCGGCGCACAGAGTTTGCTGGGCTTTGCCCTAATGCTTCTGGGGATGATTGTTACCCAGTGGGAAGTTATCATAAAAGCCGGCGGGGAAAAAGTAAAAAAGCACTGATTAGCCCGACGCTTACCAGTGCTTCTTATGGAGATAAGGGGATTCGAACCCCTGGCCTATTGATTGCGAACCAATCGCTCTACCAACTGAGCTATATCCCCGCATTAAACAACCAATAACATTCTACAATTTTTACACGCTTTTTGTCAATACTTTCGCCGGCCTCAATCAAAAAAAAAATAAAAAAAATCGTTGCCAGCCGGAGATTTATGGCTTATAATAAAAGCACTATGACATCTTTTTTCGGCATCAGAAAAAGGGCGGCCTTTTTCGCCATTTTGATTTTCAGCTCTTTATACGGGGGCTTTGCCGCGCCTGTCCAAAGCGGCTTTATCGCGGCTCCAAGCCCAATGGCATCGCCTGCGGAGAGGGAACGGGCTTTTATGGAAGCGCGGCAGAAAATTCTTTCTGTCGCCATGTCCTATCTGGGGACTCCCTACCGTTTTGGAGGCAAAGACCGCCGGGGGCTGGATTGCTCCGGGTTTGTGTATGTCAGTTTTATGGGTTCTTTGGGGATTTCCGTGCCGCGCACTTCAAGGGCGCAGTACGCATGGACGGAAAGAATCCCCATGAGCATGGCGCAACCGGGGGATATGCTTTTTTTTAGAACCGGCAACTCCAACGCGATTACCCATGCGGGCATCTATGTCGGAAACGGGGTGTTTATACATTCCGCTTCGATAGGGGCGCAAACCGGCGTAATCCTTACCCGGCTGGACAGCGGCTCTTGGCCGCGCACCTTTGCCGGGGCGGGCAGGGTTTTGCCCCCTGTGAGCAATGCCTCCCAATTGCTGGGGGCGCAAAGCGGCGATGCTCAAGGTTATGAAGCGATTCTGGCCAGCATGGCGGCGTCCGCGGCTCCTACGGAAGCGGCGGCTTCTACCGAAGCCGCCGCTTCGCCGGCGGCATTCCCCGAAGCAAACATCTTGCCGCCGGCCGTCGGGCAAGGCCAGAACGGGCGGC
>JGI24700J35501_10930872_pt1 | contig 31025 bp, 42 predicted proteins | sample TergutTh196P1_FD_35501 | JGI IMG/M metagenome (IMG submission 35501)
AATATGGCGAGTTAATCCTACCAATCGGCACAATAACGCAGATAATAACAAGCGTTGTCGGCTTGCTAGATGTTGAAAACCGCTTGCCACACATCGCAGGGCGGCTGTTGGAAAATGACATTGGATTGCGAAAATCGTACATTGACAAAATATATTTGCGGTCGGCAAACATGGTTGAAAGCATAGAATCCGCCATTTGGCAAAATGTGCAGGGTGTGCAAAGCGTGCGAGGTTTCCAAAACGATACGCATCTTTGGGACGAATACGGCAGACCGCCCCACAGCGTAGAGTTGGTAGTTATGGGCGGCAGCAATCGCCAAATAGCACAACAAATTTGGCAAGCCAAAGCCGCAGGAATCCAAACGCACGGCAATGTTGAAAGTTTTGTTACGGCAAATGAAAACGAAACTGTGCTGATAAAATTTACACGTCCACAACCAGTATATATTTGGTACAAAATAGAGTTGACATTGGATGCAAGTCAGATTTTGCCGCCAAATTATGTGCAAGCAATCCAAGAGACAATAACGGAACGATTGCAAACCGCTAAACCTGGACAAAATATAAGCAGTCAGCGGTTGTTTGTGCATCACTTGCACGAGAAAATCCCAGGAATTGCCTATATTGCGACAAGCCACTTCGCCACGGTTGACATAAAAAAAGAGCCTGAAAAATACACAACAGGCTTGGTAGAAATAACGCCGCGCCAACTTGCATTTACCGAACCCAGTAAAATTGAGGTGCTAATAAATGGATAAACCAAAATGGGACTTAACCGCCCAATTATTAGAAGATTTACCCAGCCAATTTGACAATAAACCGAATATTCAAGCCCTAAACGAAGTTTTAGGCGGACAACTGCAAGAGATACACGATTTTCTTGTAGAATTATGGGAACAACGGCATTTTCCCACGGCGGAAGGCAAGCAACTAGACGGCATCGGCGACATCGTTGTACTTTCACGAATGCAAGCCCTAATTACCGCACACCTCGCAGATATGAACGTTGAAATGGACGATGATATGTACCGTGTAATGCTTGCATGGAAAATTTTCTTAAATACAAGCCTTACAACTTACGAAGAAGTGCATCATCTAATAACTTTGCTATGGAAAAATAGCCCAATGATTTACACCGAAGATCCAAACTGGCCAGCAACAATTATTTTTGATACGCCGCTAATTTCCCTTGAAAGTTGGTTAGATTTTAGGGTTTTGCATATCGCTGTAAAAGTAAAAGCTGGCGGAGTTCAGCTGATTTTCCGCTTGCGGATACAACACGAAATGGACGATATACCGATAACCGTTGCGACAGCAATTTCTCACGCAGTCCGCCACGGCATAACCCCCTCGGAGCGAAATTTTGACGGCGAAAGCAAAACGAAACTTTATGTTTCGGTTAATGTGGCTCACACAATCAATCACGGCGGCAGCCCTGCGGAAATTTAATTTCAATCCACGCACCCATAGGGATGCGACACTTACAAATTTAGATTACCACAATCACGGCGAGAAGTCAACTTTAACAATGATTTCAATCCACGCACCCCATAGGGATGCGACAAAGGAAAATGATAAAGAAAGGACAAAAAATGGCACACTATAAAGGAATTTTATTACACACAGGCTCGCAAAAAATAATCGAGGGAATGTTTGCAAACAAGCCTACTTTTCCCGATTACATCGAAATGGGGAGTGGGCGGTACGAGGAATTTACCGAAGAAAAGAAGAAAGCCGCTATCATAGAGTTAAAAACACCACTCGGAGTAACCGCTCACATAGTCGACCGCCAGTTTGAAAAACATGACGGCGAGAAGTCGATTTTGCGAATATTTACCGAGGTCTCCAACGAACATATAACCCAAAACACAGCCGTTCGTGAGATTATGCTGTACGCAAACAGCGAATGGGAACTAGACGAAAACGGCGAAAAATTACTCGTCCCAAGGGAATGGCAGGGACGACCTGTCCCAAATGCAGGTGGCACACCCATTTTTGATTACGTCTTGAAAAAGCCAGGTATTCCCTTTGCGTATGCGTGGCTGGCGGGGCCCGACCAAGATAATATTTTACCGCCGCCCACAGCAGGCGGTGGTTTTGTTTTAACCCACCATTACCATACAATGGAATTTTACGTATTAAATCACTATGTGCGGCATATTGAGGTGTTGGTCGCACCTGGTGGGAGCGTTACCAATAATTATCTAAATGACCGTTTAATGCGGCTAATTGAGCTTTCAGATGCGGACATTCCGCAGAATGGAACGAGGTTGCATTATTTTATTGAAAAGGAGATTTGACAATGGCAAAAAAGAAGAATGATAACACCGAAAAAACAGGTGGCAAACGTAACACCTACATAGCGGAAAGCCGAGTATACGAAAACCCCGCAGACACCCGCAACAGCCCTTTTGACGTGGTGCATCCAGTTACAAGCATGCAAGCCATACGAGACGGAAACACAGGCAACACGCTTGACAATATCCTTGATGACCTAATCAACAAGCTACTAAACGCTATAAAAGACATCGACCTAAGCCGCCTTGATGAGTTTGTGTCCAGCCGTGCGGCGGCGGAAAGTATTGGCGACCCAGCAGCCACAGACGGCTCGGTTACAAATGGCTCGGTTAATGCTAAATTAAACGCCTTGCTTGGTATGCTTTCGGGTGGCACAGGTGGCGGTGGCATTAATGTAGCTGTGCGAGTACAACGAGGGACTGTTGGCGGATTCACGCAAAGCTTTAATAATGCCTCAGTATTGCAAAATTTCGTTAACTCGCTCCGAAGCAATAGAGTTAATATAACACCTGTGAATTTAGCTAAAAGTTTTTTAATGTTGACAGGCTCTCAAGCTGTAACAATAGTGGGGGGTCAGCAAACGATTGGGGGAGTGGCTCACCAGGCCTTTAGTATTGCAGGAGCGTACGGAAATTCAGGTTTATCGTCGCCTCTTCCATCGCACCTAACCCCAACTGGTCTTCCAAGTACACTCCGCACTTCTGACACTTTAGTTGCTGGCTTTTTTTCCAATAGCCAACTACAACTTCCGTTAGTGTCAAGCGGTTCTGGTGCCGTCACATGGAACATTACAGTATATAGCTACTCTTGGCAAGTCATAGAATTTTTATAGGAGGGAAAAAATGGAAAATTGTTATTTTTACGCACAAAAAATAGGAGATATAGTAGTAGCTATTTCCCAATTAGGTAGCGAGATAGACGACCCCAACATGATACAATGCACTTGTTACGATACAGAACTTATAGGTTGTATACACAACGCAGACGGCTCATTTACAAAACCCACACAGCCAAAACTCGAAATACTAGACGAAGAAGTCGAGCCGTCCATGGAAGAGATGATTAAAGAAATCTACCAAAAATTAAAGGAGGACAGCTAGATGGATTATGAAAATTATACGCAATCAACCTACGAAGTCTACTCAGGGATAGTATCAGCCACAAACAGCGAGTTAATCCTGTTTTTCGTAATTGCGGCAATACTCTCGCCAGTGGTAATCGGCTTAATCTTACGACATAGCAACAAAGTGAAAAAGCTAGAAAACGACCGAGCCGAAAAAATCGAAGACCGCATAAGCGACCGAGCAAAACTCGACAGAGAGCATGAAATCGAACGTGAAAAAGTGGCAAAAGAATGGCAGAAACTCATTATAAAAGTGGTTGAGGGCAATACGGAGGCGGTAACAAGTCTAAAAATCTGCCAAGATGGCATTAAAAAGGCTTTTGACGGATTGGCTACAAGACTGCACAACCGCATGGACACAATCAACGACTCGACCAAAGATTTGGCGGCAAAATACGAACGTCTTGATGTTAAAATGGACACGGTAATTGCTGAAGTAAAGAACGCTATTAGGAATTAGAGGTGTTAAATATGGTTAAAACAGTAGTAACGCTGGTGTTGGTGGGTACGCTGTGCTTTATGACGATAACGGAGCGGGCGTTGCCGAATGAGTTTGTGCTGACTTTGGGGGCGGTCATAACGTATTTCTTTACGAAAAGGGATGTAAACTCCGACCCGCCTGACGGACGGGCAGGAAAAAAAACGGAATTAACCGCCACGCCAGTCGAAGAGGAAGAAATACCGACCTATTCAGCATGGAAGAGCAGAGAGGAGAGGAAAACATGGGACGAAAAATAACGGAAAAACCGATTATTTGCATAGATGCAGGGCATGGCGGAGCAGACCCAGGAGCGGTCGCTAATGGCTTACGAGAATCGAACATCAACCTCGATGTGGCGTTAAAACTCGGAGCGATTTTAGAACAAAAAGGCTGCGAGGTGCTTTACACACGGCGACTGGACGTTGCAATGGGAATAAATGCGAGGGCAGAATATGCAAATAGCCATAATGCGGACTTTTTTATCTCAATTCACACGAATGCTGGCGGCGGCACAGGGGCGGAGACGTTTGTACAACCAAATGACATTGTGAGCCATGAGTTTGCGACCGCCGTCAATGACACATACACCACCAAAATAGGCTTGCGTAATCGTAGCGTGAAATTTGACACTAGCACTCGGCACGGTTCTTTGGGTGTGTTGCGTGGCACGAGAATGCCAGCGATATTGCTAGAACTCGGCTTTATCGACAGCCCAGCCGCCAACCCTGATTTGGGGATTTTGCGGAGCAAGCGGCAGGAGATGGCGGCGGCTTTGGCGGACGGCGTTGTGGCGTTTCTAGGAATCGACACGCCGTCCGTAGGGGCGGATAGCATCCGCCCGAATGGCTCGGAACTTGTCAATATTTCCGACAAGTTGCAAATCGACATTTTAGGACGTATCGAGACGGTCGGCGGCTTTATCGAGAACGGAGCGACCTTTGTTAGACTGACGGATTTTGCGGCGGCGTTGGGATATGAGGTTAGCTGGGACGAGGTGCGGCGGTTGCCTGTGGTTATTTCCAAAACGGAAAATCCAACTGGTGCAAATTTGACACCAGTTCACAACCTCACAACGGACGAAATCCGCCTACTTGAAACTGTGGTACATTGGGAGAGCCGTGGCGAGGATTTGAAAGGGCAGACATTGGTCGCAAACGTGGTTCTTAATCGCATGAGGAATAACAACGCCTGTCTTGCAGATATTGTATATCAACAAGGGGCGTTTACCGTAGTCGAGCGAGCGGATTTTTACGATGCCGAGCCGTCTGAACTCACGAAATCGGCTGTGTATAATGTGTTAAACGGTGTGGATTATTCACAGGGTGCAACTTTTTTTCACGCAATCAGCCATTTAACCCCTGATGTTTGGCATGAGCGAGCCGTACGTGAGAGACGGTTGGAAATATTGTTTGACCATGGAAACCACCGTTTTTACAAGGGGGTGTAGTAATGCAAGAACAAGACAAGCAAATCGACCAAACAAATCCCAAAACCGACCTCAAAAACACCAACAAAGAAATCGACACGGCAGACTACGCACGAGATAGGTTTACTTGCGAATGCCCACGTTGTGGGTTTCTTTATAATGTATAAACCGTGGCGGCTGGCAGATTTGCCACGCCCAAAACCCTCCGCTCCAAAAGTCTTCTCATGTTTTTCCTGTGCGGGCGGCTCGACCATGGGCTATAAACTAGCTGGCCTTGACGTAATCGGCAACTGCGAAATCGACCGCCGCATGAACGATATTTACATAAAAAATCATAGGCCACGCTATAATTTCAACGTGGATATTCGCAACTTCCTGAATCAACGCTTACCAAACGAACTCTACAACCTCGACATATTGGACGGAAGCCCCCCATGTAGCGTGTTTTCGATTTCCGCCCGTAACGTGGTCGGCAAATTCGGCAGCGAAAAGCGATTCCGTGAGGGGCAAAGAGAGCAGCGGCTCGACAACCTATTTTTGGAGTTTATTAAAGTCGCTCGCAAATTCCGCCCGAAAATCGTCATTGCCGAAAATGTCAAAGGCTTAATCCTAGGCAAGGCAAAAGGCTACGTCCACGAGATTTTGCATGAGTTTGACAATGCGGGCTACGACTGCCAAATTTTCCTGCTAAATTCTGCGTTTATGCAAGTACCACAAGCTAGGGAACGGCTTTTCTTCATCGCTCGCCGCAAGGATTTGGATTTGCCCAAAATTTCGCTTGATTTTGACTTTCCGCCAATTCCATTTGGCGAGATACGAAGCCCACACGGTGCGGATTTTACAGACCCTAGCGGCAAACAAAAATTCTATTTAGATTACCGCCTCCCCACCGACACGAATATACAGGATATTTACAAACGCAATCCTTACGAAAAATCCTACGGTCGCCGCTCCAATTCCATCATAAGCGACCATCAAGTTTGTAGAACGCTCACGTCCGCAGGGTGTATTTATCGTATGTGCGATGGGCTTATGCTGTCGGTTGCTGATATGATTGCCGTCCAGACCTTCCCCACGGATTTTGATTTTGGGGAGAGTACAGGGCTTTTTGGTATTAAATATTTGCTTGGGATGTCTGTGCCGCCGTTTATGATGCGGAATGTGGTTAGCGAGGTTTGCAAGCAATGGTTACGCCCATGACATGGGGGTTATAACCACCGCTCAATCCTTCACAATATCCAGCGAATACCCCATTGCCCCAAGGTATTTCATTAAGGTTTTAACGCTTGGGCTAATTTCCTTGTTGATTTCGATACGGCTGATGGTGCGTTGGTCGAGCCGTGATAATTTTTCGAGTTCCTTTTGGGTAAGCCCAGCCTCTTCTCTTACGAGTACCAATTTTTTGCGGAACTCAAACTCTCTTGTAAAATCCTCGTGGGCGGCTCTTGCCTCGGGGCTTGTGTTTATCATCTCTTCAAGCATTGCTTCTTCTTCCCTAGCATCTACTTCTATAAATGGCATAATTTGGTCTCCTTTGCTTTTTGTACGATAGATAGAGGGAAAATCCCCCTAATCTATCGTTAAACCGATTTCTTTTGCTCGTTTGATTGCCTTGTTTAGGTTGCCTTTTTCGGCTTTTTGCTTTTGCTTTTTGCATATGTGCAGGAAATATATTTTGTGTTGGTCTGCTGTTATGTACATTATGCGGTTGCTTGAAAATTTTATTTCCCACAGCTTGCCTTTTAATTGTCTTGTGTTTAACGCCTTTAACGCTGTGTCGCCTTGTTTTCTTATGGCTCGTCTTATGTCGTAGCCAGCGATTTTGTCTTTTTCGGGTAGCTTGTCCAGATATTCCTTAATGACGTTTTTGCCACCTTTGGTCTTGTAGTCTATTATCCGCAATGTTTTTCCTCCTTTCTATATTTATAACTATATTATACTATAAATTTGTAGTAGTGTCAATTTTTTTTGCAAAAAACTTTCCGACAATCTGTGTCGATTTTTGTCAACCAAACAACCCCCACGCCCATGACATGGGGGTATCGCACTCCCGACTATAAACATGGCGTTTACTACATTTCGTCCAAATCAAGCGAAATTTGCCCAGAGCCGTATCGCTCATCAAACAATCGCCAAAATCCGTCTTTGCTTTTGGAAATCTCCATTAGGGTTGTAACCTTGTGAATCTGCTCTTTTAGATGTTCTCTTCCGATTTCGGGCGTTAAATTTTGATGTAGGCGATATTTATAGCCATTTTCGCCTTTGGGTGTGATTTCTTTTAATCTTTCGACAACTCCTTTTGGCAGCTGCTCGTAAATCAATTTTAATGTTAGTTTGCCGATAAATTGGGGTTTTTTGGCAATATTTTTGGCAGAAAATGGAATTTCCCACAGGCGGAACAATTCCTTGTAGAAATCCAACTTGAAAGTTAGTTGCCATTTTAGCGTTTCTTCAGCTATGTAGGCATTTAGGGTCTTTTGCAGTTCTAGCCGTTCTCGGTCGTATTGGTAGCCTGTGGTTTCGTCTATTAGGGCGATTATTCCTAGCTTTGCCAATGACCTTACTAATATCTCGGCTTTTTGAGCTGTTTCTAATTGTGCCAACCTATTTATTGCACCGCTTTCTCTTGCACGTAGATACAAATCAGCAACTAGCGGAATTATTATCGCATCAAATCCCGATTTTTGATTTCCGCTTAAATCTATGTAATCAATCTTATTGATCACCGCTTGGAGTTCTGATGTTATAAACGGTTGTAGGTTTTTTGCATCCATGAAAACGGGTATATTGATCACGCGGGAATTTCCACGTGATGGGCGGTCAAACGCCTTAAATACAGATGCTTGGTTTACTACTCTTGTCCCATTCTCCAAAACCGCAACATCTAAATCGGTGTTGTTTAATTTTAGAACACCCTCATGGGTAACTTTTAACATTTTTGTCATTTTTTAATCCCTTTCTACTAAATTCCTAATTGTGCCTTTCCTACCACCAGTGCCCATTCACGCAACGTAAATATTCCCAAGATTCTCTTCTATATCTTCGTCGTTTAGCAACTCCGTGGTTTTTTTGACGGCGGCTTTTAGCCTTGCGATTTCCTCGTCCTTTACGGCGTTTTCTCGCTCCAATTTCTCCAGCCGTGCTAGGATTGCCGCTGTTGTGGTGTCGGACGGCGGTGCGGCGGCGGCTGGCGGCGTTTCTGTTGCCGTGGGGGTTGTAGGTTGCGGGCGGATATTATCCGCCCCTACATTGGCGGTTTGGCGTTCTTCCTCGATAAATGTCTTTATAATGCCTTTTAAGGTAGTCTGTATATCTTTTGGCAATTTTACATAAGTTTCAAGGATTTTTTTGTCCAAATCGTCAAGTTGATGTTTTTCCTCTAGTTCCTTTATAACCTCTTCTACCGTAGAGTTAAACATTTCCCCCTCGCCAGTCCTCAACCAATTTTCATTTACATTAAATTCACGACAGATTGCCAAAATCGTTTGCGGACTTAATGACCTCATGTTGTTCTCGAAATTAGAAATAGCATTACCGCTAAATTTAATTTTTGAGCCAAATTCTAATTGGCTTTTCCCCAACATCTTCCTTATTAGTTTTATGCGTTCGTTCATGTTAAAAACTCCTTTCTAATGTCATTATACCACATTGAGAAAAATTTTTCAAAAAAAGTTGCATTTATATTCTCAATGTGGTATAATAATTTTAGCGTTGAGAGAGTTGATTTTGAAAGGAGCGAATAATATGAGAATCGAAATGCAAAAATTTTACGAGTTGATTGAAAAAGCTGACGAAAAGACACGGCTCGTGATTTACGGAATGTTGAGACAGGCGGAAATGACTAATATCGGCATCGGCTTAAAAACGGATACATTAACCGAATCCCCCACCGTCGAGGATTGTCGACAGGTTAGCACGTAGTGGCGACCGTGGACGGTCGCCAGCCGCCGCCACCAAGCAAATGAAAAAAGGAGGAAAAAATGTTTGATACACTAACAAAATATTTGGAATTGAACAACGGATTAAACCGTGAAGAGTTGGACTGGCAAATGCTATTTGAATTATTTCCGCAATTTGATTTTCCCAACAACACAGCATATGGTAGGGAATACGGCAAATATTTTATGTTTGGCGAAGACAATGAATATCAGCGGTTCGATAGGATAGTTAGGTGCAGAAACACTGGAAAGGAGATGTCTTTTGATTACTGGCGTTTCAATAAACGCAAGGAAAATCGCATAATATGTTATTAGAAATATTGGCGTGAAATAGAGGATTTACAGGCGGATTCGATTTCCGCCCACGCCATCAATAACCGACACATTGCCGACACGACAAAACAACCTCACAACAATAGTCAGCAATCCCCACGAAACCGCAGAAATCAACCAACAGCCTAAACCATAGAGAGGCAACCGAGTTAGGTTTTTGCGGCGGAATGTACTAAAACAATGCCTAAGGTACAAAGCGACCGTTAAGTGCGTTATAGATGAGGAAGACTGCACGTCTAGCCAAGAGCCTTTATATGAGATGATAAAAAGAGGAAGAAAAAATGATTTCAGCTAAATTACAAAATGCAATGTTGGAATTGAAACAGGTTAGCACCTTGCGAAATATGGTATTAAACCATTTGCCAAAATATGGTGCAACCGACAATATCCAAGAATGGATTGAAGAATTAGAAAGTTTAGTATACTTGTACAGCGAAGTGCAAGATACGAAAACAGCAAAGTTAGAAAGTGCTATTTATGAGGAGTTTACCGAACTTGTCGTAAAGCCCCTAGTTTTAACTATGGGGATATAAGACAAGGATTTTCTTGTAAAACACTTGCATTTTTAGTATTTTTGTGTTAGGATGTAGTTGTTGTTAAATCATAGAGAGGAGGAAATAACTTGATAAAAACCTATACCTTTAAGCTATATCGGTCAAAACGTAACCGCCACCTACATGACGACATATATTTAGCTGGCAAAATATACAACCATTGTATCGCCCTGCATAAACGCTACTACAAGATATTTGGCAAATATCTGCCTAAAGCGACCTTGCAAAGACACATAACCAAGTTGAAGAAGACTGCGAAATTTTCGTCTTGGAAAGCATTAAATTCGCAAGCTATCCAAGATATAACCGACCGCATTGACCGTGGCTATAACCTGTTTTTTCGCAACCTCAAACGCAAAGTACGCACTAATCCGCCGATTTTTAGAAAGCTAGTCAAGTATAAATCGTTCACGCTAAAGCAAACTGGCTACAAGCTGTACGGCAACACGATAGAAATCAAAGGCGTAAAATACAAGTTTTCCAAATCTCGTGAGATTGACGGTACAGTCAAAACGATAACCGTTAAACGCTCCACCACAGGCTCTATACATATCTTTATAGTCTGCAATCAGGATATGCCCTCCGAAGTCTTAGCAAGAACTGGTAAAATGGTCGGCTTTGATTTCGGGCTTAAAACATTCTTAACTGCAAGCGACAAGTGTGATATAGTCTCGCCATTGTTTTTCAAGCAAAACTCCAACCTCATAGCTAAGTTAAACCGAGAACTATCTCGCAAGAAGAAAGGTTCAAACAACCGCAAAAAAGCAAGATTAAAGTTAGCAAAAGCCCACGAACACATCGCTAATTTGCGTAAAGATTTCCATTTTAAGTTAGCGAATCATTTGTGCGGCGAATATGCTTTTATTTTCATTGAAGACCTTAATATCAAGGCTATGCAACGGCTATGGGGTAAGAAAATATCTGACTTGTCGCATAGTAAATTCGTGCAAATCCTTAAAGTTCAAGCTGTCAAGTTTGGTACAACGGTTGTAGAAATACCTCGGTTCTATCCGTCAAGCAAAACCTGTTCTAACTGCGACCATAGGCTTGAAGAATTGCCGTTAAGTCAGCGGTCTTGGGTTTGTCCTAACTGTGGCGTGGAACATGATAGAGATTTTAACGCCGCAACTAATATTTTAAGAGTAGGGGCATCTACTCTAGGGAAAGATACTGTCAGACAAGCGTTTGCTTGCTAATGTCGTTTGTATCCCTGAATCCCCTTGCTTTAGCTATGGGGAGTATGTCAAAGTTTCATATTTGCGGCTCGAAGACGATAAATCAATGTTTTTTGACTATGATTGTCGCCATAAAGAGGACGAGGATTTGGGGTTGCTGTATGAGTTGCTATCTAGCGCGGGATATCAGATGTCAGATGTGGAACTGGAACTAAAACTAGGTGTGCATGAGTTGTTTGTAGAGTAGGAAAGAAAACGCCTCTTAATTTACATTGAGGGGCGTTTTTTTATTTTATAAAAATTGATTGTAAAATATAAAACTTTGTGGTATACTGTTTTTGGTAACGGAATTACTAAAGTAATGGGGATAGACAAATGACTAAAAAACCAATCAACTTAGCTTATATAATAGCAAATAGCATATTAGAAAAAGCATTTGCCGAAAATATAGCAATAACGCCGATGAAATTACAAAAATTGCTGTATTTTACATACAAGAGATATTTACAAGAAACCGATACACCTATGTTTGAGGAATATTTCGAGGTGTGGACGTGGGGACCTGTGTTGCCAAGTGTCTATAAAAGGCTTAAAGACTATCGTTTAAAGGGGATTAATGATTATATACGTGAAAATAATTCAATTTTTGTCGTGTCTGATAAGGAAAAAGCATTCCACAAAGCACTTGATTGGGTTTGGTATCATTATAGTGAACATTCCCCAAGCGAACTTTCTGATATAACTCATGCTGAAAATTCCGCCTGGTCTAAGGCAAAAGAGGCAAAAAATTTATACATCGATGACGATGATATAAAGGAGGAACAATGGCTACTAGAAGCGTAAAAAAACCTACCGAGGAAATGCCAACTAGCCAACCTCTTTTTGAAAAATCGCAAACAAGTAGTCCCAAAGGTAAACAAACTCCGCCAAGGAGATTAACCGCAAAGGAAAAGCGTTCTGAGGAAAGAGCTAATGCAGGGCATACTCTGGTCTTAGAAGTGCTGACCACATTGAAAAAATACGCCAATATTATACTGGGTTCGACTATAATTTTTCTGCTGTTATTCATTTTCGTTATCATGCCTATTTCAGTAATGGATTTAAGCGGCGAGACAATTTTTACTATATTGCAAAATTATAGCATCGCTTTAAGAGAAACATTGGGCGGTTTCGGAGCCACGATATTGGCTATCATAGTTGTCGAAATACTCAAATTGTTTGGCAAGATAATAAAGAAAAATTTTTAATTTTTGGAGTAACTCACCCCCTCTTGATTTTTAATTGAGGGGGTGTTTTTTTGTTGCAAAAAATAACCCTCAACAAAATCCCCCCAAAAAAATAAAAAACAACCAACAAACTCACCTCTAAAATTCCCCTAAAATATCATAAAAATTCGATATTTTATCATATATTGTCGATAAAAGTCGAACGAAAGTTTGAGAAAAATCAATAAAAAATTTGACTTTATTATTTTATTGTGGTATAATAGTATCATAATAAAAATTGAAAAAGAAATAAAAAACCAACAACCGACAAAACGCCAAAACTTTCTTCGCAGCCCCCGCCGTTATCATGGGGGATTGACCTACGAAACTGACGAACCAAGTGGCCAGTGCATAGGCTTAAATGGTAAAAGCAACCTAGACCTTGGTGAAAGTGGATTGTACAGACCTCTCGGATGCTGATCACGGAGCGGACGAGCGTTATAAGTAGAAAGATGGAAATCGGAGAAAACTGGATATAACAATAACAACTGCAAGGAGTGGTTGAAAACACCGCTCCGCAACGCCCAACAGGGCTAGAAAACAACGAGGTGCTAAAATGGCAAAAACAATCAAAATCACAAACAACGGACAGGAGCTAAACAAATACCTATTTAGAGGTATAAAAATGCAGGTGGTAGGAAAATGCGAACACCACTTAATCTACTGGGATGGCGATATTATAGCCATTAATCAAGATATAGAAATGGCAAAAGCCGCCGCACTTGAATATTGGACGGGTGTGCAACCAAATGCTCGCAGATTAGCAGAAAACGGCATTTCACATGAAAATTTAACCTTTATAGAAATTTAGGGTATTAGTCGGGTATAAGAATAATTACATAGGAGCGGTTGAAAAATACCGCTCCTACCGCCCCAAAGGGGCTAGTGAAAGGAGCAACAAAATGCCAAAAATCAATTATTGTGCCTATTGCGGCAAAAAGCTAACGGCGAAATGCCGATGCGAGGAAAAAGACGACCATATTTACGACTTTTTACTGGTTGACAGCAAGGACGAATTTATGATGAGTTACAGCGAAGAGCGAGCAATGTTGGAACGTGCGGAATATTTGTGCGGATAAACCACTCGCAAGGGCGGTACGCACAAGCTACCGCCCAAAAGAAAGGAGCAACACATGAAATTTTGGATAATAGACGGAGTAAAACACGAGAGCCTAGCGGTTGCAGAGACCACCATTTTAGAAAAATTAGGCTTGCCAAAATTTATCGGCAAGGCGACATTCCTCGACCGCAAAAAGCTAAACAAAGAACTGAAAAACGCCTTACTCGCAACGGAATACATCTTCGACTTTTACGGCGTGGAAATCAAATGCTACATGAGCGAAGAATAGGAGACAAAAAATGATAGAACTAATCAACATAGACCGAATAATCCCCCACTCAAACAACCCACGTAAGGATTTGGGAGATTTGGTAGCATAAAATCAAAAATTGCGGAGTGCCGTAACAAAATTAAACGGCACTCCGCCTACCAACAGAAAGGAGTAACAAACATGAGAATAATAACAACACCCACGAAAATAATAAACGTGGCAAACGTGGCAGAAATTCGCCTATTTCACTACACTGGCGAAAAATACGAGGGAAAAATAAGTAAAAAGTTCCCAGCGGTGGAATTGCAATACATGGTAAGTAGCAGCGAATATTGTGGGTTGATTGACTGGTGCGACCCCCAAGCGGACAACGTAGCCACAGCCGAGGAATATTTCGATTTTTTAAAAGAATGGCTAAGTGGAGAGATTGGCGAGGGTTACAAGAATTTTACCGATTATTGGAACTCAATACAGGAAAGGAGGCCTAAAATATGAGAGATAATGATTTGTTCCGTGGTCGTGTGTTGAAATACGATGGTTACGGAAACGATATGGAGAATATAGAGGAAGAGGGAACATGGGTTGAGGGTTTACTGTTATGCAATGACTGGGACGAAACTTATATTGTTCCTGTTAAAACAGATGGCTGTACAAGTTTTGAACGGTCAGATTGGGGGCTTAAATTAAGATATTACAACTTTGTTGACTACAGAACAATTGGACGTTGCACAGGTGTAAAAGATAAGCATGGCAAACTCATATTCGAGGGAGACATAGTCAAAATTTACGACAAAATAGCCAAAAATTATCATGTAGGTACTGTGTTTTGGCAAAATGCCAGATTTGTTGTAAAAGTTGAAGGACTTACAGAAGATAGCGGGCTAGATGAATACTGGGATTTATTTTGGGAACTCCATTTTAATGCAGACGGCACTTCAAAAGTTGAACTTATCGGCAATATCCACGATAATCCTGAATTGTTGCAATAAAAGGAGCGTAAAAATGCAAATACAAATAAATAACGGCGAAAAACCGCCCAAAGACCCACTAAACAGCCTATTTTACATAAATTGTTTAGCTTTATAGTCGCTTTGTTACTGGGGCGAATGTTATCACAAAAATAAGGGAGAATAAAAATGGCACAAAACACCAAAATAGAATGGACGGACACAACCTGGAATCCAATCACAGGTTGCACAAAAATATCAGACGGTTGCACGAACTGCTACGCCACAAAAATGGCGAATCGTCTGTATAAAATGGGCAATGCGAAATATGCGAACAATTTTACCGTTACATTACACGTAGATGCCCTAAAAGAGCCATATAAGTGGAAAAAGCCAAGGCGAATTTTCGTCTGCTCGATGTCGGATTTATTCCACGAGGACGTACCAGACGGCTTTATACAAATGGTTTTTGCGGTTATGAATGAAAATCCGCAACACACTTTCCAAGTGCTAACCAAGCGACCCAACCGTATAATTAGGCTATCGACTCAAATAAAATTAACGTGGTCAGACAATATTTGGCTTGGCACAACCGTTGAGAACATGGGGGCAATAATTTTTTACGACAGGATAACAATGCTAAAACACACCCTAGCAAAAACTAAATTTATTTCGTTCGAGCCGCTTTTGCAAGATATGGGCAAGCTAGATTTAAGCGGCATTGATTGGGCAATCGTAGGCGGCGAAAGCGGCACAAACGCACGTCCCATACAAGAAGATTGGGTGCTAAACATCAAAAATGATCAAAATGTGGCGTTTTATTTCAAGCAATGGGGCGGACGGAACAAAAAGAAAGCAGGGCGGTTGCTCATGGGGCGGACTTGGGACGATATGCCCACTAAGCGAGAGCGTTACGAGTATTCCACAATAACGTGGAGCGAGTTAGAGAGTATGCTAAAAAATCATGTATTAGGAGGTTTACAATGACAAACGCAAGGCAAATTATCAATGAGGAATTGGCTACACTAAAAGAGTTATTCCCAGGCAAGCGTGAGATTACTTTGGATGAGTATGCGGAGTATTTTGGGATAAGGCGAAAATATGCAAGCCAGCACTTCTACCGCAAAAATCAAGGCGAGTGCAAGATTGCTCATAAGCGTATCGGCAGGAAGATTTTAATCCCGCTAACGGATTTTGCGTATTGGCTGGCGAGCCATCGTGTTGAGGGTGGGGTTTTGATAAAGTTACCCAGTGAGTTTGATATAAAGCAGGAGATGAAACGTCGGCGTGGGTTTAGGTTGGGGTAAGTTGCAGGAAAGGTTTGGCAAGCCATATGACATAATTGAAATTTCCCTTGAAATGCTCGTATTTTGAGGGAAATTTTTTGCCCCATTTTTTGCCCCATGCTTTTCATTTCAAGGTAATTATTCGTATCCGATTGCAGTCGAAAAAAAATTTTAAAAAAATTTTGACAAAAAAAAAAAGGCGTGATATAATGAATTATAAGTTGATATATATTGACTTTGAGGGTTGGGGTTTGAAGATAGGATTGAGAACTTTCCAACAGTTGCGGCTCGTATCTGTAGCTCAGTTGGATAGAGCAACGGCCTTCTAAGCCGTGGGTCGGGGGTTCGAATCCCTCCAGATACATAATGCAAGATTTTGGTGGGTATAGCGGAGTGGTTACCGCGCAAGATTGTGGCTCTTGAGATCGTGGGTTCAATTCCCACTATCCACCGTATAGTACAACAAGCGTTGTTGAATGTAGAAATTTCAGCAATGAGCGGATACAATGGCTTTTATGTGCCTATCCAGATAAAAAAGCAAATAACCGCCATATGTGGGAATTTGCTTTTTTGCTATTCAACAGAGAGGGGGCTACAATGCTTAACGATTTCTTTGCAGGTGATGGGTTTTTGCAGATTGTGTTGCGTGTTGCCGCAACTTTGCTTATCACTCTGGCGGCGACCAAGCTAGTGCATATGAGATGGGGCAGATTTGAAAAAGACACGATTCACAGAAAATTCACGAAAAATGTCCTAAGTGTGATAATCGGGCTTACAGGCATAATCTTTTCATTAAGATGGATACCGCAATTTGCGGACGCAGCCCCCGCTTTGCTTGCGGGATCGGGCTTTGTTGCGTTGGCTATAGGGCTTGCCGCACAGGAATCGCTTGGCAACGCCTTTAATGGGCTTTTCATCTCCATTTTCAAGCCGTTTGAGGTGGGCGACCGCATCCACTTAGTGCACGCAAATATTACGGGATTTGTTGAGGATATAACCATCAGGCACACCGTGATACGTACATTTTTGAACAGCCGCATAATTATTCCAAACTCCATAATAAGCAAGGAAATGATCGAAAATTCAAATTTTTGCAACCAGCGGGCATCTTCATTTATAGACGTTATAATACGCTACGACTCGAATGTAGAAAGAGCTTGCCACATAATAGCGGAGGTCATTGGGAATCATATCGATTTTATCGACACCCGCACACCCGAGCAGCTAGAAACCACGCCAAAAGTGCCGGTATTCGTGCGTGGGCTTGGCTTACATGGTATAGAACTCCGAGCAAGTATGTGGACGGAGACCGTAGCCAATAATTTTGCCGCCGCAAGCGAGGTGCGGCTTAGAATTTTGCACGAATTTCAAAGTAACAATATCGATATAGCGGTCATTGCATTCCCAAATTCATTTGTTAGGCTCTAAAATTGGACAATTCCATCTGGGCGGCGTTAGTTGCAAAAAAATCGTCTACCGTCATCGAATCTTTTTCCGCCTTTATCTGAAATATCGGGGCTTTTATCACTACCTTTGCCCCTGGTTTTGCCTGTACAAACCTAATTGAGCCGTTCATCAGCAGTAGTAACTCTTTCACAATGTAGAGCCCCAATCCCGTATTTAAGCCTCGAGCCGTATCGCCCTCATAGCGGGAAAATATGTCTAATATTTTATCCTTGGGTATTCCGATTCCATAGTCCCTTATGGAGAGAATAATGTTGTTGCGTTGCATTTTCAAATTGACGGCTATTTTAGAGCCTGGGGGGGAATAATCCCTGCTATTCGCCAATATGTTAAGCACAATCCGCTCCCAAAATTGTTTATCCATCGCCATAAAGATGGATTCCTCGCTACTTTTGAAAACTATGTCAATATCTTTCGTCTGCATTAAGGCACAGGCTTCTTTGCAAATATCCTCTATCGTTGTTACAGCATCTGCCATCATATAGTTAGGTTGCAACATTCCGTTGCTAAGCCTCATGCGATCGTTAGCATCCCGCACTAGTTTTGCCATGCGAAAACTAGCCCGCTTTATTTCAGATAGCCGTTCGCTTGTCTCAGGGCTTAGTTTTTCCGTTTTTTCCATGAGCTGGATATGGTTAAAAAGCATGGTCATGGGGGCTTTCAAATCATGGTACAGAGCCTCGTAATAACCTGTTACCGTGTTTAGCCATTCCTGTTTTGATATTTCAACATCAATCATAACTATCTCCCATCATAGCAGTTTCTACCCAAAAAGGTTAAAATTCACGAGCCTAAGTGTGATACCTAGGCTCGTTTTTGTCTCCTATCTTCCGATACTGGCAACGATAACAGCCTTGATGGTGTGCATACGATTTTCAGCCTCATCAAAGACGACACTGTGGCGGCTACGGAAAACTTCATCAGTTACCTCTCGTATATCGTGGCCTAGTGCTTTTTGCTCGCTCGCCATTTTTGTCTCAAAATCGTGAAATGCGGGCAAACAGTGTAAAAATAGCACATCTGGATTCTCGGTTTTTTTCAGCATTTCCATCGTTACACGGTAGGGCGTAAGTAATTTTACACGCTCGGGTATTTGTGCCTCTTCGCCCATGGAAGCCCAGACATCAGTATAAATCACGTCCGCTCCCCTTAGGCAATTTTCATTATGTGAAATTTCAATGGTTGCACCTGTCTCTTCCGCCAATTTATTGACTTTTGCCAAAATGGTCTCATCGACTTTTAAGGATGCGGGGCCGTACGCCACATAGTGCATCCCCAATTTTGCACAACCATACATCCAAGCATAGGACATATTATTACGAATATCCCCGCAAAATACCACTTTTACCTTGTTTAGCGGTTTTGAACAATGCTCCTCTATGGTAAGCAAATCAGCTAAAATTTGCGTTGGGTGGTCTACGTCCGTTAAGCCGTTCCACACAGGTACGCCCGAATATTTTGCCAAATCCTCGACCGCTTTTTGCTCAAAGCCTCTATATTCTATGCCGTCATAAAAACGACCTAGCACTTTTGCCGAATCTTCCAAGGATTCTTTTTTGCCCATCTGGGAGCTGGCAGAGTCCAAAAACGTAATACTGCCGCCCTCGTCATTCACTGCCACCTCAAAAGCACAACGAGTGCGGGTAGAGGCTTTTTCAAACAAAAGCACGACGTTTTTACCCCTCAATGATTCGCCCAAAATCCCTGCTCTTTTCTTAGCTTTCAGGTCATGCGATAACTCTAGCAGATACCGTATTTCCTCTGGAGTAAAGTCCATAAGCGTCAAAAAGCTCCTACCTCTTAAATTAACTGCCATTTCTTCTCCTTCTTTCGTCTTAAAACCCCTGCTCGATGACTAAACGACTGCAACCCCGCAACCGCCAACCCCGCCACTTTACAACTCGATAGTTCACTGGATTGTTAAATTGTTAAACATAGATTTTGGCAACCCTTTTGCCTATATTTGACATACAGAGGATTTCGCGAGACTTACTTTCGCTTAAAGCGGCTACGTCTTCGGCTTTTATCTCCAAATTGTCCTGTTTGCCAAATAAAATCACCTCATCGCCCTCTTTTGCGGCTATATCGGTTACGTCAATCATGGTCTGATCCATGCAGACTTGCCCTATTATTGGGGCGTACGAGCCATTTATTATCACATGGCTCTTATTGCTTAATGCGCTGGGATAGCCGTCTGCATAGCCTAGGTTTATCACGGCAATTTGCGTATCACGTTTTGCGAAAAATGTGCGGTCGTAACCTGCACTTTCGCCAGTTTTTATGTGATTTATATGGCAAATTCTCGCAGTCAAATTCATGGCGGGCTTTAACTTTAATGGGGTTGGCACTTCTTTTGATGGATAGATGCCGTATAAAATAAGCCCTGGCCGCACCATATCTAGGTGCATTTCAGTATTGTTAAGTATGCCGCCGCTGTTGCAAATATGGCTTTTGAAGTCTGTTAAGCCAGCGTTTTGCAATTTTGAGACAATATTTGTGTATTTTGCAAACTGCTCATTTGAAAAACTCTTGTCGAAAGACTCCGCCATCGCCAAATGGCTGAAAATACCACGAATTTTGACGTTAGGCAATCGGCTTATCTCCATTATCGCTTTTATTGCATCGTCATCGGGGTAGAAACCGATACGTCCCATGCCCGTGTCGATTTTTATGTGTATGCCAACGGTTTTTTGCAACTTCGCCCCTATGCTGGAGAGTTCCACCGCCGCTTTTAAGGCCGAAACTGTCTGCATTATATCATGTTCAACTATTTCGTAAAAGCGTTCGGACAAGCTATGTGCTAGAATAAGAATATTGCCGCCGATACCGCCATTGCGTAACTCCAAAGCCTCATCGCAGGTAGCAACGCCAAAATTTTTCACGCCACATTCCTGTAAGGCTCGAGAAATTTCAACTGCACCATGACCATAGGCATCGGCTTTTACCACAGTCAATATATCAATTTTATCGCCAACAAATCCCTGTATCTCTCGTATATTATGTCGAATATTTTCCAAATCTATTCTAGCCCAAGCAAGCATATGCAACACTCCTCGAAATTAAAGCAATATCAAATCTAAAACAATCCAGTGAACTCAAAGTGGCAGGATTGCCACTTGCAGGTTACAGCTATTAGCAGAGCGAGTGGCTCAGGCTTTTATGCCATTGCTTCTAAAGCACCTTCGTGCACTACTTTGCCATTGTAGGTGGTCAGAATTCCCTTGATTATTTCGTCTTCCATGTCAAAGGCGATTTTGCCGTCTTTGAGAACGTACTTGAACATTTCGTATATGTTTTTGGAAAACATATAGGTCGAGCTGTTGGGGATTCTGCCAGGTAGATTGTTTATTCCGTTTATGATAACGCCATGTTTTGTAACGACCTGCCCCGCCTCTGTAAGCTCGCAGTTACCACCCTGATCTACAGAAATATCGACTATGACGGAACCAGGTTTCATGGTTTTTACCATATCCTCTGTGATTAGTATTGGGGCTAAACGGTTGGGAATGAGGGCAGTTGTTACTACTATCTCACATTTTTTGATGATGTCCGCTAATTTTTCACGTTCCTGTTTGAGCTCTTCTTCAGATGGCGATCTTGAGGTGGAGCTCTCTGTCATGTTGTCAACAGCGGGCTTTGCACCCATTTTTTTAGCCATTTCACCAGCCTCGGGGCGTACATCGTAATAGTATACATCTGCACCCATACGCACTGCAACATCGATGGACTGCATTCCAGATACGCCCGCACCTATTACTAATACAGTGGCTGGAGGAATTGTGCCCACTATCGTATCAACCTTTGGCATGAACATAGTAAGGGAATCCATAGCCATGAGCATTCCCTTGTAACCCGCACAGATTGACATGGAGATAAGGGGATCTAGCTTAGCCGCACGGTCGATACGAGGCAATCCGTCCAAAGTCATTGAAATAACACCTTTTTCAGCCATTGCCTTTACCATGTCGTGGTTGCTCGGTGCTGCGGGATGTATGAACGTGATTAAATGCTGCCCGCTATGCATCATATCCACCTCGTGGCGATTTTTGGCATTGTTGAATTTCGGCTCTTTTACCTTGAGAATAACGTCAGCTTTCTCGAAAACTTGAGCCACATCGTCAACTATAACCGCACCAGACTTCTTATAGTCTTCATCGGTATAATGCGAACCCTCGCCCGCCGACCGCTCCACATGAACGGTCAAGCCGTCTTTTACCATCAGCGCCACAGTTTCAGGAGTAGCCGAAACGCGCCGTTCATTTTGCATGATTTCCTTAGGGATACCTACAATCATTTTAAAAACCTCCTCAGATTTTTACCTAAAAATTGTGTCTGGCATATTTATACACGGCATATTTATACACAAAAGCGTATAAAAATCGAGTTACGCTGCCCGCTCATCTATGCCAAAAAAATTATACTATATCCTAAAAATTTGTCAAGAGGGGTTGAGCATTTTTTTTTGATGTGCTATACTGTATAAAGATTGTTTGTTTGGAGGGAAAAATGACACCTGATATTTGGTTTCCGCACCTAGGGATTGAATTAAACAACGTGAGCAGACTGGCGTTTTCTGTGTTTGGCTTCGGCATCTATTGGTATGCTATTTTCGTTATGATAGGAATTTTTGTAGGCTACCAAACGGCAATTAGAGAGGCAAAACGGACAGGGCAACGCCGAGAGGATTACACAGATTTACTAATGGTGGGCGTAATATCCGCTATCGTTGGGCTAAGGCTGTTTTATGTGCTGTTCAACTTAGAATATTTTTATAACGACCCCATCAGGATAATAACGGGCATAAGAGATGGCGGATTAGCTATTTTTGGCGGAATAATCTCATCTATAGTGGCTGTTTCCATATTTGCCAAAAAACGCAAATTGAACGCTTGGGTGGTTTTAGACACCTGTGCACCGTCTTTTGCCATAGGTCAAGTTATAGGTCGTTGGGGTAATTTTTTTAATCGGGAAGCTTTTGGCAGCTTTACCGATAATCTGTTCGCCATGCGTATTGTAAGAGAGCAAGCAGGTGCGGCACTTACCCCCGATATTTTGGATAATATCGTGATACATCAAACAACTACAGGGATTGTGGAATATATACAAGTACACCCAACCTTTTTCTACGAATCCATGGCAAATTTGGCGATATTTATCGCCCTCACAATCTATCGCCCCCACAAACGGTTTAATAGCGAAATTTTTTGGCTTTATTTAACAGGCTATGGATTTGTGCGTTTCCTTATAGAAGGTTTGAGAGTGGATCAGCTTATGTTAGGCGTTTTGCCAGTAAGCAGAGCGATGGCGGCTATAATATTTGTGTGCGGGCTGTCCATGGTAATCATATACAGACTGAAACCCAGCCTATTAAAAAACGTAGCGACTAGCTGGAAAATATAGCGTAAAACATCACACTTAATAAAAAATGCGGGCGAAAATGCGGGCGGATTCTATCCGCCCCTACACAGAAAAATGCAAACCGCTAACGTAGGGGCGGTTTCCAACCGCCCGTGGGGTCAACAAACCGCCATGACCCACCCAGCGTAAGTGATTGCGGGCGAATGGAATTCGCCCCTACACAACCGTTATTCAAAGGCAAATGAACAGAAATCGAGAACCAAAAAAACAAAAAATTTGAAGTGGTTGGGTCGAATCAAGAGCCACAAAAAAACAAACGAGCGGGTCTGGGGGCGCGCCTCCAGCGGGGTCAAGGGGCAGAGCCCCTTGCGGGGTGTGGGGCAGAGCCCCACGGTTTTAAAGGGTGTGAAAAATGATTAGGCGAATAGTTACTTTGATTGTGCTTTTGCCGACGATTGTTGCGGTGATAGTGTTGGGGGATATGTGGCTTAGAGGGCTGTTGGCTGCCTTTTCGCTCTTGGCTCTGTTTGAATTTTATCGAGCAGTGTCTGATGGGAAAGGGAATAAACTGCACTTGGTGGGCTATGCGTTCACAGTTGTATACTTTCTCCTTATCGCAAGCGATTTCCTAACACTTGTGCCGATTGTCTTTATGATAATCGTCGCTTGCATTACGGTCATGTTTTACCGAAAAATTGACCTGAAAGACTGCGTAATTACCATATGCGGATTTTTTTATATACCCGTTTTCTTCTCGTTCATCTACCTCGTGCGGGAACAATCACTGTTTTTTGTATGGCTAATCTTCGTAAGTGCCTCGGTAAGCGATACTTTTGGCTATTTAATAGGTAAAAATTGGGGCAAACATAGATTGGTAAACACCGCCAGCCCAACAAAATCCATCGAAGGCTGTGTTGCGGGTATTGTGGGGGCGGCAATCGGCGGGGTAATCTATTATATTATCTTCATTAATATTTCAGGTTCGCCCAGCCCGTTGACCCCCCTAGAAACGGTAGCTGTTTCAATCATCGGAGCCGTATTTTCACAATTTGGAGACATTTTTGCATCTGCTATAAAAAGATACGTGGGGATAAAGGATTTCGGGCAGTTATTACCTGGGCATGGTGGCGTTTTGGATAGATTCGACGGAATTCTAATCACTGCACCGATTATTTACATGGTGATGTTATGGATATAAGCATTTTGGGGGCAACGGGCTCAATCGGTCTACAGGCAATAAATGTGGCAAAATCCCTTGGTATAAGGGTAAAAGCGATAGCGGGCGGTACAGATTTTCAAAAAATGATACCGCTGATAATCTCGCTAAAGCCCGATTTAGCGGCGATGTACAACGAACAAGCGGCATTGTCCTTGCGTGAATTTGCTTCAAATTCGCCTAATTTCCCGAAAACAAAGATTGTGGCGGGAATGGACGGGCTTTTGGATTGTGCTGTAACTGCCGATTTACTGCTGAACGCCGTGGTCGGGAGCGTAGGATTAAAACCAACTTTGGCGGCTTTAACAGCTAAAAAAGAGGTCGCCCTTGCAAACAAGGAAACACTGGTTGCGGCAGGTTCGCTGGTAATGGAAACCGCTCGGCAAAACGGCGTACAGATACGCCCCATCGATAGCGAACATTCCGCCATTTGGCAATGCTTGGCGGGGGCGGAAAAAGAAAGCGTGGATTCGCTTATTTTGACCGCCTCGGGCGGTGCGTTTCGCAATAAGAATAAGGCGGAAATCGCCCTTTTAAAGGCGAAAGATGCACTAAAACACCCGAATTGGGACATGGGTGCAAAAATCACGATAGACTGTGCAACCATGGTAAACAAGGGTTTGGAGTACATCGAGGCACATTGGCTCTTCGATATGCCATATGAACGTATAAAAATCGTGATACACCCGCAGAGTATCGTACATTCCATGGTACAATTCAAAGATGGAGCGACATTGGCACAACTGGGCAATCCCGACATGGAGCAACCAATACAGTACGCACTAACCTACCCCGATCGCTTGCCGAGAGCTACCAAGCCGCTTGATTTTTGCGAAATAGGGGAGCTAAATTTCACAGCACCCGATTTCGACCGTTTTCCAGCCCTCGATTTGGTTATAAAGGCGGCGAAAACGGGCGGAACTATGCCAGCCATTGTAAATAAGGTAAATGAGTTGCTAGTCGCCCAATTTTTGCGGGGAAAAATAGGATTTTACGATATTTCAGGCTACCTAGCCGAGGCGATTGCCAAGCATAGCGTAATGCCCATAACCTCGATCGAGAATGTAATAGCCGCAGAAGAGTGGGCGACTGAATGGGTTAAGGGGCTAGCCATCTGATGATTACAGGCTTTTTGATGGATTGCAAAATTATTGTGAAAAAATTTCAAAAAAATTTCAAAAAAACTTGACACACTATGTTTTAAATGATACCATGTACTTAATTGTTAATAAAACATTAACAAAAATCTAACAAAAAAAGGAGAGTATTTATGAATTTACATTCACCAGATGTATCCGTAACAGATGCGGAGTTGGCCCTTACGTATTTGAAAGAGGGCAACGAAAGATTTGTAAGTAACAACTTGATGGCTCGGACCACGAACAAAGAGGATTTGGAGAAGACCAAGGATGGTCAGAAACCTTTCGCTACCGTTCTTACGTGTTCAGATTCTCGCACGAGTCCTGAGATTTACTTCGATCAGAAGATAGGGGATATTTTCATAATCAGAAACGCAGGTAACTATGCGACGCTATCAACCCTTGGATCCATCGAGTTCGGGGCAGAGCACTTGGGTGCTCCCCTGGTGGTAGTTGTTGGGCATACTATGTGCGGAGCTGTGGCTGCCTCTCATGGTAAGGCGACTGGACTTTCCGATAACCTACAGAACATTATTAACAACATACGCAAACATACTGACTCCTGCTCAACAAAAGAAGAGGCCGTTATTGCCAACGTCAAAGCACAGGTAGAAGCAATTAAAAATAACCCCGTGATAAAAAAAGTAGGCACAAAAGTTGTTGGTGCTGAATATAATATCGCAACGGGCAAGGTTACTTGGCTTTAATTTACTTAGTTAGAGCGGTAAGAAGTATAAAAATAGGGTTAGTAGCTGAAAGCTAAAATCTAATCAAAACTGACAATATCCTTGCAGTGGTTTCGACAACAGACGAGTATTGCATAGACGAAAACCAAGTCGCTCCATATCGGAAATTGCAAAAAAGCATAAAGATTGTCGTGTAGAGTAACACGATTAGGATATAAATCATGTGTTGCATGGTGTCAGTTAGGATATACGCCGTGAGTTACACGGTGTCAGCCTGTGGAGAGTTCTTGGGTTGCCTCCTCTGTGAAACAGGAATTGAACAGCAGATTTGATTAAGTTTGTGTAAGTTTCAAGTAACGGTAGACACCCAGCCTCGTGGTCGAACTCATGTTTTTAAAAGTGGGTTCGGCCATATGCGAGGTAGTTGTTCCAAAAAAATTCTTGATTATAGGAGGACTTTGAAATATGATTACAGCTCATGAAACAGATGTAAAAGCCACGAGGAAAGTAGCTTTCCTTACCCTTGCCACAATATTTATCATGGGATATGTGAACGCCTTGGCTCTTCGTACAATAGACATTACAACGATGATTACCGCACAATCGGGTAATATCGTATGGCTTGGAATGGACTTCACCCGAGCAGTAATGGGTTTTGACGGGGTGGGCTATTATGATGATTACTGGCTTATGTTTTTCCAAAGAATCTCCCTGTTTTTGGGCTTTGCTACGGGTGCTGGCATTGCCCTCGCCACAAAAGAAATTTTTCAAAATAAACGCTTACAATTCTACTACAACTGGACACTTTTTGCGATGCCCATACTTGCGTACCCCCTAATACTTCAATATAATATAGCTCCGATTGTGTCCATTTTCCTTTTGGGCTTCTCCTCGGGTGCGACGTTAAGATTTTTTAGAAAATTGTTCCATTTGGAGGTAAATACCGCCATGGCTACGGGTAGTGCTATGTTTGTCGGTATGCACTTTGTGGAGTGGATTAAGAAAAAGGACAGGAAAGAGCTTTTTACGCTGTTTTTGTTCCTGCTTGCTGTTTTGATGTTCTCTTTTGGCTCGGGGATATATCAGATGTTACACGATATTCAGTACCCTGTTGAATTTTTACCCGATCAGTACAATCTGTTTTCGACAACCAACTGGGCATTGCTTGCGTTTTGTATTATACCTTACTTTTTCTACCCAAAACCAAATAGGTAGTATGTAATCTGAAGCCCCTTCTAGCTGAAGGGGTTTTTTGTTGCCTTTTATGATGTCTGAATGTTGCTTCAATAATGCATATGCGTCAACACCGCCGCAAACGCCGCATTATAAATCCCATGCGAGACAATCAGCGTTACCATCGTAGCACCCTTTGCCCTGCACAGCCCATACACAACCCCCGCCATGGTAGCCATAAATACATAAAACCACCCGCTCGCTGGCAAAAGCGGCTGCCCTATTATGATAAACGATGGAATGTGAAAAGCTCCAAATGCCAAGGCGGTAATTGAAACGGCAAACCACGGGGCGGCATTAATGTCCTGCAATTTTTTGAACATATGCCCACGATAGATGACTTCCTCAATGAGGCCGACCACAAGCAGATTATAGGCAAGCAATACAAAACCCCACCCTACATCAATCTGGTCAGCCCCGTCCCAATGCCACTCCACCAAGCCAAGCAACCACGGTACGCCAACGGAAAATACGACAAGCAACCCCGCCGCTAAAGCTATTCCCAACAAAATTTGCCTGGGCAATTTTTCCTTTGTAAAGCCAATATTTCTGGGGCGTTCCCCGTCCCTTGCCATGAATATGATGGTAGGGATTAGAAGTAAAAACCACCAGCCAACAGGGAACAAAATTGTATTGACTATGGGCGGGACGTGCGGGGCTATCCATGGCGGATATACTAGCATAATAAAGCCAGCAATAGCAAGTAGGGCAACATTTAGCACCACCACTGTTACAATATTTTTTTGCATTTCTTTTGTCATTTAGTGCAACTCCTCTAATGTGATTTTAACGTGGCGGCAGATGCCTCCCGTTTTTGCAACAATTTTACTATTATATAGCGGCAGAATTTGTGTGTCAAGTTTTTTGGGGAAAAATTTTGTAGGGGCGTACATTTCCCGCACCTACGCACCCGAAAGTTGGCGGTATCGACCTTTTCCAAAAGCCTTAATTCGCACCGTCGCACCGTCCTGTTATATATATGGCGGCATTTAGCGTTGACAGATTTGAAAATCGTGGTATAATTAACATATGACACGGAGAGAGACGAACACAGGGAAATTTGCGCATTTGCCAGTACCAATGCAGTTGAAAGAGGTGCGGCGGATTGCGGAGAAGTATGATATCGACCTTACTGGGCTAAAAATCAAGATACAGAGAGATGTATCTCTATTAAGGCAAGAATATAGTGGTTCTGCCGATCCTAAACATATTGGTCGTATAGATTTCCAAATGCCTTTAAAAGCGAGGAAGAAATCGCAAGAACTTTGTTTCATGAAAAGGTGCATATTGAACAATTCAAACAATAGGAATATACGTACAAAATAATCATAAAATTTTTGAAAGGGAAGCCGAATTGTTAGAAGAAGAACGATTTGGCACAAGGTAAATCTAAATGACAAAATGGATAAAAAACATGTGCAATATAGGCGATATAGGGAAAGTTGGAAAATGCCCATTTTGTGGTAGCGAAGATACGGATTATTGTTTTGTACATATTTCGCCGCCCAGAAACGGCATTGTTAGGAACGGTTTTTCTGATATTTGGTGCAATGATTGTGGCAAATTTGAATGTGCATCTACACGCAATGTGCCAGTAGATAAGCTGTATAAAATCTACACCGATACTGAATATGAAGCCCATCAAGAGCGGCGAAAAAACGGCGAGCGAGTAAGTCTAACGCCAGCGCCCACATTCACAGACGAGCGGCTGGTGGCACAGGTGGTATAATTAACGTATGACACGGAGAGACGAAAATACAGGTGTTTTCGCACATTTGCTCGTCCCTATGCAATTAAAAGAGATGCGGCATACGCCTTGGAAGATGGACGATTTGGAAAAAGGTAGGTTCTTATGAGTAAATGGATGGAAAATTATGTGAATATATGCGATTTTGGCATAGCTGGCGAGTGTCCTTATTGCAACAGCAGCGATACGGACTATTTTAAGATGTTCATTTCAGGCAATAATGGGTTTACTGAAATTTGGTGTAATACTTGCGGTGAGATGGACAATTCAACAACTCGCAATATGTTGCGGGAGAATTGCAAAGTTTACACCGAAAATGACTATCTAGCCCACCAAGAGCGGCGAAAAAACGGCGAGTACCTAAGCCTAACGCCATCAACCGCAACAAAAGCCGAACGATTAGCGGTGGCTCAAGCAGGTTGAGGGCGTTGTGCTGTTGGCGGGCGACCGAGGACGGTCGCCCCTACAAACCCAGAAATTACGTCAAACCTTAGTTAAAAACTATCATCAACTCATAATCCCAAGCCGCCCTATCAATCGCTGGCACAAACCAATACCCAAACGCCGTCCGTCCGCCCATTTCGCCCCAACCAGTTACATACGGCGGCATTTCCACATAAAATAAATAATACGGACGGAAAAATTCATAATACTGCCCACGCAGATACACCAACTCCACAGCCGCCGCCGCACCGTACTCATCGCCTGGCCAGTAATCCTCATGTATGCTCGATGCCCGAACCCCTGCCAACAACGCCGCTCGTGCCTCGTCCGCCGAGATAATCGGGAAATCGCCGAACGGCTGCGACATCGCTAAATCGGGCAAATCGAACCATATGTGAAACGATCCGTCCTCGTCTTTTTCAAAATGCGAAAATCCCATGCGGCGGAAATTGTAACTCAAAATCTCCTCGACAACGCTATCGCTCGGTGCGGCAAATGCTGTAAATTCGCCCCTTGCGGTGTACGGCGGAATAATCATGTGCGAATACGTAACGCTAGGCAACACGCCCTCAATTCCGAGAAAATCCGCCAAATTCAAATGGTCAAATATCTGTATTATGATTTCCTCGGATTCCGCTCGGCTGTTTCCGAAATTTTCAAATGGAAAATTCTCGTCTCGGAAAGGGGTTTCGTTGTCTAGCCAAATTCCCACTCTTAAATTATTGCCCCAAAATATGATTCTGTCAGTCGTGTCGGTTTCGGCATTGTCCAAATCCGCCATAATGTGGATGTTAAAAGGGTTATCGTCAATGTTCCAGTTAGTTACGGAATATCCGAAAAAATCCGCCAAATTCTGCACAACGGCGATGGCCTGCTCGGTGGAAATATCCGCCGCTCCTTCTCGGATTACCCAATCTAAAAGAGGGTTGACAAACACAGGCAAAGTCGTCAATTCCGCCAACTGCTCGTCCGTTAGGGAAAACCACGGATTATTCCCCAAAATCTCCTCTACTTCCATTGCCATCTCAATCATTGCTGGGCCGAGTGGTCTTTCAGGGCCTGTCGGCTCGTCCGATTCCGAATTTTCTAAATTCTCGGAAATTTCGGAAATTTCCAAAACCTCCAAAATCTCGGAATTTTCTTCCGCCGATTCCGCCAACTCGTCCGCATATCCGCCACAGCCCACTAATATCAAGATTATGGCGATAATTATCTTTTTCATGTTGCGTTCCTTTCTAAAATATCTGCCGAAAGTGCGGGCGGATAATATCCGCCCTTACGCATTTGTGGGATTTTCGCAATTTTATAAAAATTTCCCAGTCAGAGATTTCTCGCACTCTCGCAACCCACCAGGCTCGCCAGCATACAAAATCTCGCCACCGCCTTTGCCGCTCTCAGGCCCTAAATCAACCACATAATCCGCCGACCGAATAATATCCAAATTATGCTCAATCACGATAACCGTGTTCCCTTTTTTCACAAGCTGCCCAATTATCCCAATTATATGCTGAATATCGCTGAAATGCAGCCCTGTTGTCGGCTCGTCCATTATGTAGATGTTGCCCTTTTTGTTCAACTCTT
>JGI24700J35501_10930871_pt1 | contig 30750 bp, 29 predicted proteins | sample TergutTh196P1_FD_35501 | JGI IMG/M metagenome (IMG submission 35501)
CCCACGGTTCCCTATGAATCCACGGCTTAAAAAATGTTTGTTATATAATAGTATAATAATCAAGAGGTAAAGCAATGAAACATATAAAAATAATGACAATATTCGGCACACGACCGGAAGCGATAAAAATGGCACCGGTTATACAAGCGCTGGAAAAAGAGCGTAATATACAAAGCATTGTTACAGTTACAGCCCAGCACCGCAGCCAATTGGACCAAGTGCTACAGGCTTTTAACATAACACCCAACTATGATCTCAACATAATGAAAACAGGGCAAACCCTGGTTGATATTAACACAGCAATACTGACAAACCTTACGCCAATATTGCAGCAAGAAACGCCCCATATGGTATTGGTACATGGCGATGCCGGCACGTCTTTTGCTGCTGCTTTGTGTGCCTTTTACAACCAAACCCCCATAGGTCATGTGGAGGCAGGGTTGCGTAGCGGCGACAAATACCAGCCTTTCCCCGAGGAGATAAACCGTAAGTTAATATCGCACATGGCAGATATTCACTTTGCCCCAACAGAGGACTCCCGCCAAAATCTGCTAAAAGAAAATATAACGAAAAATATATACGTAACCGGAAACACCGCAATAGACGCAATATCCATAACTCCAAACTACGTATTTCAAGAGAGCATCCTTAACCAATTGGATTACACAAAAAAAATAATAACCCTAACAGCCCACAGACGAGAGAATCTCGGAGAAAACATGCATAACATATGTAATGCAGTAGTTACCCTTGCAGCTAACAACCCGCACATTCACTTTGTGTATCCCGTACACCAAAACCCAAGGGTTAGGGAAGTGGTGCAGGCTATTTTGGGCAGCAACCCAGCCGTTACACTAACAGAGCCGATAAACATTACGGACATGCACAATTTGGTATCCAAAAGCTACCTCGTTCTCACAGATTCCGGCGGTTTGCAAGAAGAAGCCCCGCATATGAATGTACCGGTGATAGTGCTGCGCAACGTAACGGAGCGACCGGAGGGGTTAGCAACAAATGTACTGAAACTGGCAGGAACATACCAACAAACTATATGCGACACAGTGCAAAATTTGCTGGATAACCCCCATGAACACAAAGCAATGGCACAGGGCAAAAACCCCTTTGGGGACGGGAAAGCCGCAGGGCGTATAGTGCGTGGTATAGGGGATTATTTTGATAGCAGTTTCGGGAAAGTATAAAGAAAATGAAATATGGAGGAAATAGTTATGTTAGACAAACACGGTTTTGATTTATGGGCAGAAGGGTATGACAAATCTGTAAACATTACAGATGAAAAGGATGATTATCCTTTTGCTTGGCGAGGCACTAGAAAGGGGGAGTCTTATGTTTTCATTTGACGGCGAGCATAAAATTTTGGAGCATAACGTAATAATCGAGGATATGGAGGATAAGTATCACGATAAGTATATGATTGCGATAAACAGATATGGCGGTGATACACGTATACGGGGCGATGTTGTAGCGATACTTACGCCGGATGAGTATTTTAGTTTGGAAAAACCCAAGCCAATGCCATCAAAATATAGTGTTTGGAAGGGTTTATCACTACAGATGGATGGGTTAGGTGCGTATGGTTACTATTTGTAAAATTGATATTCACAAATATCGTTTTTTGCACGGTAACGTAAAATTGGAGTGTGCCGATAAGAGCTACGAAAAGCGGTCTCTGTTTGATACAGGAGCGACTATTTCCCATATGTCCTATGGTTTGTGGCAATACATGGGCTTAGATGAGTTGCTCTTTAACGATAACCCACCGCTTATGAAGCTCTTGGGGATAAAATCCAAAGATGATTTAGCCTTTGACAGCCTGCCCATGATAGCACGAGCTACTATATTAGGCGATGATACGAGAGTTAGAACCTATGAGTTTTGCCTGGATACTTTAGCACTTGGCGTACAATCGCTATCTTATCAGCCTATACGCCTTAAAAATATCACGGTCAGGTTAATAGATTCGCCTGAATTGCAATTTATCGTAGGCTGGAATGTACTCAAATACCTAAACATCGACTATAAGGCAAGCCAAAAAGAGGCTATTTGCAAATTTGAGCTAACTGTCGATGGAAGATTGTGGTTGGAAGACGACCGCAAGGAGAAAATAGCCAACTTTATGACTAGTCGATTTAATTATCTTTCTGTCGATACTCAAGTAAACGGAGATAAGGATTAGTCCAATCCACACGAAACCCCCATCGGGGATTTTAACCCTGCCAAAGAACAAAATGGTTAATCACGTTTTTGTGTGTAAGCGTATATTTTTTATTTTTTTACTAATGGAGGAAATAGTTATGTTAGACAAACACGGTTTTGATTTATGGGCAGAAGGGTATGACAAATCTGTAAACGTTGCAGATGAAAAGGATGATTATCCTTTTGCAGGTTACAAAATCCTGATGAACTCTATTTATAATGAAGTTATGAACAAATGCCCTGTGAAGGTATTGGATATTGGAATAGGTACAGGCACTTTAGCTTACAAGCTAAATGAGGCTGGAAATGAAATTACAGGAATAGACTTTTCAGACGAAATGCTTAAACACGCTAGGGCAAAAATTCCAAACGCAAGATTGATACCACATGATTTTTCGCAAGGATTACCCAATGAATTAGAAGGCGAAAAATTTGATTTTATTATCAGTACGTACGCACTTCACCATTTATCGGACACCGAAAAAGTTGAACTTATTAAGATACTTTTAAAACATATAGACCACACAGGAGTAATTTTAATAGGGGATATTGGGTTTGAAAATAAAGAAAATTTGGATAAATGCAGAATGTCGTGCGGAGATGATTGGGACGACGATGAATTTTATTTTGTGTATTCGGAAATACATGATAAGCTCTCGCCCTATTGCACGATAAAATATCAACAAATATCTCATTGTGGATGTATACTGGAACTAAAAAAGGTCGTATCGTGAAAAATATATTTGAAAACTTGATAGAAAAATACAAGTTGGAACAAGAAAAACTTTTGAAAATATCTTCCCAATACACTACACTGCGGACCTTTGCGATAATTTTAGCAATCCTTCTGTTTTTTTACGGTATATTTTTTGGGGGAGCATTGTTAATAGCCATATTTGTAGGGTTGGTTATAAAACACGGCAAAATAAAGCGTAAGATAGCTATTATCGGTCACAAAATTTTCCTTAACGAAAAAATGTTGGATCGGCAAAATGGAACATGGACAAACTTTAAAGTAAAAGAAGAGTGGGGTAGGGATGATAATCATCCCTACGCAAAGGATTTAGACATATTCGGCAAAAACTCTCTCTTTCAATTTTTGGACGAAACGTGTACCTATTATGGTTCAGAGGCTTTAGCTGATATGTTATCAACCATTGAAAGGGATTTGTCTACAATAACTTCCCGCCAACAATCCATAGAAGAGTTAGCGGCAAAGATAGATTTTTGCCAGGAACTGCAAGCCTTGGGCATGATGGCAGGCACACACAACAACCCAAAAGATCTGATACAATATCTTGAAAAAAAAGAGGCTGTTTTTGCTAAGATTAAATATATTTATCTACTGCCCGTGGCTCTTTGGGTTTGTATTACTTCCTTTTTTTTGTGGCCTGGCAATGGGTTAGCAATCGGCATCGGAGTTTTGTTTGCTGTTCAGGGATTTCTTTTTGTTTATTTTTTGCCTAAAACTGCCCCTGCTCTCGCTTTGCTTTACAATTTCAACAAAAGCATGGGAGCTTTTAAAGCCATGTTTGACATAACGTCAAAAGAAATTTTCCAAACTCCTCTTAGCCAAAAAATGCAGAAACAGTTGGAAGGTTCCGTTGGTTTTGCGGTGCGGCTCAGCAGAATAGAGAGCTTTGCAAATATGCGTAACGGCGGTATTATTATGTTGGTGCTTAACTTGCTGTTTTTGTATGATTTGTTAATTGTGTTGGCGCTGGAAAGGCTAAAAGGAGAAGGGGAGGTAGACACGTGGCTACGTACCCTGGGCTTTTTTGAATATATGGCAAGTGCCGCCGTTGTGCCAATGGCGTTTCCTCATTGGGCAAAGGCTACCTTTACAGACGACTTGTGCATAACAACTGCCGATCTGGGGCATCCGCTGTTGCATAAACCCAAGTTAAACGACTATACTCACAAAAATATATCTATTGTAACCGGCTCTAACATGAGTGGTAAAACTACATTTTTGAGAACGATAGGTATAAATATGGTGCTTGCAAATATCGGAACAAGGGTATGTGCCACAAGTTTTTCAGCTCCCATTACGGATATTTATACCTGTATGCGTACAACAGACAGCCTTACAGAAAATATATCCACATTTTATGCCGAGCTAAAGCGTATAAAAATGGTTATAACCAAAACAGAAATGCCTGTACCCATGCTGTTTTTGATAGATGAAATTTTTAGGGGAACAAATTCTGAAGATCGTATAGAGGGCGCAAAGATAGTGCTGCGTAATTTGAACAAACCCAATGTGATGGGGCTGATAACTACCCACGATTTGGCAATTTGCGAAATTGTGGGGGAGAGTTCAAACTATCGTAATTATAATTTTAAAGAAACATATGAAAACAACGAGATACACTTTGACTACATAATACGCGAGGGGGTTAGTACCACAAGGAACGCAAAGTATCTGATGAAGATGGTAGGGATAAATTAGGGGATGAGTTGGATACAAAAAAATTAATAAAAAAATTTAACTCAAAATTTTCAAAATGGGATTGGCACAAGTGTATATCTGTGTTATAATATTTTTATAGAGTACATAGCAATTCTATTATGTTTTATACTAGCACACAGGGGATATTGATTAATGCAAAAATGCCATAAGGCAGGCTTTGTCTGTCGGTTACATTGTGCATTTTTGTTAATTTTTTCGATATACTCCTTACACGAAAGGGAAAAAAACTATGTTTAACAAAAAAAGAATAGACAGCTTAGATGTAAAAGGCAAGTTTGTACTTGCACGTTTTGACTTTAACGTGCCAATACAAGAAGGAAAAATCACAGACGAAAACCGCATAACAGCCGCACTTCCTACTATCAAAAAGTTGGTGGGGGATGGTGCAAAACTTATACTTTGTGCCCACTTTGGCAAGCCAAAAGAAACAGAGGCAAAGTTTTCTCTTGCTCCCGTAGCAAAAAGTTTGTCCGGGCATTTGGGGCAAGAGGTAAAGTTTGTGAACGACCCGCAAGTTACAGGTCCTGAAACAAAAAAAATAGCAGATTCTTTAAAAGATGGGGAAATACTTTTGTTAGAAAATACCCGTTACAGGAAAGAAGAAACAAAAAACCAAGACGCTTTTTCTAAAGAATTGGCTAGTTTTGCCGATATTTTTGTGAATGATGCTTTTGGTTGCTCCCACAGAGCCCACTGCTCCACTGTTGGGGTTATAAAGTTTGTGAAAGAAAGCGCTGTAGGGTACCTTGTGGAAAAAGAGCTGAAGTTTTTGGGTGAGGCTGTAAACAACCCCGTTCGCCCCTTCGTTTCTATTTTGGGTGGTGCAAAAGTTAGCGACAAAATAGACGTAATAAACAATTTGCTAGACAAAGTTGACACACTGATAATAGGTGGGGGTATGGCATATACATTTATGGCTGCTCAAGGTTACAATGTAGGCAAATCCCTTTTGGAGCAAGACAAAATAGAGTATGCAAAAGAAATGTTTGCAAAAGCTAAGGAAAAAGGAGTTAATTTGCTTGTGCCGGTTGACACTGTTGTGGCAAAAGAGTTTACCGCAGATGCAGAATACAAAACCGTACCTTCTTCCGGAATAGAAGATGATTGGTTAGGTTTGGATATTGGCGAAAAAACCCGTGAGCTTTTTGCGGACGCATTAAAAGGTGCAAAAACTGTAGTTTGGAACGGGCCCATGGGTGTGTTTGAGTTTGAAAATTTTGCGGTAGGCACAAAAGCTATTGCACAGGCTCTTGCAGATCTTGACGGTGCAACTACAATAATAGGTGGCGGCGATAGTGCTGCGGCTGTTAATATATTAGGTTACGGCAGCAAAATGAGCCACATTTCCACCGGCGGTGGTGCATCCCTGGAATTTTTGGAAGGTAAGGAACTGCCCGGTATCGCAGCCGTAGCAGACGCATAGGTCATATTTAAAAAAAGCGAATTGACTTTTTCTATTTTGAAACCGACAGAAAAAAGTCAATTCGCTATTTATGAAGTGAAACGGAGGAAAAAAAGGCATGGAAAGAAAAATTGTGGTGGCAGGAAACTGGAAAATGAACATGCTCCCTTCCCAAACCGGAGAGTTTATAGCCGGTTTTAAAGGTAAGTTTAAAGATGACAGGCAGGTGGTTTTTTGTGTGCCTGCCGTTAGCTTGTCTGTGGCTGTAGAAGCAGTAAAAGGCACAAACTATGCCGTTGGGGCGCAAAATCTGCACGAAAAGGAAAGTGGTGCATACACCGGAGAGATAAGCTCGCAAATGCTTGCCGATATGGGAGTAAAGTACGTTATTATTGGTCATAGCGAACGCCGTCAGTATTTTGGCGAAACGGACGAGGGGGTAAACGCAAAGGCACAATCTGCCCTGGGTGCCGGTCTTATACCAATAATATGCGTTGGAGAAACTTTGGAAGAGCGGAACAAAAACATCACATTAGAGGTGGTTCGTCTGCAAACAAAAGTTGCATTGCATAATATTGAAGAAAAAGCCGTTAAAAATATTGTTATAGCGTATGAGCCGGTTTGGGCCATCGGAACGGGGCTAACTGCAACCAGCCAACAAGCAGAAGAAGTTTGCAAAGCTATAAGAGATTTGCTTGCCGAGCTTTACAACGATAGCGTTGCAAAAGCTGTAACCATACAATATGGTGGTAGTGTAAACGGAAAAAATGCAGGAGAGTTATTTTCACAACCAAACATTGACGGTGGCTTAGTAGGTGGTGCAAGCCTAAAAGCTGAGTTCGTTGATGTGGTAAATGGATAGGTATAGCAATTTCGTTATTTTAGTCGGTCGATTAACTTTGATTTTAAAAATTGCAAAAATTTTTATAAAAAATTAAGTTAATCGACTATTTACTATTTACTATATTATCGTAGGAGAATAAATGAAAAAACCAACTGTGCTAATGATACTGGATGGCTACGGTATTACAGACAATACAGATCACAATGGGGTGTATTTAGCCAACACGCCCAATATAGACAAAATAACAAAAAAATACCCAAACGCTCTTGGTGATGCCAGTGGTCTAAGCGTTGGCTTGCCTAGGGGGCAAATGGGCAATAGCGAGGTGGGTCACACTAATATTGGTGCCGGTCGCATTGTGTACCAAGAACTTACCCGCATTAGCAAAGCAATAGAAGACGGAGATTTTTTTACTCACCCAACTCTGCTTGCGGCAATGGATAACTGCAAACAAAATGACAAAGCTCTGCACTTGGCAGGTCTTTTGTCTGATGGGGGGGTGCATAGCCACATTGAGCATCTTTTTGCACTGATAAAAATGGCAAAAGACAACGGTCTTGAGCGAGTGTATGTACACGCATTTATGGATGGGCGGGATACATCCCCAACTGCCGGTGCAGGGTATATAAAAGATTTATTGGCAGAAATGGACAAACAGGGCGTTGGTAAACTTGCCACAATAACAGGCAGATATTATGCCATGGACAGAGATAAACGCTGGGAACGGGTGAAACTGGCATACGATGCCATGGTACACGGAAAAGGCGAGAAAACAACGGATCCGGTAAAAACAATGGAAAGCTATTATGCCGGTGAGGGGATTGAAAAAGCTGTAACAGACGAATTTATTCCACCCATCGTTGTGTCTGAAGATTCCACAATAAAAGAAGGGGATAGCTTTATATTTTTTAATTTTAGACCGGATAGAGCCCGTCAACTTACCACCGCTTTTTGTGTAGAGGATTTTCAAGGTTTTGAACGTCCCAATGGCTATTTTCCACTAAAATATTTTTGCTTTACAGAATACGATCCAAAGACTCCAAACAAACAGGTGGTTTTCACATCAGACAATTTGGACAACACTCTTGGAGAGCATTTGGCAAACTTAGGGTTTACACAAATGCGTATTGCGGAAACGGAAAAATATCCCCATGTTACATTCTTTTTTAATGGAGGCAGGGAACAGCCGTTCAAAGGTGAGGAGCGGATATTGGTTCCTTCTCCAAAAGTGGCAACATATGACTTTCAACCAGAGATGAGCGCGCCGGAAGTTACGCAAAAGCTGGTAGAATCCATAGAAAGCGGTAGCTACGACTTTATTCTTATAAATTATGCAAACCCTGATATGGTTGGGCATACCGGAAGCCTTGAAGCGGTAATAGCTGCAATAGAGGCAGTAGATGAAGGGGTAGGTAAGGCGTATGATGCTGTAATAAAAACGGGTGGGCAAATGTTTATATGTGCCGACCATGGCAATGCAGACAAAATGATAGATTATGAAACAAAAGAACCCCACACTGCCCACACCACAAACCCCGTGCCGTTTATCGTTGTGAACAGCCCCGGCGTGAAAGGGGTAAAAGAGGGCAAGCTGTGCGATATTGCTCCCACAATCTTGGACATGATGAATCAAATTAAGCCGGCGGCAATGACCGGAGAGAGCTTGCTCATAAAATAAGAAAAAGCTCCGTAATTTGAAACTCAAACGAACTCAAGAACTCAAAAAACGCAAAAATCAAAGGAGGGTGATTGTGAACGAAAATATAAAAGAGGGATTAACCCACAGTTTTGAGATGGAAGTAAAACATGAGCATAGTGCAATATCATTAGGAAGTGGGTATTTGCCCGTGTTTGGTACACCGTTCATGATTGCCTGTATGGAGCAGGCTGCGGCAAAAGCGACAGAACATCTGCTAGATGAGGGTTACACCACTGTGGGGATATTGGTAAATGTTTCTCATCTTGCTGCAACTCCTATCGGTGGCAGGGTTACAAGCACAGCCAAACTTATAAAAGTGGACAGATCCAAACTTGTGTTTGAAGTACACGCCAAAGATGAAAAGGGAGATATAGGCAAAGGAACACACGAGCGTTTTATTGTAAATACAGAAAAATTTATGAATAAATTAAAGTGAGGAAAGTCTGTTTGTTATATAGCCACTCCGCTGTTGAAAACAGCCAACTGCAATCAGCGGTTAATCCTAATCCTCTTGCCAGTATGTTCGGCAGATGATTTTATGAAAAATACCCCCCGACCTACTCCAAAGAACAAAAAAATGAGGATAGAAATTGGTGGGTCGGGTGTGGTATAATTATTTTGTTTGGTACTGTGTTCTTGTGGCGGTGGCGAGTTAATTTATATTAGTTGCAGTTAGGGGGCTTTTGTATGAGAGTAGCTAAAATATATCTTGAAACGACTTTATTTAACTTTTATGTCGATACTGACAGGGACTGACACAGTGAAATTATTTAAGGAAATTGCGGCGGGAAAATATGAAGCTTTTACGTCAACTTATGTGACTGACGAGTTAGAAAATGCTCCGGAAACGAAACGTGATAAAATGATGGGGCTTATTTCAGAATATAATATTACTGTACTTGCGCCCAATGACGAAGCAGTAAAAATAGCAGATATTTATGCTAAAGAAGGGATAATACCGCTAAAATACCGTGCTGACGGTTTGCATATCGCTATAGCTACAGTAAACGAATTAGATATGATAATAAGCATGAATTTTCAGCATATTGTCAAGCGTAAAACAAAACTTGCAACAGGAAATATAAATATATTAAATGGTTATCGTGCTATCGAAATTTATTCGCCTATGGAGGTGGTTGAAAATGGATAAATATAACTCTATTGAACAGGAAGTAAATAGAATCAGGCTTGAGATTTATGAAAGAACAAAAGATATGACAGCTGCTCAGTTGACTGAATATTATAGAAAAAGCGGCGAAAAGTCAGCCCAAAAATACGGTTTCAAGATTGTTACGAACGCGAAAGAAAAATATAGCGTTACCAAAGGAGATGTATAAATGGGAACTGTATATATTTTCAGAGGCACACGGTAGCCACTACTATGTTCTAGTACGGACACGTTGATGTATGGACATTACAACAACTCTTGGGGCATGAAACTAAATACCCCCCGTACTCCAAAGAACAAAAAAATGAGGGTAAAAATTGGTGGGTCGGGTGTGGTATAATTATTTTGTTCGATACTGTGTTTTGGTGGCAGTGGCGAGTTAATTTATATTTTCAGAAGGGTAGTTTTATTTATATGAGCATGAATGCATGTGAACTTTGGGATTTATATAATAAGCACCGTGAATTTACTGGGAAAACCCATAAGAGAGGACAACCTCTCCCACATGAAATGTACCACACCGTGGTGTGTTCATGGGTTATGAATAGTAAAGGGCAATTTTTAATCATGAGACGTGCACTTGAATGTGATTGGCTTCCGGGAATATGGAGCGCACCCGGTGGTTGTGCTATCAGTGGAGAAAGCAGTTTGGTTGCTACTGTGCGTGAAGTAAAAGAAGAGGTTGGCATACATTTGAACCCTAAAAATGGCGAATTATTTTGCAGTTATAGAGCCGATAGTGCATTCTTTGACCATTGGTTGTTCAAAGAGGAGTATGACATTGCTTGTGCTGTATTACAAGAGAGTGAAAGTATGGATGTAAAATCTGCATCATGGGATGAAATTGCACGTATGAAGGAAAATGGGAGCTTTATGGGGAAAAGGCATTTTGGCGTTAATTTTGATGCGTTTGATTTGCTGAAGTCCTATGCAGCATAGGCATTATCTTTTCCGTCCATAAAAATTAAATAAGCAACACCAGCCTAGATTTTGCACATCACAATAAATCGAGAAATAAGCCCTCGTTTCTCTTTTTCAAAGCTAAAAGCCATGCGAATAAAAAGACGATTGTTGCGTTTATCGTCTTTTTCTGCTAAAATTAACTTAATCAGATTTGCAGGGGGCATTATGGATAAAGACATTTCGCAAGACAACAGCAAGCAAGATAAAATCTATTGGCACGATGCTTTTTACGCCGCTCTCCAATTAGAATTGTACGATTATAAAGATGTTCTAACCTTTGAAGAGGAACACCAATTAAGCAAAGAAGCCCTCAAAATGGACGTTCTCATAATCAAAAAGACGGCAGATGTTGAGATAGGCAAAAACATAGGGCGGATATTCAGAAATAATAACATCTTTGAGTACAAATCCGAAAAAGACAATCTTTCTATTTGGGATTATAATAAGGTTACGGGGTATGCCATGATTTATTCTGCCTTTGAGGAAATACCGATAGAGGATATAACAATTAGTTTTGTAGTTACACCTAAACCCATAAAATTGTTCGACCATCTTGTAAATGACAGAGGATTTGAGGTTGAAGAAGTTAGTAACGGCATATACTATGTTAAAGGTGATACTTTTAAGGCACAAATAATCGAAAGCAAGAGATTGACCGCAGAGGAAAATGTTTTTTTGAAAAACTTGCGGAGTAGTTTAACAAAAATGGATATGCAAGAAGTGTTTGAGGCTTTCAGCCAGTATGGTTCATTGGGAAAAGAAAATCCTTATCTCGATAGGGTATTGGATGCAAACCAGTCAATTTTTGAGGAGGTTATATCGATGACTAGTGTTGCTGTGAGAAACATTATTTTGAAACAGTTTGAGAAAGACGGTACATTGGATAGTATTAGAGAAGATAAAGCGAAGGAAACCGCTCTTAAAATGCTAAGAAAAGGCTACGCCCCCGCTGAAGTAGCTGATAACGTAGAAATGCCCATTGAATGGGTGCAAAGCCTTAAAAAATAGAATGACTATCTAATCAACACATAAAGGCGGAATTTGCGAAAAACCCGCCATTTTCCCATGACTTACTCCGAAGAACAAAAAAATTGAGGATAGAAATTGTTGGGTCGGATTTGGTATAATTATTTTATTCGATACTGTGTTCTTTTGGCGGTGGCGGGTTAGTTTATATTATCGGAGGTTTGGTATGAGTACAAAGAAAACTATTGTGGCTATAGGCGGCGGGGAATTGCGTTGCAATGAAACCTTTGCCATTGATGAATATATAGTGAAATCTACAAAGAAAAGTACCCCCAAAGTTCTTTTTATTCCCACGGCAAGCGGTGATTCCGAGGGATATATAGAAACGGTTAAGCACATATATGGCGACGAATTAGGTTGTTTGGTAACGTCACTAAAAATCATTACCGAAACGCCGTCTGATGCCGAAATTTGTGAAATGATACTGTCAGCTGATATTATTTACGTAGGCGGGGGCAACACCGACAAAATGATGGAGGCGTGGAAAAGCAGAGGAGTAGACGACTATCTTCGGAAGGCTTATAATAACGGCATTATTTTGACGGGGCTGAGTGCGGGTTCGATTTGTTGGTTTGAACACGGACACAGCGATAGCTTTCTTGATGAAACGGGTCAATATTGTGTGGTAGATGGATTGGGTATGATATACGGACTGCACTGCCCTCATTATAACGAACGACTCGGTTTTGACGAATTTATGAAAACACAGAATAAACCTGCCGTTGCGATTGAAGATAATTGTGCAGTAGTATTCCAAGATGATTATTACAAAGTAGTAAAAAGTAATAATTCTGCAAATGCCTTTTTATTTGACAGCAAAAACGGAGAAATCCGAAAACGCATGATTGATAATTCGGATTTTAAGCCGACAAAGGATTTATTCCAGCGAGATTGCGTTAGATAGGTCGGCGTTTGATGTGGTTGACGATAGCGGCAAGCGGTTTGTTGATAGTGGTGGTTTTACGTTGTTTGCAGGGTTGAATCAGCCTGATGCTTTGAGCGAGAAGTTGAGTGGGACGAAATGTGTTAAGGTTGACATAAAACCGTAGGGATCTGCCTGTCGCCTGTCTATCGGCAGACAGGGCAGACACCTTCCCGCCGGCAGGCGGGGGGCAGACAGGGCAAATTATGCGGCATTTGGATAATCATTTGTTTTTGGCAAATTGTCAATTTTGCAATGTGCCGCCAACTAATCCCCCAAAACCTCCACAGTCCTAAATTTCAAATTCCTCCCTTTTCTGTAGCCCTCCGTTATTTCCTCTATCTCAACTTTAACATTTCGCACAGAGCCTTGATTGCCAAAAAGTGTCAGCGGCGTTGCCTTGTACAGCCCATTTTTATCTTTGATAATGCCGTCTTCGTTGGTGCCGAAAGTTTTATAGCAATAATTCGCCCTATCCCAAATATCGGCAAAACAGCAGTCTATTAGAGTAAAATCCTTGGGTAGCTCGTCCACAATTTGCAATAAATCGCCAGTCCAAGTTGTCGCAAGTTGCGGAGTGCTTTCTGCCGAAACTCCGTTCAAATAAGCCATTTGAGCGTTTCCGCCGCAACACGCCAAAACTGGAACAGCATCAATGCACACAGTTACATCATATATGGGCTCTTCGTACAAAGGCTCGAACGACCGCATATATAACGACTTTTTGTGATAATCCGCCAAGTCAACCGCCAGTTTTTGCGTGTGATTAAGCAAATATCCCGTATACAAAACCGATAGTGTTGTTTTGTGGTCAAAATATTTTAGTGCCTTTTCCGGAATGTCTCCGTGCCAAATGTTTTTGCGTTGCCATGTTTTGCTGTTGTCATCTATGAATTTTATTTTATCGTAATAGGGCAACTGTTCGACGTTTTCGTTGTTATCCGTAAAACCTTCCAAATCTTCATAAGTAGATATGCCCAACAAAAGGTCTTCGTGTTCCGCCAGATCAAACTGTTCAAGAAAATCGTCAATAACCACGTAACCGCCGCCCCACATTACGTTATACGGCTGTTGTCGCAATAAATAATGCGTGGTTACGACCGAGCCGCTGTTAGAATGGCAATTTGCGTGGAATTTATCCACATCACCTGTATATGCAATTCTTTTTTTTGTGTCATAAACACAGGCTGTATAAATTTGTCCCATAAGTACCTCCTAATTTATTGAATGTTATTATGCGATTGCAACGCCAGTTTTCGCAAATTCAATTTTGCCCACCTTGCGTAACTAGCGGTTTTTTGCAATTATTTTCAACTATCCAAGTATATCACATTGTGGGGCAAATGTCATTAAGTGTTTTTGGCGAAATTTTTGTTGCAGATTGTTTTGTGGTTTGGTATAATTATTTTGTTCGATACCGTGTTCTTATGGTAGTGGGCGTGTTGGGTATAGAGTGTACGGCGATACTGTTACATTGTGGTTGAAGGAATAGTATAAGCATTATCTTTTCCGTTCGTCGCCGTTCATAGCGGCGGCGGTTAATTTATATTAGGAGGCATTTAATATGCACGTATCATTAAGAAAAATCGAACTCGAAGAAAGAGAAATTCTCGCCAATCTATTGGAAAAATACGATTATGAATTTTCGCAATATGATAACAGAGATGTGAACAAACTCGGCTTATACGGTTATCAATATTTGGATTGCTATTGGTGGGAAGACGAGAACCGCTGGGCATATTTCATTGAAGTTGACAGTAAACTTGCGGGGTTTATTATGATAAACGATTATCCCGAAGCTGCGGACAGGAAAACCGATTTTGTAATTTCAGAATTTTTCGTTATGTATAAATACCGCAGAATGGGCATCGGGGAAAAAGCATTATTCACGGCATTGGATTTGCACCGTGGAACATGGCACTTGAAAAGACATCCCAAAAACGAAAACTCCGTGTATTTTTGGAATAATGCAATAAATGAATACACAAACGGAAAATATGAAATGATTGAATCTTATCCAAACACAGAATATGATGACGGAACATTGGCAGATGTATTCTTTTTCGATAACATCTAACGTAGCTATTGCTAGGTCGGGTGTGGTATAATTATTTTGTTTGATACTGTTTTCTTATGGCGGTGGCGAGTTAATTTATATTTGGGGAGATATTGAAAATGAAAAAGTTGTTATTTTTATTGTGTACAGTAGTTATGGTAATATTTGCATTAACAGGGTGTACCGATACAGATATACTAGAAAACAGTGATACCATTGTCGAAGATGAAACAATGTTATTAATTGGGTCGATAGTTATACGTGATAACTGGCTTTATATTAGTTTGGTAAGTTTAGATATGGAGTATAATATGCCTAATCTCACAACCGAACTGGGCTTAGAACCAGAACAATTTTATAATTGGTACGAGATTTGGGATAACTCGACACAGGACATATTACGTTTCGAGATTACCGAAGAAACAGTATTTTCCTTTACCGATTCTGCTTTAATTATCATTGAAGATGACCCTGTAGGAAATATTAGTAGACGAGCGGATGTTAATTTGGATGATTTTATTCGATATTTGAGTGAATCATTTTGGACCACACCAATACCACCTGTGCTTAATCCCGATAACATAAATGCAGACTTGGCAACAAGAACTAATACGATTCCTTATTTTGTGGTTGTTAAAAATGGTAGAGTGATTCGTGTTTTTGAGGAGTTTAGTTTTACGCAATGATGAATGCAAACATTGACACGAATATTGTAGTATAAGCATTAACTTATTCGTCTGCAAAAATGGATATGCAAGAAGTGTTTGATGCTTTCGGCAAGTATGGTTCATTGGAAAAAGAAAATCCTTATCTCGATAGGGTGTTTGATGCAAATCAGTTAATTTTTGAGGAGGTTTTAGCGATGACTAGTGTTGCTGTGAGAAACATTATTTTGAAACAGTTTGAGAAAGACGGTACATTGGATAGGTTTATAAACGAAGGGCAAGAAAAATGGCTAGAAAAAGGGCAAGAAAAAGCCAAGCGTGAAACCGCCCTTGAAATGTTAGGTGATGGCTTTACTCCTGATAAAGTCGCACGCTACGTAAAAATGCCTCTTGAATGGGTGCAAGGTCTAGCAAGATAATTTCCAAAATAATTTCAAACCGCCCTCAATGGCTAGAGCTAAACCATTGAGGGCGGTTTTGGTTTGCAAGTGCTTTTCATGCTCCTTTTCATAATAGTTTTCATAATAGTTAAAAAATAGGGGGTTGACGTTACTATTCTATTTATGGTACAATTTCCACTGTGAGGATTTAATATTTCTACAATTTTAAAGCAATGTGAATTGCGAATATTTTTTTGTGCAAGTGCAAGAAAATCAGAGATATAAAAATTTCACAATTTTTAATTTTTTTCACTTTTTTATAACCTTCATAATCTTAATAATTTAAGGAAAGGTGGTACGAAAATGACAAAGGGGCAAAACCTTTGGTTAAAGATACGGGCGATCGCAGTTGCGTTCTCCGTGGCTTTTGTAGTTCTTGCTGTGCCAAGCACAGCCTTTGCGGTTGAAGATGAACGCCGTATAGATATATTGCACCACGCAGATTTTCACGGTATGATAGACGACTTTATAAGCGCTGCCGATCCGGGGGCAGGGCTGTTTTCTGCTTTTGCAGAATATTGGCGCTTACAGAACCCCAACCCGGGCAATGTAGTTTTAGTGGCAGCCGGTGATAACTATCATGGGCATCCTGTTTCAAACTATCTTTTGGGTGAGCCTACTGTATGGCTTTACAACTTCCTTGGGGTAAGATATTCCGCCCTAGGGAACCATGAGTTTAGCTTTGGTTCAGTGGATTTTGCCAGATATTTCGGAGAACACACACAGTTCCTCGCGGCAGATTTGTTTGTTGCGGGTACCGATGAACACCCCGACTGGGTGCAACCTTACACCATTATTAGCGATGGTAACGCTGTTGTTGCACTGGTTGGCCTTATGACAAGCGGTATGCCTCACCTAGTTTCACAAGCGATTTTGGGAGAATTTGACCTTAGAACCCCTACCATAGGCGCCTCCTATGTAGATGGGGAGCTTGTTTTTGCCGCAAATTATAACCCGAGCTGGACTTCTGATATAGAAGAACTTATACAGCATCTAAGGAATCACTATGGTGCCTCTGCTGTTGTAGCATTAACACACATGGGTACCGGTGGCGGACACGGTGCCGAAGCCGACCTTTTGGCTAACGTAGTAAATGGTTTTGATGTGATAATTGCCGGGCACACCCACCTTGTAAATAACCGCACAACAAACGACACAATGGTTGTTGAAGCGGGATGGCACGGTCGCACTTTGGGCAGATTATCTTTCTTTTTTGACACAAACGGCAACTTATTGGATATTACAAGCGAGCTTAGCGGTCCCGCAATGCTTGACGGAGAGCCAAACCCAAACTCAATTCTTAACTTTGGGCTTAACCCTGCTTTTGACGAACCCTTGATACAAGCTGTTTATAATGCGGTTAACGACCAAGTAGATGTTTTTTGGGAGAGTGCCGGAGCGTTTCTTAACCAAGTAGTTGGTACTCGCGGAATACCCGGTGCCAATTTAGATATAGAAGACAATACAGAACTGAGAAACCACAGGAATGCTTGGGTAACAGAACTGGTTGAAGACTATATTAACCGCAACACCGACCCGGCAGACTGGCCCGGTACCATACAAAACGATTGGGTATACGTATCCAATTTTGGTGGTTGGCGCAATATGGGACCATGGCACTGGGAATCTACAGATGAAGTTACAATGCTTGATATGCTAGCGACCATGCCTTTTAACAACGCAATCCTTTTGTTTGAAATGCAAGGCAATGACCTACTAACATTGCTTAACATGGAAGCAAGCGGCAGTGCAGATCTTGCCCCTCCGGAGTTTGGGCTAAACGGTGGACAGCCCGCCGTTGTTGCCGGAGCCGTTAGAGGCACACAAATAGGCGACTTTGTACACGAAGGTGTGTCAAGGCCTAGGTATACTTGGTATCTTGCAAATGGTAACCCAATAAGAGATGACAGCACTGTTTACAGGGTAGCCGGTAGCAACTTTATTTGGGGTGGCTTTGGTGCAAACGGTGGGGATCGCTTCCCATTCCCTGGAAACAACCACGGTAACGCTTTGGGAATGACATTTATATCTCACCCGATGGCACTGTTAGCGGACGGTTCTTTGGTTCCTTGGCCAGAAGTGCCGACAGACTCCTCTGTTTGGGAGGAATTTGGCTTGATGCTTTTGCGTGATGCCATGATTGCGACACTACAATACAGGACTCTCTCCCCCATGGACAGACTGTTTTCCAGACACTAATAAGTTTGTTTTACATAAAAAGGGCTTGTCGTAAAAGGCAAGCCCTTGGTTTATAGCAGTTCCATTTTATGCTTTGAAAGGAATATTTGCAAATATGAGCGACAAAATAAAAGATATAAAAATTGAAGAAGAGGTTAAAACCTCCTTTATAAACTATGCGATGAGTGTAATTGCCTCTCGTGCGTTGCCCGATGTTAGAGATGGCTTAAAACCGGTTCACCGCCGAATACTTTACACAATGGAAGAAATGGGACTTACGCCAAACAAAGGCTATAAAAAAAGTGCTCGTATAACCGGTAACACCATGTCCAACTACCACCCCCACGGTAATGCCGCAATATATGATGCAATGGTCCGCATGGCACAAGATTTTTCTTTGCGTTATCCATTGGTAGATGGAAAGGGGAATTTTGGCTCAATAGACGGAGATTCGGCAGCTGCGGAGCGTTATACAGAAGCACGGCTTAGCCCTATATCTTCTTATTTGTTGGAAAATATTGATAAAAACACAGTAGACTTTGTACCAAATTATGACGAGGAATCTACAGAGCCGACTGTGCTGCCCGCTCGTTTCCCGAATTTGCTTGTGAACGGGGCAAGTGGTATTGCTGTGGGAATGGCAACAAATATCCCGCCCCACAACTTGGCGGAGATTATAGATGGTGTTTTAAAAATTATAGATGGCTACATGGCGGGTGTTGATACAGACATAGAAGAATTGATAAATATCATACCGGGCCCGGATTTTCCTACCGGTGCTAATATTTTGGGAGTTAGTGGCATAAAAAGTGCCTATCGCACCGGCAAAGGCGGTCTTACAGTACGTTCCACATTAACGATAGAAGAACTAAAAAATAACCGCCAAATGATAGTAATAACAGAAGTGCCATATATGGTGAATAAGGCAATGCTGGTAGAGAAAATAGGGGATTTGGTTCGTGAGAAAAAAATAGAAGGAATTAGCGATCTGCGAGATGAAAGTAACCGACACGGTATCCGTATCGTTATAGAGCTAAAGAGAGATGTAAACGCCAATATTATCCTTAACAACTTGTACAAATATAGTCAGCTACAAAACACATTTTCTGTTAATATGCTGGCTCTTGTGAACAATGAACCAAAAACCCTAAATCTGAAGGAGATTTTGGAACATTATGTTGCTCACCAAATAGAGGTAGTGGTACGCCGCACAAGGTTTGAGTTGGAAAAGGCTCAAAAAAGGCTTCATATACTGGAAGGGTTGCTTGTAGCTCTTGATCATATAGACGAGGTTATTACAATTATACGCTCTTCTCGAGATACGGGGGAGGCAAAAAACGGCTTAACAGAAAGGTTTGCCCTTACAGATATTCAAGCAACAGCTATTGTGGATATGCGTTTGCGTGCATTAACAGGGCTTGAACGCGACCGGCTAGAGGAGGAACACAAAGGGCTGGTAGCCCTGATTGCAGATTTGTTAGATATTTTAGCAGACAAAAACCGCCAGTACACAATAGTAAAAGAGGAATTGCTCCTTGTAAAAACTAAATTTGCTGATGAAAGGCGTACACAAATACTTTTAGAGCAAGGTAATGACTTTTCTGTAGAAGATTTAATAGACGACGAAATGTGTGTTATAACAATGACGCACCTGGGTTATATTAAGCGGTTACCCCTTAACACATACAAAAGCCAAAATCGTGGTGGCAAAGGCATTATGGGTATGCAAACAAGGGAAGAAGATGTGGTGAAAAATTTGTTTGTAACAAATACCCATAGTTTTTTGTTATATTTCACAAACAAAGGCAAAGTGTACATGAACAAAGGCTACGAAGTACCCGAGGCTCAACGTAATGCAAAAGGCATGGCTATAGTAAACCAAATCAATTTAGAACCAAACGAAAAAGTTGCAACAGTTATCTCCATAAAGGAGTTTGTTGAAAACGATTATTTTGTTATGGTAACAAAGCAAGGTATAATCAAAAAAATATCCACAGATAATTTTAAAAATTTGAAGAAAATTGGCAAACGAGCTTTGATGTTAAAAGATGAAGATGAGCTGATAACTGTGCTGGAAACTGAAGAAAAAAGCGATGTTTTTGTGGCTACAAAGTTGGGGATGGGCATAATGTTTAACTTGAATGACGTGCGTTCGACGGGTACCACAGCCGCCGGGGTAAAATCTATTACCTTAAAGGAGGGAGATATAGTAGTTGGTGCAGAGGTGCTAAAAGCCGACACCAACATATTGCTGGTGAGTGAGCAAGGCTTTGGGAAAAGCACAGTCATAGACGCTTTTCGCCACCAACGAAGAGGCGGCAAGGGGTTGAAGACGTATCGTATTACTCCAAAAACAGGTAATTTGATAGGAATTGCTCAAGTTAGTACAGAAGATGAATTGATGCTAATAAATTCCTTGGGGGTAGTTATTAGGTTACGTATAGAAGATATATCTGTTATGGGTAGAATAACTCAAGGGGTTAAACTTATTAACCTGGGCGAAAACGAAAAAGTAATATCTATGGCAAAAATAGCAGTAGATGATATAGTCAACGATTATGAATAAAATGGTTATAATAACCAAAAAAACAGTGCTGGCAAGTACATTTTTGCCCGCACTGTTTTTTTGTGCTTGTTTCTATGCTTTTTATTCGTCTACACTAATTTTAATATTGGCGTTAGCTGTATCTAGGCTTAGGTTTACCCTTTTTTCCGCTTCATCATAGTTTGGGGTTTCTGCTTTTACAAAGGATTTTGAGTTTTCAATATACACAAATCTTCCTTGTGTCATTACTCTTCCGATACTGGTTCCGGCTCTGAACTTTGCTGCAACACCCTCCAGTTCCACATTTATCCCGCTGTTGACCGTTTGTGCCTCTACAGTAACATCATTTTCCAAAGGCTCTAGATCCTTTATGGAAATGCTGCTGTTACTTGTGCGGGCTTCTATTTCTGTCGCAAAAACATCTTCCAACTTTATAGAGGAATTACTGGTAGAAAGTTTCGCTTTTGTTACTTTAACATCATCTAAGACAATGGAACTGTTGGAGGTGCCTAGAACAAGCAAGTCGCTCTCGGTGTCTTCTACTACAATGGAACCATTGCTGCTTTTTGCGTATATAGTGCTAGATTTTATATCTTCAAACTCTATCCTTCCGTTGCTTGTTTGCAGGTCTAACTCTTTTATTAGAGTATTGGGGATTAAGAGTTTTAGGCTAAGGGATCTTACGGCGTTGTAGTCGTAATCTAGCTCCATGCGCCCTTCGTTATATGTTACTTCAAAGCTCGGTTTTCTGCCAGGTCTGGGATTGTATTTTCCGTGCAGTTCTACTGTATTGCCATCATGGCTTTCTACTTTTATTGGTCCATTTTTACCTTTTAGCTGTATACTTTCCAAATTTTCAGGCGAATCGCTAAAGGAAAACTTTGAACCCTTTGTAAATTCACCTACTTCAAATTGCTCAAATGTGTCGCTTACCCCCTTAGTTACATTTTCCGTTATTGTTTCTACCATTTCGGAGATTTGATCAAAAACCCCCTGCCTTTTGCGTTTAGAGCCATCTGTTGACCAAATGGTAAAGTTAGGCTCGCTACCGCCAGAGGAATCTTCTCTTTCTTTTCTTTCTTCTCTCGCTTCTCTTGCTTCTTCTTGTTCCTTTTGGCTCTCTATGGTATCCATTAATTTTATGCTCTCTTCGACAGTGATTACTCCTTCTTTGAGCATTTCCAGTATTTTTATTCTTTCTTCTCTCATGTTTTTTTCTCCTTAAATAATAAATTATTAAATAATAAAATAAATAATAAAATTTTGGATTTTGGTTTCGTGACTCTATTGTATCAAAAGTGCATTTTATTTTCAATAAACCATTGGTTGAATAGTTGGATATTTTTATAAAATTTTTTAAATTTTTTTTAAAAAATCAGGTGTAATTTTTTGAAAAAAATAGAGGTAAAATATATGCTCAAAGTATGGCAAAAAAAAATGGGAGATGGCGAAAAACCTTGGTTATATGTTTGGGAATTGCTTTTAAAGATAGCTTTCTAATGCGAACTTAGAAACTCTTTATGTCACACCCTATGTGAGACTCTATGTAACACCCTATGTGATTTTCTGTGTGGGCGAGTTTTAAATGGAATCATCTATAACTCCATTATACAGTGTTTTGTGTAACAAAGTAAGCTCAAAATGTCCGAGTGCGTTATTTTTTTTGTTAAAGCCTATCCTGTGTGATTTTGTGATTTTATTATGTTTGACACTCTTGGGAAAAGTCTGATATAATTAGACAAAGGGCTTTGGGGTCTGAATTTATATAAAGGAGGATTGTTTTTTGTGAAAACTCTTTGCAATCTTTAAGATCAAAACTTTATACAGGAGGAGATAAGATGATATTTTTGATACCGTCAGTTTTGTTTATCGTTTTAGGCACATTAGTAGTCAAATATGAGATGGTTGAACTTTTGGCTGGATATAACGAAAAGAAAGTTGCTGATAAAAAGGGGATGGCGAGGTGGTGTGGTTTTAATTTAATACTTATGGGAATAATTAATATTACGCTTTTGGCATTGTTTAGTGTGGCACAAATTGGATTTTCGTATGTGTCGTTTATCTACATGGCAGTTATCGTTATATTAGTCGTTCGCACGGTAATAGGATGCCGTAGATATGAATATTGAAAGGAAAAATAACTCATGGATTTACCAAAAAGGCGAATAACCCGCCGAGAACTAGTAACAGACAATTTCCACGGCACAACTGTTGCCGACCCGTACCGTTGGTTGGAAACCGACACCGATGCTGAAGTGCAAACCTGGATAGACGAGCAAAACGCCGATTTTGAGCAATATGTCGGCGGTTTTTCCGCTCGCAAACAACTTAACGACCGTCTAAAAGAATTGTGGCATTACACAAAATGCGGAGTTCCCAGGTATGTCGCAGGCAAATATTATATTTGGCGACAAGAGGGCTTGCAAAATCAGAGTGTTTTGTATCGTTTACAAAATCTGCAAGACACGGTGGGCGAGGTCATTTTAGACCCCAATTTGCTTAGCGAAGATGGCACTGTTGCGGTTATAACCCAACAATTTAGCCAAAACGGCAAATATTTTGCATACGGTCTATCTACCGCAGGCTCTGATTGGCGAGTTATCCACGTTATGGATTTAACCACCGGCGAAACATTGCCGGACACCATCGAACACGTAAAATTTAGCCAAATATCCTGGTTGCCGGACGAAAGCGGCTTTATTTACACCCGCTACCCCGAGCAGGACGGTGCTGTTTTGGAGAAAAAAACGCTAAATGCAATGGTTTATTTGCACATGGTAGGGCAACCGCAATCTGAGGACAAGCTAATTCACAAGGATGACGCACATCCCGAGTGGTCGTTTAATGTTTTTGTGGACGATACAGAAAAGTGGGTGTTTATGTCTACTTGGTATAATACCATGCCTATAAACCAACTGCATTATAAGCCATTGGATAAGTTGACTGACGAAAAATCACCGTGGGTAACCATAGCCGATAATTTTGATGAGGAATATGACGTTGTTGGTGTTATTGATGGTTTCGTGTATATGTCTACTCATGAAAAAGCCCCCTTTGGCAAGATTATAAGCCGTAAGTTGGGCGAAACCGCTGTTGGTGAAGTGCAAATCATTATCCCGGATTCCGGTAAAATGCTTAAATGGGCGACTGTTGTGAACGGGTATATAATGTGCGGTTTTTTGCAAGATGCGGTAGACAATGTGCATATTTATGATAAAAATGGTGCTATGGTGAAAGAAATTACCCTCCCGGCACCCGGCACAGTTACAGGATATTCCGGCAAGCATGACCGCGAGGAGTTTTTCTTGCAATTTACCAGTTATTTGTATCCGTCTGCCGTTTTTCGGTACGATTTTTCGGGAGATGACGGCAGTTGTTGGTTTGAACCAAAAATCGATTTCCCCTTTGATGATTACGAAACGGTGCAGGAATTTTATCACTCAAAAGACGGCACAAAAATCCCTATGTTTATTACAAAGGCGAAAAAGCTACAAAAAGATGGCAACAACCCTGTTTTGCTGTACGGTTACGGTGGTTTTATGATTAGCATGACACCCGGCTTTTCAGTACAAAGTTTGGCGTGGCTAGAAAAAGGCGGGGTGTATGCTGTTGCTTGCTTGCGTGGCGGCTCGGAATATGGTGAAGATTGGCATAGGGCGGGCATCCTTGAGAAAAAACAAAATGTATTTGACGATTTTATCGCGGCAGGCGAATATCTTATTGAGCAAAAATATACAGCAACAAAGAAACTGGCAATAATGGGCGGCTCTAACGGCGGGCTGTTGACTGCTACTTGTTTAACGCAACGCCCCGAGCTGTTTGGTGCGGTGGTGGTTGCCGTGCCTGTTGTTGATATGTTGCGTTATCATTTGTTTACAGCGGGCAGGCTGTGGACAGGCGAATACGGCAACGCCGAAAATGCCGAGCATTTCCCATTTATGTACAAATATTCGCCGCTACACAACGTTAAAATGAATGTGGTGTATCCGCCAACCTTGATAATGACTGCCGATACAGACGACAGGGTTGTGCCGGGGCAAGCACGGAAATTTGCTGCAACGCTACAGGCAGCAGACGGCGGCAACAACCCGCTGCTTATACGTATAGAAAAATCCGCAGGACACGGTTACGGCAAACCGGTTAGCAAATTTATTGACGAACGCGCAGATTTATATACGTTTTTGCTAGCTAGTTTGGGAGAAGTTTAAAAATTCGAATTTATGGCAAATTAACTTTTCATTGCCCATTTTTATGAAACGGCCGTGAAAAAACAAAAAAATAATTGACAAAATTTTTAACTTATGTTACAATATCGTAGCAATGGTTACGAAGTTTTAGACTTTTTCCTAAAACTCACCAAAGGAAAGAAAGATGGAGCGGAAAATACAGTTTTTTTTGTTCCCAAAAGGCTTCACAGGAAGCCTAATATATCCTATCTTTAAGGAGGTAAAAGTAATGAAGAGAAAGTTATTGGGTATTGTCCCGCTTGTAACTGCGTTTATGTTTATGCTAACAGCTTGTGGTGCACCGGCTGCACCGGACACTCCCCCTGGTGTAACACCACCTGCAGGCGGCACAACGCAAACGGAACTTATGGTGCTTACACCATCATTAGCAGTATCTTTTGACCCAATCCAATCAAACGACAGTGCATCTGCCGAATTTGCTCGTTTGATATATTCTACATTGGTTCTTATGGACTACGACACTTTTGAAGTGCTTCCGGGACTGGCTACTAGCTGGGACTTGCCCGATCCACAAACAGTTAACATGCAAATACGCTCCGGTGTTACATTCCACAACGGCGACCCCCTTACAGCACACGACGTTGCTTTCTCATTAGAAAGAGCGGGGGCTTCTGTTCAAATGGCACCAATCTTGGGTATGATAGACACGGTTGTAGCTCACGATAACTACAACGTAACTATCCACTTGGACATTCCTTTTGTGCCAATCCTGCGCCACTTATCTCACCCGGCTGCGGCTATTTTGCCAATGAACTATTTATTAGAAGTTGGTGAAGACGAGTTTGCGAATGCTCCAATCGGTTCCGGTGCTTTCATGTTTGACCACCTTGTAATAGGCGACCAGCAAGTGAAAGTGCGTTTTGACAACTACTGGGGCAATGTATCACAACTAGAAAGAATCACATTTAGGGTTGTTCCTGACCCATCTACCAGGTTAATAGAAGTTTCTACCGGTACTGCCGACATAGCCATGGGGTTGGCCCCTGGTGACCTTGCTGGAGCAGAAGCCGATCCAAACGTAACCGTTATGCGTAGACCTAACTTGGGTACAGACTTTATTTGGATGAACACTCAACGTCCATACCTTAACAACCCACTTGTTCGTCAAGCTATAAACTATGCTTTTGACACACAAGCAGCTATTGATGTAGTTTGGATGGGAGCCGGTGCAATAGCACACAGCCCTGTTATGCCTATCGTTTGGGGCTTTGTAGAGCAACCACCGTTTGAAACAAACTTAGATCGTGCTCGTGAGCTTTTGGCAGAGGCAGGATATCCGGACGGTTTTTCTACATCTATATGGTGGAATGCACCAAACGTGCAACGCCAGCAAGTATCTGAAATGATGCAGTTTACTCTAGCCCAAATCGGTATAGACTTGTCTATAGAAACTATGGAATGGGCAACATACCTTGAGCGTTCCGACGTGGGTGAACACGACATGATGATTATTGGTTGGACAACTGTTACAGCTGATATAGACTATGCCCTGTTCCCATTGTTGCACTCCTCTAACTACGGTCCTCCCGGTAACCGCGGTTTTTGGTCAACTCCGGAGCTAGACGCATTGTTAGAAGCAGGTCGTGCAGAAACAGACGATGCCGCTCGTATGGAAATATACGCAGAAGCCCAAGCTATTATCCGTGCAGAAGCACCTATGCTTGTTTTGCGCCAAGGCGAGATCTTGATGGCTGTTAACCCTAACCTTAGAGGGCTTGAGCTTAACCCGAACTTGTCTCACAACCACGCCACAATTTGGTTTGAATAAAAATTCATTAACTAAAACCTTAGCGAAGCCCCCTAACCTCATACGATGTGGTTTGGGGGCTTCGCCCCCAGTGGGGTGCGGGGCTAGCCTAGCCCCGCAGTTTTTTTTTACTTTTTTTTCGGAGATTACGATATGCACAAATATATTTTAAAGCGTTTGGTAATGATGATTCCCGTTTTGCTTGGTGTTTCGTTTATTATGTTTACACTAAGCTATATAACCCCGGGCGACCCTGCCCAAATCATATTGGGCGAGGGGGCTACTCAGGCAATGATTGACCAGGTGCGTCTGGATTTGGGGTTAGACGACCCATTTTTAGTTAGATTTGTCAGCTATGTAGCAGGCGTTGCCCAGCTAGACTTTGGCATGTCTTGGGCTACCCAGCGTCCTGTTTCGGAAGAGATTTTTGCAAGATTCCCTCACACCATGCGGCTAGCGGGTATGGGTATTGCACTGGCTCTTAGTGTAGGTATCCCCTTGGGGATTTTGTCTGCCATAAAGCAATACTCTATTTTTGATATGGGAGCCAATTTTATCTCTCTTTTAGGTGTATCTATACCCAACTTTTGGCTAGGTATGATGCTGATTCTATTTTTCACAGTCAACTTGGGGTGGTTGCCCGCTACCGGCTTCGCTACCCCCATCCAATATATAATGCCTACCATTGCAATAGCCTCGGCTTCCGCTGCTGTTATTATGCGTATGACCCGCTCCAGCATGTTGGAATGTATACGGCAAGACTATGTACGAACGGCAAGAGCAAAGGGGTTATCGGAACGCACCGTTATTTTTAGGCACGCCCTTAAAAACGCCCTAATACCCGTTACCACTACAGCCGGTTTGTCCTTTGGTTTTTTGCTTGGTGGCGCTGTATTAACAGAAACAATATTTGCTATACCCGGTCTTGGTATGTTTATGGTTAGTGCATTGTTTACACGTGATTGGCCTACTGCAATAGGTGGCGTTTTGCTTATTGCACTGTCCTTTAGCTTTGTAAACTTAATGGTAGATATACTTTACGCATTTTTAGACCCGCGTATACGTTCACAATACCAATAGGAAAGGGGGATTGGATATGGATAACAACACACAAAATGCAACAGTTCCAAAGACAAAGAAACCAAAAAAACAAAGTCGGTTTCGTGAAGTTTGGAAAAGATACAAAAGAAGCCCCCTTGCTATAGCCGGGTTATTTATTATATCATGTATAATTTTGTTGGCTCTTTCAGCACCTTTTATAGCTCCTAGCGTAGACGGTATGCCGGGTTACAACTTGCAGGACTGGGGCAACGTTCGCCAGTTCCCCTCCTCAGAGCATATTTTTGGAACAGATCACCTGGGTCGCGACGTTTTTTCCAGAATAGCCCATGGTGCAGGAATCTCTTTGCGGGTTGGTATTGTAGTAATCACAATAGGTATAACGTTTGGTATCACCCTTGGTTCTATAGCCGGTTTTTACGGCGGGTATATAGACAACGTTTTTATGCGTATTATAGACATATTTTTGGCAATACCAAACATATTGCTTGCCATAGCTATTGTTGCCGCTCTTGAGCCGGGGTTAACGCCTGTTATGATTGCGGTAGGTATTGGTGCAATCCCGATATATGCCCGAACGGTTAGGGCACAGGTGTTGACCTACAGAGAGCAGGAGTTTGTGGAGGCGGCAAGGGCTGCCGGTGCAAGCGACTTTCGTATAATAGTACGCCACATTTTGCCAAACTGTATGGCTCCCGTAATTGTAGAGGCATCTATGGGTATGGCGGGTGCTATTTTGGCTGCTGCCGGGCTTTCGTTTATCGGCCTTGGCATAGAGCCGCCATTGCCGGAATGGGGTGCTATGCTTTCGGAAGGTAGGATTTGGATGCTTGCCGGATATTGGCATTTGACCGTTTTCCCTGGTCTTATGATTGCTTTAATAATTTTTGCACTTAACATGATAGGTGACGGTTTGCGAGATGCCCTGGATCCAAAGTTACGCTCCGGGTTTTCTAAACGCCATTTTGAACGGTTAAAAGTGCAAGCTGCCCAAAAAATACAAGAGCAAAGCCAAGCAACGACTGTAACAAAGGAAGGGGTGGCATAATATGGACGAAAAAGCAACAAACTTGCTCGATGTAAAAGAGCTAAGCATACAGTTTTTTTTGGAAGAAGGTACGGTTCATGCTGTAAACAACCTTAGCTTTTCCCTGAAACCGGGCGAAACAATAGGGATTGTAGGTGAAACCGGTGCCGGCAAAACAACGACTGCTCTTGGTATTATGCGGTTAGTGCAGAGTCCTCCGGGCATGATAGTTAGCGGTTCAATAGAGTTTGAAGGGCAAAATCTGCTAGACATTAGCGAGCCGGAAATGCGCAAAGTGCGTGGTAACAAAATTTCTATGATTTTTCAAGACCCCATGACCAGTTTGAACCCTGTTATTCCCGTGATTGACCAAATAGCCGAGGTTATAATGCTACACAACGAGGGTACAGCAAAAGACGCTATTTTAAAAGCGGAACAAATGCTGGAAAAAGTAGGGATAAGGATTGAAAGGGCAAGGGAATATCCTCACCAGTTTTCCGGTGGTATGCGGCAACGTGTTGTTATAGCCATTGCACTGGCGTGTAACCCTGCATTATTAATAGCCGACGAACCCACCTCTGCACTGGACGTAACAATACAAGCACAAGTTTTGGAACTAATGAAAGACTTGAAAGTGGAATTTAACACTTCCATGATAATGATAACACACGACCTGGGCATTGTAGCCGATATTTGTGATAAAGTGGCAATAATGTACGCAGGCAACGTTGTGGAACTGGCAGACAAATATCAGCTGTTCAGAAACCCACAGCATCCATACACCATTGGCTTATTTAACTCTATCCCCGATATAAAAAAGGATGAGGAAACATTAAAGCCAATAAAGGGGTTAATGCCGGACCCAACCAACTTGCCTTCCGGTTGCCCTTTTCACCCACGCTGCGAAAGTGCAATGCCCCGCTGTTTTGAGATCGTACCACAAATGGTAGAAGTTTCACAGGGGCATTATGTGAAATGTTTGCGATGTACCGAAGGTTCTGCCCAAAACAATAAAAATGAAGGGGGTGCATAAAATGTCGGTTTTGTTGGAAGTTAGAAATTTGAAAAAATATTTTAAAACTAAAAAGGGCCCTCTTCATGCTGTAGACGACATAAATTTCAAAATAAACAAAGGTGAAACACTGGGGCTTGTGGGGGAGTCCGGCTGCGGTAAATCCACAACCGGTCGTGTTGTTTTGCGGTTAATAGAAGCAACAGACGGACAGGTGTTGTATAATGGCGAAAATATTTTGCAGTACAAGAAGCAGCAGACCCGTAAGTTTAGGGAAGATGCACAGATAGTTTTTCAAGACCCGTTTGCATCCCTTAACCCTCGCATGACTGTTTCGGAGATTATAGCGGACCCGCTTATTATAAACAAAAAACTTAAAGGCAAACAGGCGATTTATAAACGGGTTAGGGAACTGATGGATACCGTTGGTTTGGCGGAGCGGCTAGAGAACGCCTATCCACACGAGTTGGACGGTGGTCGTCGTCAGCGTATCGGCATTGCACGGGCATTGGCGCTTAACCCGAGTTTTATTGTGCAAGATGAACCCGTATCGGCACTAGATGTAAGTATACAGGCACAAATCCTGAACTTAATGGAGGAGTTGCAAAAAGAGTTTAAGCTCACGTATCTTTTTATATCTCATGACCTTGGTGTTATTAAGCACATGAGCAACAACATTGCTGTAATGTATTTGGGTAAGATAGTAGAAATGTCCGACTATAAGTCCCTTTTTAACGACCCAAGGCATCCGTACACAAAGGCACTGCTCTCTGCCATACCGATACCGGACGTGGATCTAAAGCGGGAGCGTATTATACTGGAGGGCGATGTGCCAAGCCCTATTAACCCACCGCCGGGCTGTCGTTTTTATGGTAGGTGCTTTGCACGGATGGATCACTGTAGAGATACTGACCCGGAGCTAAAAGAAGTAGAACCCGGCAGGTTTGTGTCCTGCCATCTTGAGAAGTAAAACCGTGGTGCGCTGCCCCACACCCCGCAAGGGGCTAGCCCCTTGACCCCATTATTTTGATAAATTTTTTTAAAATGGGGTCTGGGGCCTTTG
>JGI24700J35501_10930870_pt1 | contig 30720 bp, 28 predicted proteins | sample TergutTh196P1_FD_35501 | JGI IMG/M metagenome (IMG submission 35501)
CACTTTTGAAGAAGCCTATGGTATAACTATACATGAAATGATAGACCGGTGGAAATTGCATATAAGCGATGAGGTTGAACAGCAAAGACGCGGGTAAGGAGTAACATTATGAAATTAATAAGACACATGATACCGGTTGAGCTTGGTAACGGGAGCAGGTTGTTGATAAACTCGCTTAATGGCTTGATGGACGAGATAGACGATTCGGCTTACAAAATTGTGGCTGAATGGCAAAAACTAGATAAAATAGTTCCCGGAGATAAGTCTGAGGTTGAACTATACGACAACCTATTATCTCGCGGCTATTTGGTGAGCAATGATGAAGAAGAAGTGGCAAAGAAGAACAAGGTAGTAGGTGCCTTGAGAAATTTTCATCAAAAAAATAAAGGCAAGTACAAACATATTACTTTTATCATAACGTATAATTGCAATTTTAGATGCCCGTATTGCTATGAGGGCGACAAAATAGCAAGAGAAGAAGTTATGACAAACGAGATGATTGACGCTGCTTTGGATGTGGCTGGCGGTGAGCTTGAATCCGTTGGTCTTTTTGGCGGGGAACCTCTTATGCCGAGTACCCGCCAAGCTATCGAACACCTTGTATCAAGGACAAAAGATAAACCATACAACATTATTACCAATGGATATTATTTAGTGGAATATTTTGATCTGCTGTCTCAATTAAATATAGAAAAGATAATGGTTACGCTGGATGGAGATGAGGATACTCACAATAGCAAAAGGTATTTAGCAGATGGCGGGCCTACTTTCCAAAAAATTATGCAAGGTATCGAAAAGTTTTTAGATGGCGGTATCCCTATTTGTATAAGGATGAATATTGACGGGGGTACTCTTAACGAAAGCAAGGCTTTAAGAGAAAGTCTTATCAATAGATTTAGCAAACACGAAGAAATGTTATCTTTTGAGATTTCGCCGATGTTTCACATTGGTCACAAAAATGAGGCTATGGATATATTCCAAAATCTTTACAAGGCAGATTTGGACTATTCCGGAGATGATAGGCAACAGAGAAACACGCTTAGCGGTAGATACAGTCCCATACTCAATAGCTTGACAGTGGGTTCTAAAATGATGCCGGTATATTCGTTTTGTTATGCACATTCTGGAAGCACACTTTTGGTTGATCCATATGGCGATATATTCCCTTGTTTGGTGGCAGTGGGCAACAAAGAACTGTCTGTTGGTTCATATTTCCCCGAGGTAGTATTTAAGGAGAACAGTATTTATAATCGTAATATAGAAACTATCCCCAAATGCTCGGAGTGTGTGTACTCTTTGTTATGCGGAGGCGGATGCCCTATCGGTCTTGATAAATACGACGATATACTCAGGCCTGTTTGTCATTCGATTCATAAGCAAATTCATGTTGCGATGCCAATGGTATATAAAATGAACAACGAGGCAGCAAAAATAGGGGGTGAGTAGCCGTTGATACATGCCTTGGTTTTAGCGGATATAGAAGGTGCTGTTGGGTTTTGGAATTTCACGGAAGATGTTGAAGTGAATAAAGATTTGTACACAAAAGAAACCCAAGTATGTATCGATGCTTTGTTGGCTAATGGTGTTACAAAAATTACTGTTTGTGACACTCATGCCGAGGGCGGAATGATCCTTCCCAAAGTAGCCACAAAGGATGTAGAGTTGATTTCGTCACTTCGAGATATGTCTTTTGATGACAACAAGTATGATTTTGCAATAATGACAGGATTTCATGGGATGTACGGTAGCCCGGGTATTTTCCCACACACTATGCGTCCGGATTACTTTAAGCATTTGTATATTAAAGATACTCGGGTTGGCGAGGTCGAGTTGTGTTGCAGATGGCTTGGGTTTTATGGAATTCCAGTCATTTTGGTTACGGGGGACAGGGAGGCTGTATATGAGGCAAATCTTTTTAACCCTTATAGGATGACTTGCTGTGTTAAAAGCCTGCATCAAAGCGGAGTTTTTGAGCCGCAAATCCTATATCAAAAATTGGAGGTTAGCATAAAATCCGCCATGCTGCTCAATTGGAAAGAATGTATATCTTATGACAACGATGAAGTTGGTATTGAATTTCAAAATCATAGAATTCTCGATTTTCTAGTTTCTGTGGGGTATTCCGCAAAAGACGAGCGTTTATTTTTCAAAAACTGTGATGACTTAATGAAAAATGTGTACCCGATGTTATACAAAATACACGATTTGAACAATAAATTGCGAGCAGATTATTCTTTTATGAAAGAGGTTCGTAGGTTAGCGTCAACATTGAGTAAAGAGGAGGTCAAAAACTCCGACATAATAGCCCTACTCAATAAGGATTTATCAGATTTAGATGAACTTTCAAGAAATGAAATTCTCCGTGCGCTGACAGATATGCAACCTTCGTAGAATTTTATAGCACTTTTCTTAATGGTTGCCCCAATTTTTAAAATTTCAGAGTGCGGAAGTGCTATATAGGTGAAGCGATATGAAGATTTTTTTGTTATGCAAACCATATTTATTAAAACACAAATTCACATTAATGATGTATATGGTTATTTCTCTGGCTTCTACAGCAATCGCTATAATTTCTCCGCGAATCATCGGGGATTTTCTTGACGACCTTATAGCAGGCGGTGACGTTGGTGTAGTTATACGCTTTTGCCTGATTTTTGGAGGCCTCAGTCTTCTTGGGATAGTAAAAAACTATGCTATTTCTATGATGCAGTTAAGAATGAGAATGTCGATGGGCTACAGCTTTAACAAAAACATTATGAGGCATATATATGGCACATCGCTATCCTACACCAACAACAAAGATAGTGCATATCTAAGCCAAAGGATTAACAATGACGCAAAAAACTTAATAGTATTCTGTATCTCCATTTTGCAAAGCACACTAACAAATTTGGTTGCGTTGGTTGTTCCTTTTTTGATATTGTTATCCATGCACTATTTTATGGCCATATTGCTTGCTGGTTTTCTTGTGGTGTATATCATAATATATATTGCTTTCAGAAAACCACTGTATAACGTAGGCATGGAGTACAAAGAAGCACAAGACAAGTTATCTGCCAAATTATTTGAGCGACTAAAATTTATTAGGCTAATAAAACTAAACTCAATTCAGGGCGAAATTAACGAGAGAACTGACGAAAGTTTTAGTGATATGAAAAAAACTGCGATAAAAAACCAAAAAATTAATTTCTTTTATTCCGGGATGGATGGTTTTGTTTCTATAGTGGCACAAATCAGCCTTTTTGTGGTGGGCGGAATTAGCGTATTGGCCGGCAACTTTACTATAGGCATGTTCACTATTTTCATAAGCTATTTTAACATGATGTTATCATCCGCTAAATATTTCTTTGGTTTGGGAGCTTCATATCAGCTCACTTTGGCAGCGCATGATAGAGTTTTGGCAATACTTGAGCAAAAACAAGAAACCAATGGGACATTAATCATTGACAATGTTCGTAAAATTGAATTGCGCAATGTTAGTTTTTCGTACAGCAGCTATCAAAAAAATGCTAATAAAATAACTGTTCAACTTGAAGCATCGCAAACCGCTAGCCTAAACACTAGTTTTGATGCCAATAAAAAAACTCTCACAAATTTTAGTGCAACGTTTGCAAAAGGGAAAATCTACGCATTGGTCGGAGCAAATGGGGTGGGCAAATCTTCTTTGGTCAATTTGATTTTGGGCATGTATATAGATGAGTATAGCGGAATCATAAGCTATAACGATATAGACATTCGACATATAGATATGGTGTCGGTTCGCAAAAATAACATAGGGGTCGCAGAACAAGAGCCAATGTTGATAAATGACAGTATTAGATTTAACTTGGATTTTAATGTTAAAACAGCTAAAGAAAGCCACGCAAACGATGATAAAAATGACACATCGGAAATTTCTGACTCAATTCTGAAATATATAAGTCTGTTAAATATGGAAGAGTTTATAAGCAAAAACAGCTTAAATTTTCATATCAACGAGAATAACACAAATACATCTGGTGGTGAAAAGCAAAAAATTTCGATCCTCAAGATGTTGCATAAAAACCCGGATTTGATGATTTTTGATGAACCCACTTCAGCATTAGATGCTCAAACGACAATGAAATTCGCTAAACATCTGCAACAGATCAAAAGGGACAAAATTATAATTATTATTACACATGATGAGGTGGTTATGGAATACTGCGACGATGTGTTGAGATTAACTTAACGACTCATTTCTATATGCACGAGCTTTCTCGAAAATTATGATAATTCGCTTCCTTAGATTCGGCAGTTTCAAAAAAGTATACGGACAATGAAACAACGAAAAGTTAATTGGCTGTATACTATAGTTTTTTCTTATACACACTATAAAATATTAGTATTGGACATGGTTCACACATTAAAGATATAATTAGGAAAATTTAACTAAAGTCTATAGGTTTATAGGATAGGTCACATAGGAGGTAAAACAGCATGAGTAATAAAAGAATCATATCTTGTGCAATAACGGGCGGAATACACTCTCCAACAATGAGCGAATATCTGCCGGCAACACCGGAGCAGATTGCCCAGTCTGCAATAGAGGCGGCAAGTGCAGGAGCCGCTGTTGTACACATTCACGCACGCGATCCACAAAACGGCAAACCATCTGCCGAGCTTGAACATTTCCAATTTATTGTAGACAAAATAAAGGCGGCAAACGACGATGTTATTATTTGCCTTACAACAGGCGGTGCCTTGGGTATGACACTGGAACAACGCACACATTACATACCCCATATTAAACCGGAGCTTGCCAGCATGAACTGCGGTAGCATAAACTGGGGTCTTTTCCCTCTTGGTGAAAGGATAAAAGATTGGAAACACGACTGGGAAAAATCTTATTACACTAGCAAAGAGGTGATTTTCCCAAACACATTTGGTGCTATGGAAGATGTTTTGAATCTGTTTAAAGCTAACAATGTAACACCGGAGCTAGAATGTTACGATGTGGGGCATTTGTACAACTTAAAATTTATGATAGACAGAGGGCACGTTACAAGCAAGCCTTATATACAGTTTGTTTTGGGCATAAACGGGGCGTTAGGCTCTACTCCGTACGATCTGATAACAATGAAACAAACAGCAGACAGGCTCTTTGGTGAAGGTGGTTATAACTTCTCTGCTTTTGGAGCAGGCAGGGCATCATACCCAATATGTACACAAATACTGTTTATGGGTGGCCATGTTCGTGTTGGTATGGAAGATAACCTATATATTTCTAAGGGTGTAAAAGCAAAAAGTAACGCAGAAATGGTAGAAAAAATGGTTCGCATAATGGGCGAATTTAGCTACGAACCAATGACTCCGACAGAAGCTAGAGAAGCATTGGGTTTGAAAAAGTAAGCATGAAAGGGGCATTATGAAAGAACGTGTAGCAATTTTGGGAGCCGGTTCTCTTGGTACAATAATTGGGGCAATAGCTAGCCAAAAAGGTGCTGACTGTGTTTTGGTAGATGCAAATGCAGAACATGTGAAAGCACTAAACAAAAACGGAGCTACCGTAACAGGCAAAATGGATCTCAAAAATATATCTGTGAAAGCCATCACTCCAAACGAGATGGAAGGAATATATGATACAGTAATACTCCTAACAAAACAAACCGCAAACAAAGTTGTTCTTAACAACCTACTGCCGTATATAAACGAAAATTCTGTAGTGGCTACTTTGCAAAACGGCATACCGGAAGAGAGCGTGGCTGCTATAGTGGGTCGCGAAAGAACGGTAGGCGGAGCTGTAGGCTGGGGTGCCGGATGGGCGGGGCCCGGCATTTCTGAACTTTATACCGACCAAAAGTTTATGATAATAGAGATAGGAAACATGCACAACGAAGTTGATGAAAAATTGCAGCGTGTGGAAAACTTTCTTAAACTGGCGGGCGGTGTGACAATAAACACAAACTTGGTTGGTTTTAGGTGGGCTAAGTTGCTGATGAATGCCACAATGAGCGGTATGAGTGCCGCCCTTGGTTGCACATTTGGTGATGTGCTAGACGACGACAAAGCAGTAAAGTGTGCTGCAACAATAGCAAAAGAACTAATCAAAACTGCTCGCAAAAAAGGTATCACATTAGAAGAAATAGTGCCGGGCAAAGACTTTTATACCCTGGAGTTTGAGGGGGAAAAGGAGCTTAACACAGCTATAGAGTTTATGCGTGATGTTTGGTCTGTTCACCGTCCGCAAAAGGCAAGCATGTTGCAAGATATGGAAAAGGGAATTCCTTGCGAAATATCATATATAAACGGTCTTGTGTGCGACACGGGTGCAGAGCAAGGTGTGCCAACACCGATAAACCAAGTTGTTGTAGATATAGTAAAAGCATTTGAAGGCGGAGAGCCATTTCCCACAATGGCAAATCTGGCAAAGTTCAAAATATAGCACTTTCCTTAACGGTTGTCCCAACTTAAAAATCGCAAAGTGCTGAATTAAGGAAAGCAAATTAACTTTTATGATTTAGAAGGGACAACGAAAAGTTAATTTGCTAATATAATAAGGATTAAAATCGTATGGAAAAGTTTGACGCTTTAAAAAAATATATGGACAAAACTATTGCAGAGCTAGGGCTCTCGGGAATAGACTGCATAGTATATCAAGACCATAAGCAAATATTTCGCCATGCCACAGGTTACATGGATATGGAAAACAAAATACCTATGAAACCGAAGAGCTTTTTTAACATATATTCCGCTACAAAAGTGGTAACGTGTGTTGCGGCTTTACAGTTGTATGAAAAAGGCTGTTTTCTGTTTGAGCAACCCTTGCATGAGTTCCTGCCGGAGTTTAAGGATATGCAAGTAAAATCCGGCACATTTGTAATAAAGCCCGCTCAAAAACATATAAGAATTGTTGATCTGTTTACAATGACAGCAGGGCTTAGCTACGAACGCGAGACCCCCCATATAATTGCTCTTGCAAAGGAAACGGAGAACAAATACACAACACGCCAATTTGTTCAGGCTTTAGCAAAAGAGCCTCTCATGTTTGAACCAGGAGAAAGTTACAATTATAGCTTCTGTCATGAGGTGCTGGGGGCTTTGATAGAAGTTATCAGCGGCGAAACCCTTGGGGAATATTTCAGAAAGAACATTTTTGAACCCCTTGGCATGGAAGATTCTTATTTTGAACTGCCCGAAGAAAAGAAAGACAGATTGGCTCCCCAATACCTCTATGATTTAGCTAAAAAGACTATGACTCTTATATCGAGTGATAGCCTTGCTAGATCCGGATCTCATTTAGAAAGCGGCGGCGGCGGTCTTATTATGACAGGTGAAGATTATATACTGTTTGCGGACGCGCTTGCATGTGGTGGTGTTGGTTACAATGGTGCAAAAATATTGTCCAAACCCGCAATAGACCTTATGGCAACCGGCAGGCTAACAGGAAGGCAGCTAGAGGAGTATCAAAAAATGATGCCGGCCCTTGGTCGTAACTATGGGCTTGGGGTGGCGACTATGCACGACCCTGCCGCATCTTTTTCGTTGCTGCCTGCCGGATGTTTTGGGTGGGGCGGCCTTGGTGGTGTTCAAAACTCGATAGACCCTGTTAATAGGCTATCTTACTACGTTTCACAACACACAATTGCAAGCCCTGTATATTTGTTCTCATCCCAAATGAGAAATATACTGTATAGCAATTTATAGACAGAAAGGAGAAAGAGCTTATGGCATCGATGATTCAAATTCTGTTAAACAATCTGTTTTTGGTAGGAGTTATGGTCCTGTCCACATTGGGCATAACACTTACATTTAAAACAGCAAATGTAGCAAACTTTGCCCAAGGTATATTAGCTACCGTTGGAGCTTTTGTGGCTGCGTTTTTCTTTATGCGTATGGGGGTAGACCCATGGATTTCCCTTGTTGGCGGCGTTGTTGTCTGCTTTATAATCGGCTACACAATAGACGTGCTTATAATGAGCTTTATGTCAAGTAGTGGTGCAGTTGGGCGTGTTATGGTAACGCTTGGGCTTATCCTTATTATATCCGCCTTTATCCCCATTATATTTGGTATGATACCGTACAACTTCCCTAGGTTTTTTGCAGGCAACTTTACCTGGGAAATGATGGGTAGCACCTTTATAATAACAAGGAATGGGCTGTTTACCTTTGTTACCTCCATGTCAATCACTGCAATCATATTTATTGCTCTTTACAAAACAAAATGGGGGCTTATGGTACGTGCAACGGCATCCAACGCAACCGTTGCAGCTATGCTCGGTATAAACACAAAACGAATGACAGCACTAAGCTGGGGCATTTCCAGTGCGTGTGCCTCTCTTGCGGCAGTTTTTTTGGGAGCGCAAACAACAAATGTACATGCAGATATGATGGCAGTTATAGCTACAATTAGCCTTTTGGCACTTGTTATGGGCGGGTTTACATCCTTTTTCGGCCCTGTTATAGGCGCTATCATAATACCAACTGCTACTGCTATGTTGGCTATGATAAGTGGGTTGTGGGCAAATGTACTCCTGTATACATTTGTGTTGCTAACGATACTTATAAAGCCCATGGGCATATTCGGCAAAAAAACCATGGAAAAAGTGTAGGGAGGGTTAAGTATGACTAATAATTTAAAGCAAATATCTAAACATCCTCTTTTTGGTTACGTTATTTTGGCTTTGGGGCTGATTGGTCTGCAACTGCTCTTTATGTTTACCGACGGCATTGTAACCCTTACTGTGAGCCGTGCAATAGCCATGAGTATGATATATACGATAGCTGCTATGGGCCTTGGTATATTGATGGGGCTGGCTGGTTTGGCTTCTTTAGGAACGGCAGCTTTTGTAGGTTTGGGTGCATACATAGCAGCCAACATACTAATCAGTTTCCATGTGCCTTTTTTTGTAGTGATTTTAGCTGTAACAATTGTGGCAATAGTTATAGGCTCAATCATCGGGTTTATATCCCTTAGGGTAAGGGGGTTACACTTGCTTGTTATAACTCTGGCATTTGCAACTATTCTAAATGAATTGTTCATAACCCCTAACAATTTTACCGGGGGACCCTCCGGTATAACAAACGTTCCCTTTCCCGAGCTTGGTATGTTTTTGCAATTGGACAGGGAAACAGTGTACTTTTTGATTTTGGGGGTGATGTTTTTATTAATCATGCTAACCCTTAACATTATAAACTCCCCCACAGGAAGAGCAATGCTTGCCATGAGTTCCAGCGAATCCCTGGCGAAAGCTATGGGTATAAACGTGCTGAAATACAGGGTTTTGGCATTTGTTATTTCTACAATTTACGCTATGATAGCAGGTGTGTTGTTTGTTAGCTCCCTAACGGCGGCAAGCCCTGCATCCTGGAACTTTATGTTGTCCCTCAACTTGCTTGCGGCAGTTATTTTAGGCGGTTCCGCAAAACCCTCCGGGGTTATTATGGGGTGCTTTGCCATCTTCACTTTAGATCTTGTAGTTTTAAGAAACTTTGCCTTTTTCGTTCAAAACCCAAGTGCCTCTATGGTGTTTTCCGGTGCCCTTATTATCATTATTTATGCCAAGTTTCCCGGTGGGCTAACAAAGCTGGTGCAGGAAGCAAGACACCTTATCATAAAAATTGTGAAGGGAGCCAAACATGGAACCAGCCTGGAATGATAAACATATAATAAGCCTAAGGAACATCAAAATGTATTTCCAGGGGATTAAAGCTGTAGACGACCTGAGTTTTGACATTAATGAAGGCGAAATTTTTGGGTTGATAGGTCCGAATGGAGCCGGAAAATCCACTCTGTTTAACTGTATAACCCGCTTTTATAAACCTACCGAAGGCAAAGTGTATTACAAAGATGGACAGGGAAAGGTTTTAGATTTAGACGACTACAAAGCCCACGACATTGCAAAAACGGGCATTATGCGTACGTTTCAAAATTTGGAGCTTGTTCTTTATGTATCGGTTTTAGAAAACTTGCTTATTGGCGGTCATATTTATTATAACTCCGGCTTGTTTCATCAGTTTTTACGAACAAAAAAAATAAAAAACGAAGAGGCACAAAACAAAGCAAGAGCAGAGGAAATACTGGAAAAACTTAATCTTATCCAATACAAGGGAATGTTCCCCGCCGGTTTGCCCTATGGTGTTCTGAAAAAAATTGAGCTGGCAAGGGTTCTTATGACAAAACCCCGCCTTATCATTTTGGACGAGCCTGCGGCAGGGCTAAACGATGCAGAAACAGAGGAACTCGCGGAAACAATCAGGCAAATTCGTAAGGAATACAACTGCACAATATTTTTGGTAGAGCATGACATGAACCTGGTTATGGGAGTTTGCGACACTGTTTGTGCTATATCATTTGGTAAAATGTTGGCTATCGGCACCCCAGAGGAAGTTCAAAACAGCCCTCTTGTGCAAGAAGCATATTTAGGCGAAAAGGGGGATGATTGATGAACGAAAACACCAACGAAAACATATTGGAAATAAGAGATCTGGCTGTAGACTATGGTATAATACGTGCCCTTAGGGGTATAGATATGGATATACCAAAAGGTAAGATAGTTGTGGTTTTAGGTGCGAATGGTGCCGGAAAATCAACAACATTGAGGACAATATCGGGCGTTGTAAAGGCGGCAGAAGGCAATATTGTTTTTGAAGGGCAGAGTATCAAAAACAAAGAGCCTTATAAAATCGCAAAAGCAGGCATTAGCCAGGCACCGGAGGGACGCATGGTGCTTGCAGGATTAACAACAGAGGAAAATTTGCGAGTTGGTGCCACAATGCTAAAAACAAAAGCCTTGATACAGTCTAGTTTTGAAGAAGTGTACTCACTTTTTCCTATTCTAAAGGAAAGGGGACACCAGCAAGCTACAACGCTGTCCGGTGGTGAGCAACAAATGCTTGCAATAGGCAGGGCAATGATGATGAAGCCTAAGCTATTACTCCTAGATGAGCCATCGCTAGGTTTAGCTCCGCTGATAGTTAAAAGTATTTTTGAAGCAGTTAAAAAAATTTCCGAAAAGGGCGTTACGATTCTTATGGTAGAACAAAACGCCAGGCAATCACTGCTTGTGGCAGATTATGCCTATGTTATTGAGCTTGGGAAAATAAAATCCCAGGGAGAGGCTGCGGCTCTGTTAGAAGACGAAGATCTAATAACCGCATATCTTGGAAAAAAGAAGGGAGAACAAAAATGAAAATTAGAGATTTTTTAAATGTCAAAAAACTAAAAAACCTTTGCACTCTAGCAGTTGTGTTAGGTATAGCATTTTTTGTTACAAGTTGTGCTAGAGAAGACGGTCCCGGGGGTGCAACAACTCCGGCTACGGGCCCCCAAATAACAAGCCAAGGCATTACAGACTACGAAATCTTAATAGGCTCTACATTTATGGCATCCGGTGTGTTTGCCTTTATTGGTGTGCCTATTATAGACACCATGGTTGCAGTTTTTGAAAGAGCAAACGCCCACGGTGGCATAGGCGGTCGTCAAATAACATTCCTGCACCACGACGACAACAACGACCCAATCACCGGTCGTATACTGCTGGAAAGGCTGCTAGAGGAATATCAAGTTTTTGCTCTTTCAGTAATAAGTGGCGTAAATGCTCCCATGTCTTTAGAGTACATGAGAGAGTTTGGTGCGCCGGTTTTGGGCATTACCGGCGGTATAGCCTTTATGTACAGTGAGTACGACCCCGGTAGCAACATATTTATAATACAGCCTAGCAATGGGTTGGATGGCCCGTTAATGTTAGCTCACGGTTTAACACAAAATCTTTTCGGACCAAACCGCGACCAAAGAATGTCCCAAGACGCTATGATAGGGCTTATGTTCCCCAACACCGATGCCGGTAACGACGTTTACAACGGTATTGCTGATTTGGCAGAATACCTGGGCATAACTCACAGGATAATGGCTGAAATCGTAACTCCTGAAACATACTTTACTATAATACAGCAAATGATAGATGCTAATGTAGAGCTTTTGCTTGTTGGTTCATTAGACACCATGGGTATAACGGCAGCAATGAGCGATGCGGGTTGGTACGTGCCTGTTATTGGCGCTTACGGTACATCTACAGTTGCATCTCACACACCGGAAATCTATTCTCCGGATCGCCGTATTTTTGCCACTATTTGGGCTCAGGATATAACACCGGAAGCCAGAGCTTTCCTAGACGATATGGGCAACGCACTAACATACCACCCAACACTGGATGAAGCCACGGCAATATCCTATGTAGACAATGGTTTTGCAAGAGCAGGTTTTATAACAGCTATGGCTCTAATTGTAGCACTGGAACGCATGGAAGCTACAGGACAAGACTGGACCTGGGAAAACTTTATAAACGTTATGGAAGCCGAGCCGTTCCTGCTGGGCGGTACTCCAGAGTTTAGCTTTGCGGGCGGCAGACGCATGGGTGTTGAAAGCCTTGCACTTTGGGAGTACACAGCACACATGGGCCCGGACGGACAATGGATAGAAGAACAGCACATTCGCACAGACTTTGTTACGGTAGAAGAACTTGTGGCGGATATTAGAGCCTATTGGGGGCAGTAATAATCCCCGATAGACATTGATATACATGGTTGTTTGTTGTATAATGGTGTTATAGCAGTTCCGAATTTAATTGTCATCACTAAGCGGAATTGCTATACACAACTTTATAATGTAAAGGAGATTTATTATGCTAAAAGACTATGTTATCAACCCCGAAAAAACTCAAACATCGGTATCTATCGCTCGTTTTGATAAAGGTGAAGCCTCAAAAATCTTTGAGGAGGTTGAGCAAGAGGGCAAAAAAATTGTTTTTAGAAACGACACTCCTGTGTGTATTTTGCTCTCCCCTCAAAAATATGAAGATCTGATGGAATTAATGTCAGATTTGTTAATAGAAGAAGAAGTCGAAAAAAGGTTAGAAAACCCAATGCCTACAACATCTTTTGAGGAAATACTGGCACAAGAAGGTATGACGTTAGAGGATTTGGATGCACTTCCGGAGGCTGTGTTTGGTGTAGATTTTGAATAATATCCAAAAATACTGGAAAATTGAATATGATGGCAGAGCCAAAAAAGAATACCTTAACCTTGATGGCTCTGTCAGAGAGCAGTTAGATAGAGTAATAAGAAAAGTTTCATCCAATCCTCTTCCTAAATCCGAAGGATGATACGGCAAATCTCTTAATAACAATAAGTCATCAAAACTGGCTGGATGCCTTAAAATCAAGCTAAAAAAAGTTGGGCTGAGGGTGGTATACAAACTCGAACAAGAGGGAGAAGTAATGAAAATTATAATTATCTCTGTTCGGGCAGATAACGAAGTTTACAAAGAAGCTGAAAAAAGGCTTTATAGATAGCCTTTAATCCCACAAAAATCTAGCTTTTCCAAAAAAAGGAGGTTTTTTATGACAAATAGGTTCAAACTTAATTGGTGTATTTTTATTGGTTTGGCAACAGGGCTTTATGCGGGGCTATACTTAATTTCTCCGTTGGCAGAAGCAGGAGTTATTTACGTTACCTTTGTTGCCTTACCTATCTTCTTTCTTGCCGGAGCAAAAAGAGAAGAATACCCAAACTTTGCTATATCTAATATTACAGGAGTTTTATGGGGGATGGGGTATATTTTCCTTATTAACTGGATGATTGCACAAGGTGTAAATGATGTGCTTTCTACGGCTCTTGTTTGCGTTGTTATTACAATCATATGCTGTGCTTTCCATATGATTGTTACTCCAAACACTGTGTTTAACAAATTACCTGCAATGTTTGGAGGCATTTCTGCAGCATTTTCCACATGGGGGGAGCATATGATTCCCCTCATGATAACTCTTGTATTTGGTACTACACTGGCCTTGATTATGACAGAGGCAACTAAACTTTTAACACCGGAAGGTCATTGGAAATTTTTGAAAAAGTCGTAAGGAGGCTATTATTATGAACTCAAACATAAACAATTTACCGAAACTTTACCCAACCCAAGATACGATCCATATTCCCGAAAGCCATGCCAATCTGCAAACGATAATTGCAGAGCCTTGGTATGAGGTTTCAAAAGATGCATTGCAGTTGGAAGGGTTATGTTTTGACAGAACAGGCAAAAATCTGTTTTTTTGTGAAGTATTTGGCGGAACAGTATTTAAACTTGCTCTACCGGAAAAAAAGCTATCTACTATTCAAGAACCAAAAGGCTACAGTGTTGGTGCTGTAAAGCTACATAAAGATGGCCGTGTGTTTATTTGCGGTATGGGAGATCTTACCGGCAAGGGTGGTGTGTTTGCGGTACAGCCGGATGGTAGCAACTACGAAACAATCCTTGACCCCGGCTTAGACTATTGCGTAGACGACCTTGCTTTTGACAAAAAAGGCGGCTTTTATTTCACAGACTTTAAAGGCGGAGCAACATTTTTGGACGGCGGGGTGTATTATGTATCTCCTGATTATAAGACCGTAACGCCTATTATCCAAAACCTAGCCATTGCAAATGGTGTGGCTATGGCTCCGGACTATAAAAGCATTTGGGCTACAGAGGTTGCCGGTAACCGTGTTTTCCATGTGGAGTTGTTAGAGGATGGTGTTACAATTGCTCCGTTTGGTTGTGCTGTTATGGCTCACCTGACAGGTGGTTTGGGGCCGGACTCTTGCTGTGTTGATGAAGCAGGAAACCTTTATATTGCAATGTACAACCAAGGACGTATCCTTGTTTTGAACCGTTATGGCTTCCCTATTGGCCAAATTCGCTTGCCGGAATCTATTCACGGGCAAATGCTCCGCTCTACAGCAATCGCCTTTGTTCCCGAAAGCGACCAAGTTATAATTTGTTCAAACGACGGCCCCGGCGGTAAAGGTTCTTGGCTCTATACCGCACGTGGTTTTGCACAGTACCACAAAACTTATCAATATTTATAATTTATAGGAGGGATTACTTTCCCTCAAAAATTCGTTCAAGATTTAGCAATGGGAGAAAACTGATGAACAAACAAGATGCAGTTATCGTGGCATATGGCAGAACTCCTTTAGCACGAGCTTTTAAAGGGAGTTTTGCCGATATGCATCCCATAGAATATGGGGCTCAAGCATTAAAAGGCACTCTAGCAAAAATACCGAACCTAAACCCGGATCTTATAGACGACGTTATTATAGGTTGTGCCACACCGGAAAAATATGTTGGTTACAATGTTGCACGGCTTTTGGCACAGCGAGCAGGGTTGCCCGATCAGGTTAGCGCCCAAACCATTAACCGCTTTTGTTCCTCCGGTTTGCAGTCTGTTGCGATTGCGGCAAATGCAATAAAAGCAGGAGAAGCAGATGTTATTGTTGCCGGCGGTATAGAAATTATGACGGGGATAGATATGGCTTTTCCCGATCAGTACAAAAACGAGTATCTTGACAAAAATATCCCGGGAACATATATGGGTATGGGTATAACAGGGGAAAATGTGGCAGAAAAATATTCTATTTCTCGGATAGAGATGGAAGAGTATGCTGTTGCAAGCCACCAAAAAGCTGCCGCTGCCAAAGAGCAAGGTAAGTTTGTTCAAGAAATAGTGCCAATTACACTAACAAACGGCGACACGCTCAAAGACGATGAAGGTATAAGACCTTCCACAAATATGGAGAGCCTAGCTAAACTTAAACCTTGTTTTATTGCCGATGGTAAACTAACGGCAGCTACAAGCTCCCAAATGACAGATGGAGCTGCTTTTGCTGTAATAATGAGCTACCAAAAAGCACAGGAACTTTCTATTGAACCTATTGCAAAGTTTGTATCGTTTGCTGTGGCTGGTGTGCCGGCAGATATTATGGGTATAGGTCCCGTTGCTGCCGTTCCAAAACTTATGAAAAAAACCGGCTTGAGCATAAATGACATGGACACAATAGAGTTAAATGAGGCTTTCGCATCCCAAGTTATCGCCACCATTAAGGAGCTTGGGCTGGACTCTGCAAAAGTTAATCCTAATGGTGGGGCTATAGCTCTGGGGCATCCCTTGGGTGCTACCGGCACGGTATTGCTTTGTAAAGCAATAGAAGAACTTAAACGCATAAAAGGACGCTATGGCCTTATAACAATGTGTGTTGGCGGTGGAATGGGAGCAGCTGGGATAGTTGAGTTATTAAAGGGGGATGCATGAGAATAGCAATTATCGGCTGTGGAGCAATGGGTACAATACTGGGGGCGTATCTTGCTAAAAACGGCAAAACGGTAGAAATGATAGACAATAATGCATACCACGTAAACAAAATGAGAGAGGACGGAGCAAAGGTTATTGGTTACGATAATTTTCAAGTTCCCGTAAATGCTATTTTGCCTAGTGAGATGAGAGGAATTTACGATATTGTATTTTTGTTTACAAAGCAAACGTCGAACCATATTGTTTTGCCTCACCTTTTAAATTACATTGATGAAAACAGCGTTGTGTGTACATTACAAAATGGTGTGCCGGAAACGGCTGTATCGGAGATAATAGGAAAAGAACGCACCACCGGTGGAACCACAAACTGGTCTGCAACATTTGTTGAACCGGGCATCTCTGAACTTACACAGGATCTAGAAAAAACACCTTATCTCTTTGAAATAGGTGAAATAGACGGCAAGATAACAGACAGAATCAACACAATAGCCGAAATTTTGGGAACAATGGGTAAACCCACAAAAATTTCAACGGAGCTTATGGCATCTCGCTGGAGCAAAGTTGTTTTAAACGCTTGTGTAAGTGGAATGAGTGCAGTTTGTGGTATAACTTTTGGAGAGGTGCTTGATAACGACAAATCACGAGCTTGTGCTATTCATATAGGTTATGAAGTGAAAAAAGCCTGTGAAGCAGAAGGGTACAATTTGCCGCTATTTAACGGCAAATATAGCCTCGACGGACTTGCATTGGAAAACCAAGAAATGTTTGAGGAAGTTCAAAGGCTGTTTATAGACTTATACTCTATAGTAAAAGGCGGCAAGGCCTCTATGCTTCAAGATTTAGAAAAAGGCATGGTTACAGAAGTAACAATGATAAATGGACACGTTAGCAAAACAGGGGCTAAATACGGCATACCAACCCCATTTAACAACAAAGTAGTTGAAATAGTGCAAAAAATAGAAAAAGGGGAAATTACATATTCATTAGATAATCTAAATTTTTTTGACGATGGATTGTTTAAATTTGCAAAGTTAAGTTTGTGAAAGAATGGGGCGCTGTCCTAGACCCCGCTATTTTTTGTTTTTCTTTAAATCAAGGAGTCTATTAATGAACCCACAAGAAATTTATAAACAGAAGTTATGCTCTCCCGACCGTATAGTGGCTCAGTTCCAGAATGATTGGGTTATCGTTTCGGATGCGGCACTGGCGGCACCTCTCGCCATATACACCGCACTTGGAAACCGTGCCGAAAAAGGGGAGTTAAAAAGCATAATACTAAATTCTTTTTTAGACGTAATACCGATGCCCTGCTATGACGAAAACTTATCGGATATAATAAAAGGCACAACGTGGTTTTCTGCAGGCGGTGGGCGTGGTGCTGTTGCAAAGGGCATTGCCGATGTTATGCCTTGCCATTATAGTGATGCCCCTGCTCTTATACGAGATTACACCCATATAGACACATTTTGTGTGAGAGTTTCCCCGATGGACAAACACGGGTACTTTACTACCGGTTGCTCTGCTTCTATATCCGAAGCCATGCGAAACAAAGCAAAGAGGATTTATGTGGAAGTCAACGAAAACATGCCTCGGGCTCTTTCGGGCCCTATTATCCATATTAGCCAGGTGGAGGCTCTTTGCGAAGACAACACCCCACTTGTGCAGCTGCCTGTAGTGGAAAGTGATAATGAAAGTTTGGCGATAGGCAGTTTGATTGCTGAAGAAATAGCAAACGGCTCTACATTGCAATTGGGCATCGGTGCAATCCCAAACGAAGTAGCAAAAGCACTTATAAACAAAAAAAATCTTGGCATCCACACAGAAATGCTAACAGACGGAATGATAGATTTGATACAGGCAGGGGCAGTTGACAATAGCCTAAAACCTATTCATACAGGTCGTACAGTAGCAACATTTGCATTGGGTTCTAAAAAAATATATGACTATATAGACGACAACCCGGCATGTCTTATGCTACCGGTAGACTACGTAAACAATCCCAATGTTATAGCCACCCACCCAAACTTTGTGTCTGTTAATGCGGCAGTAGAGGTAGATTTTTTTGGTCAGGTAAGTGCTGAATCTATTGGTACACGACACATTTCCGGTTCCGGTGGTCAAGCCGACTACGTGCGAGGAGCAGTGCAATCTAAGGGCGGCAAAAGTTTTATTGCGTTCCCTTCCACATCCCAAAAAGGCAGTGTTAGCAAAATTGTTTCCACTCTGCAACCGGGTTCTATCGTTACTACCCACAAAAATGAAGTTGATCACGTAGTGACAGAATACGGTATAGCAAAGCTGCGGGGGCATACCCTTGGGCAAAGAACAAAAGCTCTAATATCTATTGCTCACCCAAAGTTTAGAGAAGAATTGACATTTGAAGCGAAAAAACGCAATATAATAATATGAGATCCAAATAAAACCTAAGGAGGAATATTTTGATGAAATTAAAAGATAAAATAGCAATTGTGACGGGCGGCTCAAAAGGTATAGGCATGGAGATTGCCCAGTTGTTTGCAAAAGAGGGAGCAAAAGTTTTGGCTACAGATGTAATTGAATTAACTTATAGCAACCCAAACGTAGAATACCATCAGTTAGATATTACAGATTCCGAAAAATGCAAAGCGTTTTTTGACGATGTATCGGAAAAATACAAAAAGCTAGATATATTGGTAAACAATGCGGGCATAACCCAAGATGCCCTAACGAGAAAAATGACAGACGAACAGTGGGCAAAAGTGTTGGACGTAAACCTTACGGGATTGTTTAACATAACTCGCTATGTTGGCCCGTTTATGCAGGGAGCAGGTAGCGGTTCAATTATTAACATATCATCTATAGTGGGGGAGTTTGGCAATATAGGTCAAGCCAATTATGCTGCCACAAAAGCGGGTGTTATAGGCTTAACTAAAACCTGGGCAAAAGAATTTGCGATGAAAAACGGTGGTGTGCGTGTAAATGCCATAACACCGGGCATGATACTGACAGATATACTAAAAACTATCCCGAAAGACCTTTTGGATAAATTTGCATCTCAAACAGCCTTGGGTCGCCTGGGCGAGCCGGAAGAGGTAGCGAAAACGGCATTGTTCCTAGCTTCAGATGATTCCTCCTACGTTACCGGTCATGTGTTAAGTGTAAATGGCGGTTTGCGACTGTAGTGTTTGACTATAGCACTTTTCTTAGTGAAGTTAATTTGCTACAATATAATAATTCCGCTTAGTGCAGTCTTTTTTGTTGCTAAGCGGAATTGCTTTTTTAATTTGGCATTTCAAAAAGTTTTGACATAAGAAGATATTTGTACTAACAAAAGTTTTTAACGGAAATCAATTAAGGGAATTTTATTTGGACAGACCCTTACAAAAAAATTGTATGTAGCAGCACTAAATGTAGTGGGTAACACAAGACAAATAGGAGCATATAACGAATACTTCCATAGCAACACTTATTTTTTTTATACAAATTAGATATAATCATATACAAAAAAACTCCTGCTACTGCTACAGCGAAACTAATCACAATATAAATTGCCATCGTTACATAGCTTTGCCAAGGAAGCCATACCCTAATAAACAAACTATCCACAAGGCCAATAAACCCGATAGTATACGGTAGTAGCATTATCAAACCTACCAAGAAAACCCTGTTTTTTGATTCGTATGCAATATACATAATAAAAGCAAGAAACGAAACCATAATAAATTCCGGCGGGGAGGGGAAAACGTATCTAGTAAAGAACAGGATATTGATAATAAATACAAAAATAGTATAAACAAAAAGTATGGATTTTGGTTTTTGTGATATATTTAATTTTTCGTATATTATTATAAATAATGTACCAACCGACAAGCTGTGAAACAAGTTGCCTCCACGAATAAAAGTATCTATACCAAAAGCCATATGCACGTTTGTGAGTCCAAAATTGAAAATTTGAGAAACTCCTGCAATGATTATCAAAATAAATAGGGTTTTTATTTTAGAAAACTGTTCATTTTTGAAAAAGGAAACCAATAAAAAAGCAGCCAATGGCACCAATATGTTTGTGAAACTCCCTAAAACCCTCGTGAGAAAAATCCCTTGAGAGATTCCTCCTATATTCACACGAAACAAAGGTATATGCAATAAACCCATGTTAAAAGCGGAAACGCTGATAGTTGTAAAAAATATAGATACAATATATATAGCGAATATTATTTTTGTATGATTCTTCATAATTGTTTTACCCATACTTTCTATAATTGGGGAGTGCTCCTACTAACAAAAACGCATCTTTGCGGTCGATATTTTCACCACTCTGCGTCGCAAGCAAACAGCAATACAACAACTTTATTTTTTCATTGACCTCATAAATTTCTTTGAAGCTACTGATATTGAGGAGACTTTTCCACCTAATAATATTTTAAAAGGCTCAGTATTGAGTGAAAAAGCTACACACATTGTATAACAATTAAGCAATCTTGTCAACAATATCATTTTTTTTACAAATTTAGCTTGTGATGAAGTTGCACATCTTCTAACAGCATATATTTTTTGAAAAGGTCAGGAAAAAGCAAGAAAGGGTGCAGCAAAATAAAGCTGGCAGATCTGCTTTTAAAATTTATGGATTAAGCACGAAAATGGCGAAAAATCTTGGTTGAGATTAATGCTTCATGCCTGTCCGGGGTAACAACACGTCTTATAGCAATTTCAAAATACTGCACAATTCACTAATATTATTTATTTGATATGTGACCAAATCACTGCTATACGCATCTCCCATACCCGCACAGTCAAATCCTCCTGCAACGGCAGCTTCAACACCTGCATGAGCATCTTCCACTACAAGGCAGTCCTTTGGTGCCATATTAAGCCTTTCGGCAGCTTTTAAAAACACCTCGGGGCTGGGTTTGGTCTTTGTTATATCCAACCCGCTTACCACCGCATCAAAAAAGTGTGATATTTCTGTTTTTTGTAGGATATAATTTGCGTTCTTGCTGGATGATCCTATTGCGAGCCTAAGACCCATGGTATGCAATTCATCCAAAGTTTTAACGGTTTCTGCAGAAACAGATTGGGGCAGAAGATTTTTGAGCAGAGTTTTGTAATGTTCGTTTTTTTCTTCTGACATTGCTATTTTTTCGTCTTCGGAAAATCGTCTATCCGAATAACTTAAAATTATATCCAAACTTTCCATTCTTGAAACGCCACGCAGACGGTTATTAACGGTTTCGTCAAAAGGGATTTTTGCTTTATCCGCAATAACCTTCCACGCTTGGTAATGGTATTTGTCTGTATGTACTAACACCCCGTCCAGATCAAAAATTATGGCTTTATATTTCATAACCGTGCATCCCACCTTCCGCAGAAGGCATCGACAGGGCTTTTGCCTGTAAACGGTGCTTTACCTGTTAACTTTTCGATCAGACTTGTTAATACCTCGTCTGTAGAGCTGTAGGTGTTTATAAAGGTTTTTACACGTGGAACGTCCAGCAGGTGGTAAGGGTTTTCTACCGATATAAAAATTGTTGGCACACTTTCCATATAAATGGGCACATTTTTGCCCATTGGCAACTCCCATTCTATGCGTACAACGGTTTGATTGCTTTTTGTTGCCATATTTGCCAAATACACAATTAGGTCGTATTTGCCCACAATCTCGCTTACAGGACGCAGCCAGCCTTCAAGCTGCTCATCTTGGTCAAACTCGTCTACGTCAAAGCCTTCGTTAATAAGCCTTTGTTTAAAGTCTGCGGCCACACCGACTTTAACAGAATACGCAAAGCCTTGTTTTGCTTCTATACCGTAAAACAGAACACGTTTGTATTTATCCGGTGTGATAGGTAACACGCCTGCTTCTTCTTTAACAAGAGTGATGGCTTTATCGGCACATTCCTTTGCCAAATTTTTGTGTAATGTTGAATTTACAACAGCCGCTGCGGTTTTTATATCCTTTTGCAAGGAGTTTTTATGCAGCCCCAATGCCGCTTTCATAGCCAAAATGCGTGTAACGGCTTCATCAAGGCGTTCTGTGGTTAGGATGCCGCTTTTCACACCTTCGTGCATAAAAGCAATATCTTCATCCATATTTTTTGTGAATAAGAACATGTCGCACCCACAAGCAATTGTCCATGGCACAGCCTTTGCACGCGGCATGGATATTGTCATGCCTGCCATAGTGGTTGCATCTGTGACAATTAGCCCGTTAAAGCCCAGTTGTTCACGCAAAAGGCCTGTTACTACTTGCTTAGACAATGATGCGGGCATTATGTCCGCATCTTTAATGCCGGGGTTCATCTTTTTTTCGTAGTCAGGCAATGATATATGCCCTATCATAACGGACATTACCCCCGCATCTATAGAGGCTCTGTAAACTTCGCCAAAGGTTTTGTCCCATTCATCGTGGGGCAAGTCATTTACGCTTGTCACCAGATGGTGATCCCGTTCATCTACACCATCACCGGGGAAATGCTTTGCTGTAGCTGCAACACCTTTGCCCTGTACAGCCTCTACATATGCAACACCCATATCTCTAACCCTATTTGTATCTGAGCCAAAAGTGCGGGTATTTGTTATGGGATTACGAAAATTCAAATCCAAGTCTACAATAGGAGCAAAAGTCCAGTTTATGCCTGCTGCTGCCCCTACCTCACCGCAGGCTGCGCCCAGCTTGTCTGCCATTTTTATATCATCTGTTGCCGCCACTTGTAGTGGTGAACCTATTTTTGTTGCCTCTGTAACTGCCCCGTTACCGCCGCTTTCTAAATTGGCTGCTATAAGCATAGGCACTTTTGACGATTTTTGCAAGAGATTAACAGTTTCAACTGTTTCTTTAAGAGGCATGGGGCGGCACATCAGCCCGCCGGGTTTTATGTTTTGTGCCAAGTTTTTGATATATTCCTCATCACTGTGATAGGCTATCATGCAAAATAGCTGACCGATTTTTTCGTCCTCTGTCATGTTGGACAATGTATTATTTACCCAAGTTATGTCGCTACTGCTCAAATTAAATGGTTTTGCGTTTAGATTCATGCTTTGCTCCTCCCGTGCATCACAACCGGCAACTCCAGGCATGACGCATATTTTTCACCAAAATGTATTGTCTGCTTCGCTTTAAAGGATTTTACTTGCCTAGACCAAACTCCTGCCGTGTTTGTGTGGATCGAATATTGTGGAAAGTCTGATGATTGTACGTCTAGCCTAATTTTAGTACCCTTTTTAAATTTCCAGCCTATATCCCACATGCTTATGGAGATTTCTGCAATGCTGTTGGGTTCATACTCCACAGGGGAATCGCCGGGGCCTCTGTATGCAAGTGTTGAAATGCCACCTCGCACAAAGTGATTCTTCCCGTGTTCATCAACATTGATAACCCTGGCAACGAAAGAGGTATCCTGAGCATCTGAAGATACATACAACTTTGCACATATTGGACCGCATACAGTTAAATCGTCATCTAGCGGTTTGCTGATAAAGCTCAGTGTATCCGGGCGGTAGTTTGGCTCCGGTTGAAGTAAACTGCCGATTTTATCCTTGCTTTTTAGCATAGACTCACCTCCATGGGAAAATATCGGCTCGTTAGGATCGTATGTATAGCCACGTTTACCGCAAGAAGAAATATCGTTAGTTAGCTGACAATCTTCCGAAAGGTATAACCGTGTATATTCTTTTTTGGACTCATCCCCTGTGCTTTCCAACCAATAATCCCCTTTGATGATATATTGAGAAATTTTACCTTGTGTTGTTTGATTTTTTACCAATATGTCATTAAACCACGCAAAACTGCGTTCTGTATCATCGTATTCATGGTTTTTTCCGCTATCTTGCTCCAGAGCTGTTTCAAACCAGTGGTTGTAAGGTCCAATTATAAGATGGCTTTTTGCCTTACATTCATCTGATAAACGCTCATATGTTTTTATTGCAGAGCCTAAATGATGGTCGTACCAGCCTTCTACTATGCAAACGGGTATCTTTACCTTTTGGGGAATATCTTTGAGAGTTTTCCACATGCCTGTTTCCCAATATGGGTCGTTTGCACTTGCGGCAGTTACCCATTTGCGATACCAGCCCAGTTCTTTCCCCCACAAGGCTTTATCCACTTCTGCATGGGGTCTGTACAGACAAGATTCTAAATAGTCTGCTGTAATTTCATAACCGGCATTACCCATTGCCCAAGCTGTAAGCACATCGTGCCTAAACATACCACCGCTGTAAGCCGACACATGCCTATCGGTGCCGTATAGGGTAAGATACATACCTTTTACCTTTGGCGGCAGTAAATCTGCAATTATCCAGCCGGTTAGTGCAAGATAGGACGAACCCAAATAACCCACGCTCGCTACCCAATCTTGGTAACAAAGCCATTCTATTGTGTCTTGCCCGTCGGCGCGTTCGTTTGCATTTGGTTCCCAAACACCTTCCGAACCCCCTGTACCCCTGCAAAACTGCACAACAAAACCTATGCCTCTTTCTGCGTAGTAGTTTGCTGTATCCATGTGCAGGTTTTCTATATGAGGATAACAGCTTCTGGTGATAACGTACGGAGTCGAATCTTGCTCGTGCTGCGGCTTAATTATAATTGTACGCAACTTTACCCCATCTCTCATGGGTAGCATATTTGTAATTATATTTTCTTTTTGGTCCGTCATTAAAAAAATTCTCCTTTTTGCTCGTGTAGTACACATGCTGCAAAATGCCCCTCGCCAACCTGTATTAATGGTATATCCTTGCCGTAGCAACTTTGGTTTGCTTTTGGACACCTTGGGGCAAAGCGGCAGCCGGGTTTTGGCTCTATTGGGCTGGTTAGCTCTCCCATGATAAGTTTATGCTGCGTTTTTTGTTCCTGCAATTTTGGAATTGGCACTGCATCCAGCAGACCTTGGGTATAGGGGTGCTGCGGATTTTTGAACAGAGATGACGTGGGGGCATATTCAACACATTGTCCCAAATACATTACGATAATTTCGTGGCTAATATGCTTCACCACACTTAAATCGTGGGTTATGAACATATAACCCAGCCCTCCTTGCTCTTGCAGATCCATTAGCAAATTTAAAATTTGTGCCTGGATGGAAACGTCCAGTGCAGACACCGGTTCGTCGCATACTATAAACTCCGGTTTTAAAGCTAAAGCACGGGCAATGCCGATACGCTGCCGCCTGCCGCCGTCCAGCTCGTGTGGGTAGCTGTGTGCATACCTTTCTGCCAGCCCCACAGTTTTCATTAAATCGGCTATTTTGTTTACATAATCGTTTTTGTCAGTATAGGCCTTATGTATTTGCAGTGGTTCGCCAATTAGCTCCTCAACCGACTTTCTTGGATCTAGCGACGAATATGGGTCTTGAAATATCAGCTGCATTTTTGGGCGTATTTCGTTCAATTTCTTTTTATCGTAGCCCAAAATATTTCCGCCATTAAAAAATACTTCGCCGTCTGTAGCGTCTACCAACCGCAAAATAAGGCGACCCAAAGTGGTTTTGCCACAGCCCGACTCTCCCACAATCCCCAATGTTTTGCCTTGCTCTATGCGGAAGTTTATACCATCTACTGCATGGAGCTTGCCTTTTGGTGTGGGAAAGTGTTTTTTTAAATTTTTCACTTCTAACAATGGGACGTTCATAATTATAACTTGTCCTTTCGGGTAAGGGTTTTAACGAATTTACCCCACTTTTGCACAGCGTATAAAATGCCCCGGCTCTGCCTCTACCATGGTTTGGGCAGTATTTATGCAATCGTCTTCGGCATACTTGCAACGCATTGCAAAGCGGCAGCCCTCAACTTTTTCTGTAGGGTCGGGCATTAGCCCGTCGATTGTTTCTAACCGTCTTGTTTCTTCGTCCAGCTTGGGGATAGCACCAAACAGACCTGCGGTGTAGGGATGCCGATACCTGCCGCTAAATATGTTTTCTGCTGTGCCTGACTCTACAATCTCCCCCGCATACATAACTGCAACTTTTTCACACACCTGGGCAACCACGCCCAAATCGTGGGTTATCAATATCATTGCAGTGTTTAGCCGCTTTTTAAGATCAGCTATAAGTGCCAGCATTTGTGCTTGTATAGTAACATCAAGTGCTGTTGTTGGTTCGTCTGCCAAAATAAGTTTGGGTTCGCACACCAAGGCAATCGCTATTACTATCCGTTGTTTCATACCCCCGGAAAACTGGTGGGGGTACTCTTTTTTGCGATACGATGGTATGCCAACCATTTCCATCATGTCGTCCACTGCCTTGCTAAGCTCACTTTTGCTCAAATTTTTGTGAATTTTTAGAACTTCTAAAATTTGGTCGCCTACGGTCATCACGGGGTTAAGGCTGGTCATGGGGTCTTGAAAAACCATAGAAACGGTGTTGCCTCTCATTTCCCCAATTTTCTTTTTTGAACTACCCAAAACATCTACCCCGTCCAGAAAAATAGAGCCGGAGGTAACACGCCCAACCCCTGCGGGCAGCAACTTCATTATGCTTAATGCCGAGGTGGTTTTGCCTGCACCCGTTTCACCTACCAAACCGAGTGCCTGCCCGTAATCTAGGCTTATATCCAGCCCGTTCACTGCATAAACCGTGGCTTCTTCTGTTTTATATTCCACACTTAAATCTTTAATTTCCAGCAATTTGCTTGTCACGTGATTACCTCTCTATTGAAAAATAAAAAACAAAAAATAAAAAATGCTCAAAATGTTCCTCTAAGCCTGGGGTCTAAAGCATCTCGTACAGCATCCCCCACAATATTAAAACAAAGTACAATAAGCAGGATAAATATGCCGGGGGCTATAGCTATTACGGGATGCATAGACAAAAACATAAAACCATCGCTTACCATAGCACCCCAAGACGCGGTTGGAGGGTTAATGCCAAGTCCAAGGAAACTTAGGTTTGCCTCTGCCAATATTGCTCCGCCCAGGTTCATTGTCATTAGCACAATGTTTGGAGCTATACAGTTGGGAACTATATGGCTTACGGCATTTCTTAGTTTGGACGCACCAAAAATTGTGCCTGCCGTAACATAGTCCATTTCTCTTATTGTCAGTACCTGCCCGCGTGTTAAACGGGCATAGCTGGGGATCATTGCAATACCTACAGCCAACATTACATTGCCCAGACCTTGACCAAATACAGCTCCCAAAAACATTGCTAAAATTATTAAAGGTATTGCCAACATTGCGTCCATAACCCTCATTATAAAACTGTCAACAACACCGCCGGCAACCCCGGAAACCACCCCCAAAACCATACCTACCAACCCGGAAAAAGCAACGGACACAATACCTACAGAGAAGGATACACGAGTCCCGTAAACAATACGAGAAAATACGTCCCTGCCGAGCATATCTGTTCCAAGTATGTTTGTCGAGTTAGCAGGCGAAAGAGAATTGCCCAAATTTTGTGAATACGGGTTAAACGGAGCTACAAAGGAGGCAAAGACAGCGGCCAATGCCATAATAACCAAAATGACTGTGCATAATATCACTAGCTTTCTGGCGAAAAGCACTCTAAAAAAGCGGCGCAATTTTCTGACTGTCTTTGATTTTTTCGGTTTTGCCGGTGGTGTTTCTAATGTTTTGTTCATGTTTTTTTGCCATCCTTTCATATCATTTTGCGTCCCTTATTCTTGGGTCAATTACGCCATACAAAATGTCTACTGCCAAGTTGCAGACACACACAGCTACCGCCAAAAGCAACACGCCATTTTGAATAACCAAATAGTCACTGCTTCTTATTGCGGTGATCATAAGCGAGCCAATCCCGGGAATAACAAATATAGACTCTATTAAAACTGTGGTGCCTATCATGGCACCAAGCATAACACCCATTACGGTAACAATGGGTATTAGCGCATTACGAAGCTGATGCTTTATTATAATGTTTCTGCTGTCTAACCCCTTTGCTTCTGCTGTGCGTACATAATCTTGCCTAACTACTTCCAGCATGGCAGAACGTGTTTGCCTTGTAAAGACTGCCAAAGGACCCGATGCAGTTATTATCACGGGCATAATAAGCCTGTGTATACTTTCACCTAAATCTTGTGTGGGCGAAACAAAGCCCTGTACCGGTAAAACTCCCAGCGTAAGCGCAAATATATAAATGCCCAATATGCCCATCCAAAAATTTGGCATGGCCATTCCCACATTTGCAAAAAATGTTACGGCAGAATCTAAAAACTTGCCCCTTCTGAGTGCTGCGATTACACCAAAAGCAACACCAAAAACAACAGATATGATGAAGGCAGGTATTACCAATAGCAGTGTAGTCCCCAGCCGTTCGAATATTATGTCAGATATTTGCATTTGAAAAGTGACAGAACGACCCATTTCACCTTGAAAAAGCCCCGTGATCCATCTAAAATACTGCACAAGAACCGGTTGGTCAAAACCGAAAAGTGCTGTAAAATACGCTATTTGTTCGGGAGTTGCTGCTTCTCCCAAAAAGTTTATGATTGGATCACCGGGGACAGCTTGCATTACCAAAAACACCAACAGAGTTACAAAAAGCAAGACTATTACAGACTGGATAATTCTCCGCAAAATCATTTGCAACAGCTTGTTTTTAAAGAATTTCATAAGATTTCACCGCCAATCGCATAAATTTTAATAGGGGCAGGCACAAAGCCTGCCCCTGCTACATATTTACCGCTCTATCCACATATCCCAAGGAGTCCATGTCCACAGGTGGCGCACACTAAAATTAGTATCCCTTACGTTTTGTTGGGTAAACACAGGTTCTCTGTTTATCCACAGCGGCTGGCCAAATAGAGCAAGCTCATCATAAATTAATATTTGCATTTCATGCTCTAAACGGATACGCTCCTCTTCTGTTGGGGCAGAGCGAATACGCCCAAGCAGTTCCATAACTTCGTCGGGGATAAGCAAGCCGCTTACGTAAAAAGCCCCATCTAAATGGCGTCCCATGTACAGCCCAAGGTTTGGTGATATGGCATGGAAGTGCATCATTATGCCATCCCAGCCCTCGCCCATAAAGGATGTTTGGGTTGGCTCGTCAATTTGAACAACAGCTGCTCTTATTCCTACTTGCTCCAGCATATAGGATGCAGCCGTTATCATATCTCTTTGACCAATTACGGTAAAGATATTTGTGTCAAAACCATTTGGGAAACCCGCTTCTGCAAGCAATTCCCTTGCTCTTTCGGGGTTATACGGAAAACCACGCACAGCGGGGTTGAATGTAACAGATCCCGGTGCTGCCCATTGGTTAGTTGTTTGTAAAAGCCCAAACCCAAAAGTGCGCGCCAATGCTTCCTCGTCAATTGCATAGCTCATAGCTTGGCGTACCCTTGGGTCAGCAAAAGGAGAACCTTCTGCACGGCTGTTAGGGATAAGACCCACCGACACCAAACCGGCACCCGACAGATTTTCCAGCAAAATATATTCGTTGGTAGCCATAATCTGCTGACCTATAACCAAGCTGTTCATAAACATTACGTCAAACTCGCCGGCCTGAAAAGCAGAGGCGCGGGTTGTGGGTTCTTCTATTATGTGCATTTCAACACCATCCAAGAAGGGACGCCCTTCACGCCAGTGTAGCTCGTTGCGTTCATAAACTACCCTTACACCGGGTTGAAAGTCTACCACACGGAAAGGTCCTGTACCGGCAGAACTAGTGCGTAAGCTGTCGATATCTTGTAAAGCCACCGGTGACATAAAGTAAACAAAGAATCCTATGCTTTCTAACATGGAGCTGTCCCATTGGTACAATAGCATTTTGATTGTGTAGTTGTCGATAATTTCAAAACCGGCAACATTAGCTACTTCACCGCGACCAAACCGCTGATACTCTTCAACTGTTACTCTTACGGCTTCTGCATTAAACGGCTCGCCATCAGAAAAATATACGCCTTGGCGCAAGTTCCATGTGATACTTGGCTCGCTTGGGTCTGACTCCCAGCTTAAAGCCAGAGAGGGGTAGAAATTGCCCTGTTCGTCAAACATTAATAGAGATTCGTGTGCCAGTGTAATAAAAGGAAGAGCTGCATTGCCTGTAAGTTCCGGTACATAACCGGAGGTAGATATGGATATATGGGAAACGAAACGTAAAACCCCGCCACCCACTGTTGCTTCAGGGGCTTGTCCCCCTTCTTGCCCCGGCACAACCGGTGTTGGTTGCGGCTGTGTGGCATCGGCACCCCCGCCACAGGCGGTCAGCACCATTGCAACTAATAGGGACGTTATAACAAGGTATAGCTTGTTTTTCTTGTTTTTCATTTTTTGTACCTCCTAAAAAAATTAAAAAAAATTAAATTTCCAGTTCCAGCATAAGCCCGCTAAGACTTTTGCCGTGCGTATCAATTGCCAAAGAGCGCATCACCCCCCCGTTAAGAGTATTGTGTAGGACGAAGTTTAAAGCCCCCAGCTGTGGCAGCTCATACCTTTCCACACTTGTAGCTCCTATATGTGCAAATTGCCGTTGCACAAGGTCAACGGTAACTTTGCTGCGAATAGTGTCGTAATCTTGTGCCTTGTAAACAATTACTGATATTGTTGAAAGATTTCCCTTATCTCCGGCTCTGGAATGAGCAATTTCTCTTAACTTCATTGCTGCTGCACCTCCTATAGCAGTTCCGTTTTAAATTAGCCCTTTAAATTCACACTAAAACTGCTGAATTTAGGAAGCTATTCCACTTAATTTTATTTTAAAAATGGCTAGA
>JGI24700J35501_10930869_pt1 | contig 30582 bp, 25 predicted proteins | sample TergutTh196P1_FD_35501 | JGI IMG/M metagenome (IMG submission 35501)
GAGGATTTAATCATCGTTCTTACCCGCATTTTGCGCAATGAAATGAGCAAATGCAGGGGAACCACTGATTAGCGTCGAGTTAATCAGTGGTTCCCTAACAACCAATGCGTGTGCCGGGCTAGGTTCGCCCGGCTAAAGAAAGGAGTATTTGATGAATCGTGTAGCAAAATTTGCTATTTCCGTTGTATTGATTGTCGGCTTAATTATAAGCTGGGGTGCCGCTTCGAGAATGGACTTTAACGCCACTCAAGACCAGGGCAGGCAACAGCAGGAATTAACCAGAAGGATAACAGAGGTGTTGCGTGTCTGGGCGGGCGTTAGGGCTGCCAGCGGCGCTATTTCTATCATACAAACCATACAAGTAGAAGGCAGTGTTCCGCTCGTAGGCGGGGCGGCAGTATCCGTACAACCTTTGGGCTGGGCAGATGTTGTGAATAATACCCTGGACAAAATTTCAAACATTTTGCTTTGGGCGGTAGGGGCCTTGACCATACAAAAATTGTTGCTGGCTATATCAATGTGGGTTTCGTTTAGAATAATCGTCCCAATTTGCCTTATCTTGATTCTTCTTCTCCTATGGAACAAAAAATACGCGGAACAGCTAAAAAAAACTATCGCCGGGGTAATAGTCATTACTGTTGCAATATGTGTTGCCGTGCCTTTGTCGTTGGAATTGGCCACTGTCGTAGAATCTAACATTTTACACAACCACATAAATCAAACGGTAAGCGAAGTCGAAGGTTTAGCCGGAGAACTTGAGGGAGCCGGCGGCCAAGTGGAAAACCTGGGCTTTCTTAGGGGGCTTCTTGGCGGAATAACCAATTTCTTTGCCGCCCTGGTACAGCGTTTTTGGGATTTAATCGATCGCACCATAAACTTTATCATGGTGTTTATTGTTGTAAACATACTAATCCCAATCGGCACACTTTTTCTGCTAAAATGGCTGGTGGTTACCATGTTAAGCTACATCGGTTTTTCCATAGCCCACAGCACCCCTCCGTTGCTGGAAAAAAAGGCAATCCCCATCGAAGATGACGAGCCAAAAATAAGAACGCGATCCTCCAAGTAAGCCCCCATGCCCCCTCAGTTTAACAGGAACATATTTTCTTGAGGGGGAATGGAGTTGCTTTCCGCGCTGTCCTTGCTCGCAAAGTCAAAAAACGAAAGCTGTGCCGCCGGGTCAATCTCAAAAAGCTCGGCGGCGGCAGTTTTTACGGCTATAATGTATTGCTCATTCGGGCTAAAGGCGCGGCAAGCCGGGCAATTGCACCACATATACTCGCTTCCAATGCTTGGCAACAGATGAAACACCTTGGGGGCGCTAAGGCTCCCGGCCACACTGTTAAATAAATCGCGGCACTTTTTCATAACGGCGCTTATTGTTTTTGGATTGGTAGGGCAAAAATTATACCTTGGCGTGCGCCGCCCCTTTTCCATGCGAAACATACCGGGGCTTAAAACAAACAAAACCCTTGGCAAAAGCAAGGGCAAATCCTTTCCGCCGGCTTCGATTACAAAGGCAAACTTTTTCGCGCCATACATAGTGCCGCTGCTTGCCCAAAAGGATTTTTCCGCCATAGAAAAAACAAGGGCATCGTACTTGTTCCGGGCAGCCCATTTTACCAGCTCTTCCTTTTCGCCCCTGCCCATTTTTTTGTCGATAAAAAGCCGGCGGCGCAGTCGCGCCCGTTCCCCTGCGTCCTCCTGCATGGAAAAACTTGAAGGGCAATTTTCGCTAGCTTTGCTCAGGGCATAAAACAAGGAATCCGAGCCGCTGGAGTCAGCCGCTTGCGGCAACTCTTCCTGCCCGGCCGCCGGCCACTTAAACCCCAGGGCAGACAAAAAGTCAAACAACCCGTTCCACAAGCCCCTGGGGGAGTCGCCGGATATTTTAATTTTATCCCCGCTAAAATTCCATGAAAAACCGTTTTTGTCGGGGCTTTCGGCGGCGGCCTTCATTACAATAACCGGCATGGAATTATGCAAAACGGAGTGCTCGGTTCCCTGCAACTCGTAGATCGGCGGCGAAAGAGCCTTTGCCCCGGCATTTTTCCGCAGGCAACTAATGCACAAAGCCAACTCTTCTGCCGCCTGCCGTTCTAACAAGTTTGCATAAATAATCCAGTTTTTAGAAAGGTCTAAAGCCTGCGTCATAAAAGCCTCTTACACAAACGAGCACACACGCACAGGCGATCTGTTACCGGTTGCTCTTTGGCGGCCCTAAAATTTCGGCCATAATTACCGCCTGCTTCAAGTGGGAAAGATGGGCTATATTGGGAAAGCCCCCCTGCTTTTTTGGCACAGCCGCATTTACCGGCCTTGGCGGCGCAAAAGAAGGAGCCAAAACAGGCTGATTTTGAATGCCCGCACCGCCTGCCGGTGCGCCACCGCCCAGTGCGCCGCTTGCCACCGCACCGCCCCCCGCCCTTGCCGCCGCATAAGAAGAAGGCAAAGCCCCTCCAATTGCCGGAGTCGCATGGACTGGCGCGGCCGGCGCTTCAAGCGAGGCCGCCGCAAGCGGCGTTATGGAAGCCGCCTCGTGAAAGCTGGGCGACAAAGAGAAGTCTTCATCGACCGCCTGCTTTTCTTGCGCGGCGGCAATTTTTTCCCTTTGCCTGGCCGACCTTTCCCAATGGGGAATATCGTCATCGTCATCCGCATCGACCTCTGCCGCCGCTCTTTGTTGTTGCTGCAACTGCTGTTGCAATTGCTGTAACTGTTGCCTAGGCGCTCTAAGCCAGTGGGGTAAATGCTCGTTGCCGTCTTCTTCGTCAAACTCATCGTCTTGTTGAGCTTGCGCTACAGGCGTTGGCGGGGCATTTCGAGCCGCATCAGCCCTTTCCCGCCGGCTCTTTGCCATAAGAACGGCGCGGCCAATAAAAATCCCCAAGGGAATGAGAATAACCACCAAGTTAAGAAGCCCGTCTATCATGAGTTCCTCCGGCTGTACGCTTTGCGAATCAGTGCATGGCAACCCCACAGCCGGGGGGTGCCACCACCTGCCGCATTGATTAAGACGATGTTACCGGCGCGTTTGGCGGAGTCGCACCGCTGGAGCCGCCGCCTAGTGAATCGCCGCCAATGGATGTCCGCATATCCGTATCGGCCTGAAGGTTCCGTATCCGGTAGTAGTCCATAACCCCAAGATGCCCCAGCTTGAACGCCTCGGCAATGGCCAGCGGAATTTCCGCCTCGGCAAGAACGACTTTGGCGCGGTTTTCCTGAACCTTTGCAATCATCTCCTGTTCTTGCGCCTGAGCCGCCGCCCTGCGCTTTTCCGCCTCGGCTTGGAAACGCCGCTTGTCCGCCTCTGCCTGATCCGCCTGAAGCTTCGCACCAACGTTCTGCCCGACATCAATGTCGGCAATATCTATGGAAAGAATCTCAAAGGCAGTGCCGGCATCAAGACCCTTTTCCAATACCGTCTTGGAAATTTTGTCCGGGTGCTCAAGCACCGCCTTGTAGGTTTCCGACGAGCCGATAGTCGTTACAATGCCTTCGCCAACACGCGCTATGATTGTGTCTTCAGTCGCGCCGCCGACAAGCCGTTCAATGTTGGAGCGCACGGTAACCCTGGCCTTTACGCGAAGCTGAATCCCGTCCCTTGCAACCGCGTCAATCGTCGTTTTGCCCTTGGTCGAATCGGGGCAGTCGATAACCTTGGGGTTTACGCTGGTTCGCACCGCTTCGTAAACATCGCGCCCGGCAAGGTCGATGGCGCAAGAACGCTGGAAGGGAAGCGCAATATTGGCTTTATCTGCCGCGACAAGGGCGCGGCTAACCTTTCGTATATCGCCCCGGGCAAGAAAGTGCGTTTCCAGCATATCGCTGGCGACATCAATGCCCGCCTTGGTAAGCATGATGCGCGAATCTACGATTACCGTAGGGTCTACACGACGTATCCACATACCGATAATCCGCCCCATGCCTACATGAGCGCCGGACAAAAGCGCCCGGAACCACAACCCAAAGAAGCGGAAAAACAGCAACAGAAAACCAAGTGCTATTAAACCGATAACGCCGAAAAGAATGTACTGCATAAACTCCATTTTTGATACTCCTAAAAATAAAAACTCGCCCTAAGGCGGTATTGCCACTTGAAAATCCCCCGGTTCATTGCTTTCTTACAATAATCCTATTGCCGCGCACGCGGATAACGGCGACGCTACTGCCGGCCTCCACAAATTCGTTGTCGGCTTCTACTATATAAGTGTGCCCGTCGATCACCGCCTTGCCGGAAGGCCGCAAAACGCCAGCCGTCCCCGTTTTTCCCACCAAGGCGGAAAGGTCTTCGTCATCCTCCACAGGAGGGGCAGGCTCCACCGCGCCGGTTTTGCCGACCGGGGAGTCCGGGTCTGGCCCGCCGGCGGTGCCGGTTATCTTGGCCTTGAGCATAATCCGGTCGAAAATTTTTATTTTCGGACTAAGCAGAGCGATGACGGCAATAACCACAAGCGACGCTAAAAGGCTGGAAAACACAACCCCGACGGTGCGCCACACAAGAGACCATTCCACATCCGCCATCAAGTCCATCCACTACCCCCGCCCCCGGTTCACAGCTTTTTTACAATAATCCTGTTGCCCCGCACGCGGGTAACGGCAATACTGCTGCCGGCCTCCACAAACTCATTGTCGGCTTCTACTATATAAGACTGCCCGTCAATCATCGCCTTGCCGGAAGGCCGCAAGACAGAAGCCGTTCCCGTTTTTCCAACCAAGGCGGAAAGGTCTTCGTCGTCCTCCAGAGGAAGAGCAGGTTCCACGACGATGGTCTTGCCGATCAAGGAATCGGGGTCTGGGCCGCCGGCGGTTCCCGTGATCTGCGCCTTGAGCATGATTCTGTCGAAAATTCGAATTTTCGGGCTAAGAAGCGCGATGACGGCGATGCCCACAACCGATGCCAAAAGGCTGGAAAACACAACCGAAATGTTGCGCCACAAAAGCGTCCATTCCCAGTCAATCTGCGGAACGACAAAATCCTGCATGGACAAAACGAGGGAAGCCCCAACCAAAATAAACCCGCCAATGCCTATGATGCCAAAGCCCGGCAGGATAAAAATCTCGACAACCAAAAGTGCCATGCCAATCAAGAAAAGGAGTATCTCCAAGGAGCCGACCCGGCCGAGCATTGCCCCCGAACCAAAAACCACAATAAAACAAAGAACCCCGATTACACCCGGAACGCCAAAGCCCGGCGACTGGAACTCTAAAAAAATCATGACAAGGGCCAGCAGAATCAAAATTGTCTGCATCGGCCCCGAAGTAAGAAGCGACACAAGGCCGTCCGCCGTACTGGGGGCGGACTCTGTAATCTGGGTTATGCCCAGCGTGTAAAAAAGCTCCTGCCTGTCCCCCGGAAGCCCAGAGGTCAAACCATAGGAGAGAGCCTCGCCAGCGGTGAGAGAGAGCAGACTGCCCACGGGAGAGATAACATTGACCCGCTCCACACTCCCGGCGCCGCGCTCAAGGCGTTCAAGCTCCTGCACTGTAATGGCGGCGGTGTTGCCGTTGACAAGGGCTTCCCACAGTTCCACGCGGGTATCGACCATTGCAAGGGCGATGCCCACCGGGTGCCCGTTGCGTTCCGCCAGCGCCGCCGTCTGAGCGCGGATTGCCGACAGAGCCTTTTCGCCCGCGTCATCCATGCCGCCCGGCCCCGCGATAACGGGGGCGGCCGCCCCAATCGAGGTTCCCGGAGCCATGTAGATTTCGGAGGTGGCAAAGGCGATTAGCGCGCCAGCCGACCAGCTTACCCCCAGGGTCGCCTCGGAATTGTTTATCCAAGCGACTGTGCGGGCGCCGGTTATCGACGTTATAAAGGAAGTAATTTGCAAAGCCGCATCCACCCGACCGCCAAAGGTATCGATCTCGAAGATGATGTAGTCAACCCCGAAATTCTGTGCCGCGCGGGCTTCCCGGCGCACAAAGGCGGCTAGGGACGGCGTTATATTTCCGTGAATGGGAATAATCCAGGCAGTTCCCCCGTCGTCGTAGTCCGCAACGACAGAGTGTTCCTCCTGCGCCATTACCGGAGAAATGAGCAAAGCACAGAAAACCAGACAAAGTGCAAACCTAGAATATTGTAAACGCTTCATATCTGGATTATAACACTTTTTGCCAAGATTGAAAAGCCCCCGGCGACGTAAAATCGCATAAAATAAGAACAAAAAACGATTTTGACATTATTCTTTGCCAGCCGCCAGTTGGCCGCACGCGCTCATTATCCCCCGGCCCTTGCTGATTCGCTTGGTTACTTTCAGGTTAAGCTCTTCAAGGTGGCCGGCAAATCGCTCGATTTCCTGCTCACCCGCTTTTCGCAAAGGGTGTCCCTCGAAGGTCAGCCCGGCGACGGGGTTCCACGGAATCAGATTCACCACGCTGTCAAGCCCTTTTGCAAACCGGGCGATTAGGCCTGCATCTTTTTTCCCGGTGTTGATGCCGCCAAGCAGGACGATCTCCAAGGTTACGCGCCCGCCGCCCCTCTCTTGAAAATAAACGAGCGCGTCTTTTATCTGGGCAAGGCTGCCCTTAAAGGCGGGCATGAGTCTTTGGCGCAAGTCTTCATCGGCACTCACTAGCGACAGCGCGAGTCTTACCGGCGGGCCGCTGTCGGCCAGATCGACTAGCCCCGCGCTTATGCCGCTTGTGGAAAGGGTTATCCGGCGTTTGGAAAAATTGATTCCCTGCGGGTCTGTGATTATTCCGATTGCCCGGCGCAACTGGGGCAGGTTAAGCAGGGGTTCGCCCATGCCCATAAAAACGATGTTGTCGATTCCGCGGCCGCCGGTGCCGCCGGCTTCCCACGCGGCACTGCGCAGTCGCAAAAACTGCTCGACTATTTCGCCGCTGGTTAAGTCGCGGATAAGGCCGCCGGAGCCTGTTTTGCAAAAGACGCATCCCAGGGGGCAGCCGGCTTGTGTGGAAAGACAGGCTGTTACGCGCCCTTTGCCGTCCCACAAAAGCACCGCCTCGATTTTTACTCCGTCGGGGAGGCTGTAAAGGGCTTTTAGGCTGTCTTTGCATTGGGTGCGTTCTTCTTCTTTGCCGGCTAACACTTCAAACTTTTGTTCCAGTTCTTCGCGCAGGGCGGCGGGTATGTCTGTCATCTGTCTTATGTCAAAAACGCCGCGTGCGATCCACTTGAAGATTTGGGCGGCTCGGAAGCGCGGCAGGGGGGCTAGCCGGGCGCAAAGTTCGTCAAGGGGGATGCCGCAAAGGGCTTCGCGTGGCTCGTTTCCGCCGGCCATTTACTGTTTTCCCGTTTCGCTGTCTTTTACCATGCCTTTTAGGATGTTTGCAAGTTGTTCTAACAGGGGTTCTAATTTTCGGCGGTTGGGGGCTGTCCAATACATTTGAAATGCTTCCATTATCATGTTTTTTGACATATAGTAATCCCCCACTCTGGATATTCCGTCTGAATAACCGGTGGTTAAAAAAACGCGGCGGGCTTTTTCGATTTCGCCGCTGTTAAAAAGCACGTTGCCTTTGCGGTTCAGTTCCGCTTTTTGGCCTTTGTCCATTGGCGGCCGCGCTCCAGTTTTAACAAAGGCTTCGTTTGGGGGAAACTTATCAATAGTTTTTTTTGCCTTGTCAATAGCCTTGGCATTGCCCGTAGCAACACTGCTGGCGATGCCACTGGCACCGGGTGCCAAAGAGGATGTTTTTATGAATGCGCCATGCTGTTGCGCCAGCTTTTCAAGCGCTTTTTTCCGATCCATACTTTATATAAACAAATCCTACCCCCACATTGTATCACTTTTTTGAAAAAAAACAAGTGCCGGCGAAGGAAAAACGCATGAATTAAAGTGATAACTCCTCAATGCCTTTGCCGCGTCTTGACGCGAAAGGGCAAAACGGGTATTCTTAAATCGTGAGTAGACATAAAAAACAGAAGCCTAACAGGAAACACAAAAGCAGCGTTTTTTCGCTTCTTTTCAGCGACGAAGCCGCTGTCCGGGAATTGTACTACGCGATTACCGGAAAGAAGCTGCCCGCAGACACGCCGATAGAAATAAACACGTTGACGAATCTTTTTTACATGGGCATCGGAAACGATTTGTCTTTCGTGGTTGACGGCCGCTTGGTCGTTCTGATTGAACACCAGAGCACTATAAGCGAGAATATGCCCACGCGCTGCTTGCTGTACATTTCGGATATATACCTAGGGATGGTGAAAGGCAAGGCGCTTTACCGTGAAAAAGGCGTAAAAATGCCCGCGCCTGTTTTCATAGTCCTGTACAACGGCGCAGATTCGTACCCAGACCATAAGGTTCTGCTGCTGTCCGACCTGTTCGAGGCCGCCGGCGACCTGTTGCCCGGCGAAAAAAGCCCCCCTTCGCTTGAGGTTCGGGTGGACGTGTACAACATAAACGAGGGGCGCAACTCCGAAATGATGGCAAGGAGCGGTTTGTTGAGCGGGTACGCCTCTTTTGTGGGGAAAATTCGCGAGAACGGCAGGTTTATGCCTAAAAAAGAAGCCTTGGATGCCGCAGTGAAGCACTGCATAGAGAAGGGCATATTGAAAAGTTTTTTCGAGAAACACGGTTCGGAGGTAATTAAAATGTTGCTTGGAAAATGGAACATGGAAGACGCGCTGGCCGAAGCCCGAGAGGAAGGCTGGGAAGAAGGCCGTGAAGAAGGCCGTGAAGAAGGCCGTGAAGAAGGCCGTGAGGAAGGCCGTGAGGAAGGCCGTGAGGAAGGCCGTTGGGAAGGTCGTGAAGAAGGTCTTGGGGAAGGCAAAGCGATGGGCTTGGAAAGCGCCGCAAGGAACGCTCTGGCGCAAGGCCTTCCGGCAGAAATGGTAAGCAAGATTACCGGGCTTGACATTGAAACCGTAAACAGCTTCTCGCCCGCCTGACCGGGCAGGTTCTTGCGGTTTGCCGTGAGTGCCGGTGAAAGAGAATTTTCCCTCGGAACGGAACATCGCAGTCAATCGCCGCGTTTTTTTCTTGCCAGTACCATAAGCAGGGCAATGTCCCCTTGGCGTAGGCCGGGAATGCGTGCGGCCTGGCCTATCGTGAGGGGGCGCACTGTTTTTAATTTTTCCTTGGCCTCCACCGAAAGGCTTACCACCGCGTCATAATCCATGTCGGGGGCCAGCTTGATTGCGTCCAGCTTGGCAGACTTTGCGGCAAAACGTTTTTCCTTTTCGATATAGCCGGCATATTTTAAGTCGAGCATTACGCGCTCGATCAAATCGGGGGGGTAACCGGACAAATCTTGCGGCTGTTTCCGCTGGGAAAGCAGGGCGGTAATTTCATCGATTTTGCGGCTTTTTTCAAGAAAACGCTCCCAGCGAGCATCGCTTATAAGCCCGCTCTGCCGGCCGATAGGCGTAAGCCGGCTGTCCGCAGAATCGTGGCGCAGCATCAGCCGGTGTTCGGCGCGGCTTGTAAACATACGATACGGCTCCTTCGTTCCCAAGGTCGTAAGATCGTCGATAAGCACTCCGATATAGGCCTCGGCGCGGCCGATTATAACCGGGGGGCGGCCTTGCATTTTCATTACCGCGTTAAGTCCCGCCATAAGCCCCTGGGCGGCGGCCTCCTCGTAGCCGGAACTGCCGTTGGTTTGGCCGGCAACAAAAAAGCCGGACATCATTTTGGATTCAAGCGAGGGGAAGAGGCCTTGCGGGTCAAGATAATCGTACTCGACAGCATAACCGGGGCGCACAATGCGGGCGTTTTCCAAGCCCGCAATACTGCGGATAAAATCCCGCTGGACATCCTCCGGCATGGAAGTCGGAATGCCGTTCAGGTACATCTCGTTTGTGGAAAGCCCCTCCGGCTCTATAAAAACATGGTGGCGGTCGCGCTCTGGAAATCGTACAACTTTGTCTTCGATAGAGGGGCAGTACCGGGCCCCCGCCCCTTTAATTTTTCCCCCGTAAAGCGGCGACCGGTGAATGCTAGTCCGTATAATTTCGTGCGTTTTTTCATTCGTATAAGTTATCCAACAGGGGAGGGAGGGGCGGCGGCTAACAGCGTCGTCGGCATCGGGGTCAAAAGTGAACGAAGCCATTTCTTCGCCGTCCTGCCTTTCCACCTGCGAGTAGTCAACGGAATCGCCGGCGATTCTGGCGGGCGTTCCTGTTTTAAGCCGCCCGACGGGAAAGCCCAGGGCGGCAAGTCTTTCACCTAACCCCAGGGCGGCTTCTTCCCCCAGGCGGCCTTCGCGCGATTCGTATTCGCCGATAAAGATTTTACCTTCCAGAAAAGTTCCGGCGGCAAGTATCACGGTTTTAGCCGAAATGCTGTGCCCCCTGCGGGTGATTACACCGGCAATTTTCGCGCCGGCGAATTCTGCCGTCCCGGTTTTTTCGACAATTATATCCGTTACCGTATCCATAAAAATCGCAAGATTTTTTTGTTTTTCCAAAACAGCCCGGGCGCACCGCTGGTATTCGTGTTTGTCTGCCTGCGAGCGCGGCGATTGAACGGCAGAGCCGCGAGACCGGTTAAGAACGCGGTACTGTATCATTGTCAAGTCGGCAAGACGCGCCATTTCGCCGCCCAGCGCGTCAATTTCCCGGACAAGGTTGCCCTTGGAAAGCCCGCCAATGGCCGGGTTGCACGAGAGCAGGCCTATCCTGTCCGGATTTTGAGTAACAAGAAGAGTGGAAAAACCCAAGCGGCTGACAGCCAGAGACGCTTCGATCCCGGCGTGCCCACCGCCAATTACAATGCAATCGTAGTCCATGCCATTGAAACAAGCAAAGAGAGGAGCTTGTCCGGGAAACACGTTCCCGAACAGGTTCCGCTTCTAATTTTCGGTAAGTTTTTTTTGAATGCTGTTCAAAAACCCGCAAATCCACCTGTTTAGCGCTGGGTTGATCGTAGTTTCATCGTCATGCACCGCGAATGTCGTGCTTATGTCCGCCATGTCGTAGAAATAAAGCATATCCACATGGCGCAGAACATCGAGCAAAAATGATGTGAATACGATTTCCGGCGGAAGATTGCCATCCAGCGTTATTATGTCAAAAAGATCAGGCCTTGTGCGAAGCTCCGCCATTACCGACGGATGCAGGTTGTTGTGGTCTGCATGGCGCTTGTACACAATCGCAAGGTTGTCGTCCGAGCGTTGTCTTGCAAGAAGCCGCTCGATTATTTTTTCCATGCGGCAGTGCATATCCACGACAAGCACGCGCCAGTTGCACTCTTTGGCAAAGCGAATAAGATCGATGGTCTGCTGGCGGTTCCGGGGGAAGCCGTCGATAAGCCCTGGTGTGTTTTCCACGGCAAATTCGCGGAAGATGCGGCAGGCAATATCGTCGCCTACAAGTATGCCCTTTTCGGTTAAATCCTTGATTTCAGGATCGGTCGCAAACTTTTTGCGGAAAATATCCCCCATGCTTGCCGAATTCAAATTAGGCAGCCAGTACTTCAACATACTTTGCACCAAAGTACCTTTCCCGCTGCCGGATTCCCCCAGCAGAACAATAAAATCCCATTTTTCAAGCAATAATGGCTTTCGGCTCATTTTCAAACTCCCGCGCTTGTATTCTCTCCAACCGGTTTCCCCGCACGGCCTCCGTACGGCTCCCAAACCTTGTCCATATAGTTTACAGCTTTTTTCTTATTCGGTCAATAGCGCAATCGAAGTTTTTTGCGGAAGCACGCCATTGGCGCGTGTCCGCAGCTTTAAACCCGGCGCGGGCGGCGTTTTGCCATGTTGACAGTCTCTTCAACGCCGTAATCGCCGGCGCCCCATTTTTCAGCGGCTTCGCTGTCATAATAATCGCGGGGGTCAAAATTGTCAAGGATTGCAAAACCGCATTTTTCGTAGGCGCGAATGGCGCGGCGGTTTTTTGCCCCGGGGCGCATTATAAAGGTTTCAATCGAGTATTCCCTGTGCAGGTAGTCGGTGAGCAAAACAAGCGTTTGCGAGCCTAAGCCCTTGCCCAAAAACTTTTTGGAGCGCAGCCAAATGTCAAGTTCCATGTTTTCGATTTTTGCCGCATTGTAGCTATGCGAAACGCTCCCGATAATTTCCCCGGCGTGCGCAATCAGCAAATAATTGTTTTTACCCTTTGCGCCCGTGTAAAATTCGCTTTCGTCATCTTCATATTCGTCCCAAGTTTGCGGCCGGCTTTCGCCGTAAAACATGGAATCGAAAACTTCTTTGTCTTCCATGCCCATCATGTCAAAGACCAGTTTTTGATCCTGCCTTGTTGCAAAGTAAAGCGATATGTCGCTGTCGCCGCAACACAACAACCTTCCGTCCATAAAGCCCCCGGCTTAATCTTCCGTCATAGTAAACCTGAAGCTGTGCCCTGCTTGCGTCATGATCATTTCGCCGGCTTCGGGCAGAAACTGTATGTGAATGTGCGCGGTTTCAAACACAAAGTTATATTCATCGACAGCATCCAGCGGGAAGGCCGACTGGCCTGTAGCTTGAGCCATTAAAATTCCGTCTTCGATAAATACCGTTATGAGAAACGGAAAATCGGGGCTTGCATAAACGCCGGCATATCTTTGCAGAACTTCTGCGGGGAGCAACAGGGCATCTTCAAAAACGGGCATTTCAAAAGTTTCGGCAAAAGCGATGCTTAAAACTCCTATCAAAATGTCATTTATCGGAAACCTTAGCGCGTTTGTCGCATAAGATACGAGCACCCCTTCATCTGGGAAATAAAGCGTGATGGCATTAAAGCCCGGCATTCCCCCCGTGTGCCCCAAGGCCTGCCGGCCGTAAAAAGGAATTTCAAACAGCCCCAGCCCGAATGTGCCTTCTATGTTTTTCATCTCGTTAAGCGAGTTTTCCGACACAAGGGTTCCGTTGAACAAATTGTAAAAAAACACGTTAAGCTCGTAAGGCGTAGAAACTATATCCCCGGCACCAAACAAAACAGAGGGATGAATGGCTGTTATTTCAAGCCAGTGGCCTACAAAAAGATACGGCAAGGCCTCGTTTCTAAGAGGCTCGACTGTATCGCCTACATGGGTTCTTTTCAAACCAAGAGGATTTGCAATACGATTGTATATAACCATGTCATAAGATGCGGAATCTGTTTTTTCGGCTATGAGTGCCAGCAAAAAATAGTTCGAGTTTGAATAGTTTTCTTGGGTTCCCGGCTCGAAAAGGCTTTCGTATTCTGTTATGCGCTGTAACAAACTTGCCCGGTTTTGATTTGCCTGCATCCACTCCGGGAAGGTTTCATCGTCTGTAAGATTGAATATGCCGCTTCGGTGCTGGAGCATTTGCCTTATGGTGATGTTTTGCGAGTTTGCAACTTCGGGGAAAAAATTGTCCAGCCTTGTTTCCAGCGAAAGGCGGCCTTCTTCTACCATTTGCATAATCACTGCCGCCAAAAATGTTTTGGAAATAGAGCCTACCCTAAACTCTGTGTCTCTGTCGTGATAATGCCCGGCAGAAATATCCCTAAAGCCTATCTGCCTTGAGTAGACTTCCCGGCCGTTTTCAAAAATGGATATGCTGCCCATAGCCCTGTCGTTTTCTTCCAGCATCGAAAAAAAACTGTCCATTGTTTCCGTGTTAAAACTTGCTTGAAGCGCGGCATTTTCCCTTGTTTGAATGCAGTTGGTTATAACTATTGCCGATACTGCTGTTAAGGCGATTAGAACTTTTATTACAACTTCGCGCCTTTGCATTTTTAGAAGTCTGTAATGCCCTAATTTTATACCCACAGGTTTTTCCACGATAGTTTTCTCCATAATAGTAGTCATGGCGTACGCCCCGGCAAACTTGTTCGCCGGGGCTTTGCGCCGGCCGCCTTACAGGGCAGACACTCCGTTAATATACACTTTTAATACCTTTGTGTCAATCTCGAAAGGACAGCCGTCGGTGATTACAAAGTCGGCATCCTTGCCTTTTTCCAATGTGCCCACCCTGTCTTGAATTTCCAAGTGTCTGGCCGGGTTAATCGTTATGGCTTTTAAGGCCTCGAACTTGTCCATGCCGCTTTTTATCGCCAGAGCCGCGCACAGGGTTAGGTACTGCTGGGGAATAACCGGCGCGTCTGTTATGATCGAAACCTCGCAGCCGGCTTTTGCCAGTATGCCCGGCGTTTCAAAGGATTTATTGCGTAACTCGATCTTTGTCGCGTGTCCCAGGGATGGGCCTACGGAAATTGGCACGTTTTCTTTTGCCAAATAATCGGCGATTAAATGGCCTTCCGTGCAATGTTCCAGCGTTATGCGCACATCCATTTCGTTGGCTACTCGCAGGGCTGTAAATATGTCGTCGGCTCTATGCGCATGAGCCTTAAAGGGGATTTCCTTTGTTACGACCGGGATCATGGCTTCCAGTTTTTCATCGTAGGCGGGTATCTTTGAAACATCCCCGGCGGCTGCTTCTTTTTTTGCCATGTATTCTTTTGTTTTGCGTAACATCGTCCGCAATTTTGCCGCAACCGCCATGCGGGTACAGGTGTCTTTTTCCTTGTATTGAAACTTGGGGTTTTCGCCAAAGGCGCACTTCATGGCGACCTTGCGTTTGACGATCATGTCGTCAACACGCGTGCCGGCGGTTTTTACCGCGATAAAAGTTCCGCCAATGACATTCGCGCTGCCAGGCCCCGTACCAACCGTTGTTACGCCGCCTTCGATTGCCATTTTTACGGATTCGTCTTGCGGGTTAAATGAATCGATGGCCTCCATGTGGGGGGTCATGCTGTCGGTTAGTTCGTTAAAGTCCATGCCCTCGAAACGCATTGCATAGCCGGCAAGGCCTAGGTGGCTGTGGGCATCGACAAAGCCGGGGAAGACGAACAAGCCGGTCGCATCGATTACTTCATCGGCTTTGCCGCTAAGGTTTTGGCCAATTTCTACGATTTTGCCGTCTTTTACCAACATATCTCCGACAAATTCCTGTTGTTGGGCTACCGTGAAGATAGTCCCGTTTTTTACACATAACATAGTTTGCTCCTTATATGCGATGCAGTTTTTAAACCGATAAGCTCCCGGTCAAGACTGCTATCGCCAATTGTATCAAGCCTGTGATAATTGTTATCAGCAAGCCTAAAAAAAGAAACTCGTTGCTTTTTTGCTGTTTTTCCATGTACTGCTCTGATACACGCTCGCTAAAGTTGGAGTGATCGCTAAGTTTGTCAAACCGTATAAAAACGAATGAAAAAAAGCGCAACATAACAGCAACAGCGATAATAATCGCGCCAAGCAAAAAGTTCGCGTTAAAAACATAGGCAAGGGTAAAAGACCCGCGTGTTATAAACCCATATATTATCGACAATACAGCCATTACGAGTATTACCTGCAATGAAATAACAAAAGTCTTTTTAATACGCGCCTGCCTTAGTTTACCGTGCAAGGAATTGCCATAATTTCTTGCACGGCAAATCGAATTAACGATGGTATAACGCCCCGTCCTTTTCAAAGGTCGAAGCTGTTGCTTCACCGTCAACCAAATGGCAGGCGCAAAACCTGCCGTCGGCAACTTTTTTAAGTTCCGGCGTTGTGTCTTTGCACATATCCTTGCGAACAAAACATCGCCCGTAAAACCGGCAACCCGGCGGCGGGTTGATCGGGCTGGGCACATCGCCTTCCAGAATTATGCGCTCCTGTTGTTCATCCGGGTCGGGCACGGGAATGGCGGATAACAAGGCCTTTGTGTAAGGGTGCAAGGGATCGGCAAACAGGGATTTATAATCGGAAAACTCCACCATTTTGCCAAGATACATTACGACAATGTTATCGCTAACGTGTTTTATAACACTCAAATCGTGCGAAATAAAAAGATACGTCAACCCAAGTTCTTTTTGCAAGTTGCTCATCAAGTTTAGTATCTGCGCTTGAATGGAAACATCCAAGGCCGACACAGGTTCATCTTGCACGATAAACTTCGGGCGCAAAGCCAGCGCGCGCGCAATGCCTATGCGCTGTCGCCGGCCCCCGTCAAGCTCGTGGGGGTATGCGTTTTCAAGACGCGCCGCAAGCCCGACTGTTTCCATAAGGGATTGCACCATGCTGTAAAGCTCCGATCTGTTTTTTGCCTTTTTGTTAATTTGCAACGGCTCGGCGATTATTTCAAAAACACTCATCCGGGGGTTTAGCGATGCAAAGGGGTCTTGAAAAACAATTTGCATATTTTCCCGCATTTCGCGCATTTTCGCCCTGTTGTATTCCAAAATGTTTTCGCCGTTGAACAAAATTTCGCCGCCAGTGGCCTCGATTAAACGCAACACAACCCGGCCTATGGTAGATTTTCCGCAACCCGATTCGCCGACAAGCCCAAGGGTTTCCCCTTTGTTGATATGGAAATTAACACCGTCTACAGCATGAAGCGGCCCTCTTTTGGTGCTGTAGTATTTCTTGAGATTTCTTACTTCAAGCAGTTTTTCGCTCATCTTATCACCTTCTATATTTGCTGATTTTTGCCGAGGTTTTTACAGGACTGTCCGGGAACGTGCAACTGCAAGTTGCTCTGCAATCGCACTGCAACCGCACAGTCCCGGACAGCCCTTCAAAACTTTACTTTTCAAACAACAAGCATCTTACGCTGTGGTTCCCGCCAACACCGACATTCTGCGGAACTTTTTTCGAGCATTCATCTTGAACCTTGTCGCAACGCGGGTGAAAAGGACATCCCGGCGGCAGATCAAAAGGATCGGGCATAAGCCCCTTGATAGGCTTCAAACTGCCTTCGTCTTTTTTAAGATCGGGCAACGAATTGAAAAGCCCTATCGTATAAGGATGTTTGGGGTTTTTGAACAGCTCGCGTTTTTCCGCATACTCCACGACATTGCCGGCATACATTATCGCGACTTTGTCGCAAATATCCGCCACTATGCCAAGATCGTGGGTTATCATAATCATCGATGTTTGCAGTTCCGTTTTAAGCTTTCGCATTAGCTGCAACACCTGCGCTTGAATCGTTACATCCAAGGCCGTGGTCGGCTCGTCGGCGATTAAAAGCTCCGGGTTACAGGCCAGCGCGATTGCAATAACAACACGCTGGCGCATACCGCCGGAAAACTGATGCGGAAATTCCTTTGCCCGCTCTGGCCGTATACCTACCAGCATGAGCATATCCTCGGCTTTTTTGAATGCTTCGGCGGCTGACAGTTTTTCGTGTAACAAAATTACCTCGGCAATTTGGTCGTTGACAGGTATAACCGGGTTAAGGCTCGTCATGGGGTCTTGAAAGATCATGGAAACCTTGCGGCCACGAACTTTTCGCATATCCGCTTCCGACAAAGCCGTAATGTTTTCCCCGGCCAGCCAAACCTCGCCGGCTACGATTTTCCCCGGCGGGTCTGGAACAAGGCGCATAATGCCCAGCGCCGTTGTTGTTTTACCGGCGCCGGTTTCACCTACCAAGCCAAGGGTTTCGCCCTTGTTCAGCGACAAGTTTAGATCGTTTACCGCATGGACAACGCCGTCATCTGTTATGTAACGCACGTTTAGGTTTTTAATGTCAAGCAGCGTTTTGCTTTTTTCGTCCAAGATTTTTCCCCCCTATTTTTTTAGCTTCGGATCCAAAGCGTCGCGCAAGCCGTCGCCGACAAGGTTAAAGGCTAACACAACGGTAACAATGGCAAGCCCGGGGAATACGGTTAAGAACCAATGATCCCTTATAAAACGCCTGCCGACATTGAGCATGGAACCCCATTCCGGAGTCGGCGGCATTATGCCAAGGCCGATAAAGCTCAAGCCCGCCGCGCTCAGTATCGCGCCCGCCAAACCCAATGTAACCTGCACAATGATAGGAGCCATACAGTTAGGCAAAACATGGCGCATAATGATCCGGGTGTCGCTTCCGCCCATCGCTCTGGCGGCTTCGATAAACTCCTGCTCGCGCACGGACAGTGCCGCGCTTCGCACAATTCTAGCGTAACTTGGTATCGCGCTTATCCCTACCGCAATCATAAGATTGGTCATCCCCGTGCCAAGAGCCGATGCGATTGCTATCGCCAAAAGTATCCCCGGTATTGCTAACAAAATGTCAACAAATCGCATAATAATGTTGTCCACCTTGCCGCCGAAGAACCCGGCAATTGCGCCGATTAACGAACCGATTACCATCGCAATACTAACGGCGACAAAGCCGACTTGCAAAGAAGTTCTGGTTCCGAAAATTATCCTTGAAAACTGATCCCGCCCAAGGTTGTCCGTCCCCATAAGATGTTCCCTGCTGGGCGGCTGGAAGGTTCTGGTTAAGTTTTGCTCGTCAAAGCCTTCCGGCGCTATCACATTTGCGAATATGGCCGACAAAACTAGGATGGTTATTACGATTAGCCCGCTCATTGCCGCCTTGTTTTTGCGGAACCGTTTCCAAACATCATGCCACTGGCTTTTTTTCTTTCGCGTTTGAATCTCGTTTATCACGTTTTCCCCCTTATTTGTACTGCGACCTGATTCTGGGGTCTACAAAGCCGTAGATGATATCCACAAGCAGGTTTACAAAACTGAATACAAAGGCAATTAACAAAACGCCGCCTTGTACAACAGGTGTGTCCCTTGTTCCTATGGACTGAACCATAAAGTTACCTATGCCGGGTATGGCGAAAACTGTTTCTGTCAGAATCGCGCCGCCAAGAAGCCCGCCAAACTGAAGGCCGACAACCGTGATAACCGGAATAAGCGCGTTTTTAAGCGCGTGTTTCAAAATTATAACAGATTCCTTCTGCCCCTTTGCCCGGGCAGTTCTGGTATAATCCTGTCGTATAACTTCTAACATTGATGCTCGTGTAAAACGTATTATCGTGCCCGATCCAGAAAGCCCAATTGTCAAAGAGGGCAAAATCCAGTGAGCAGGCGTGGCGAACCCCGATGCCGGCAGCCAGCCTAGGTTTACAGAGAAAAGCAAGATTAGCATTAGTCCTAGCCAGAAGTTTGGAATTGATAACGCGACAAGCCCCAGCGTTGATATTGCCCCGTCAAAAATTGTGTTTTGTTTTGTCGCACATATTATGCCGAAAGGAATGCCCACAACAACAGCGATAATAACGCTCCAAAGCGCAAGCGAGAACGTTGTGGGAAACCGGTCGGCAATTTCATCAAACACGGCACGTCTGGAAGCAAAGGAAATCCCTAAATCAAGCTGCGCTACATTTATTACATAGCTGCCAAACTGAATCAAGAACGGCCTGTCCAAACCCATTTCGCTACGCAATGCCGCGACATCTTCCGGCAAGGCGGCCTCGCCAAGCAGCAAAGAAGCGGCATCACCCGGGGTTATGTACATAAGCGTAAAGATTATGAACATAACGCCAATCAGAACGGGAATCATCATCGCAAAACGTCGTAAAATAAACTTGTGCAAAGTATTTACCCCCTTAGTTGTTGTAAACTTTTACACGCCGAATGAAGCGCAGATTAACTTGACGTTAATCAACGCTTCATTTCGCATTTGCTCATTTTATTGCGCAAAATGCGGGGAAGAAGCAAATCTAAAATCCCCGATTGGATTTTAGATTTGCCCGATAAATACCCTGCCCGGCCCCCCAAGGGAACCACGGCAGGATAACGCCATTATATCACCTAGCCTGCTTAAAGTAAACAGACCAGTTGTTTCACTAGCCGGTAAAAGAAAGCGTCCAGAATTTGTGGCGCTGGTTAGGAGCCACCCTAAAACCCTGAACATTGTTTCTTATGCCGATAATTTCCGAACCCGCCGACTGGAAAATCCACGGGGATTCATCGCGAATAATTCTTTGGACTTGGTAGTAAATTTCCGCCCGTGCCGCCGGGTCGGTTTCCCGCCTGCCGGCTTCAAGAAGAGCGTCCACTTGCGCGTTCACAAAAAAAGCGCGATTGCCGCCGGCCCCCAAGTTCGAGCTGTGAAAGTTTGCCCACAAGCCGTGGTCGGGATCGCCGGTCGAAGTAACCCAGCCAATCATTAAAATATCCGGCTCGCCCCTGTCGGAAGCATCCAAAAATGCGCCCCATTCCAGAATTTGCACAGCCATATCGATACCGACATCGCGTAACATATTTTGCATAATTTCCCCGGTGTCGGCCCGCTGGGGGTTACCTTGGTTTGTAAAAAACACGGTAGAGAACCCGTTGGGGAAACCGGCTTCAGCTAACAGCTCCCTTGCCCGCTCCGGGTTAAATGCAAAAGGCTCCAGCCTGTCCGTTGCCGATGCCCACACCCTTGAGTTGATCGGCCCCGTCGTGGGAGCCAGCGCGCCCAAGTACACGGCCTGCACCATCGCGTCCAAGTCTATCGCGTACTGCACGGCATGGCGCACACGGACATCATCGAAAGGCGGCCTTGAAGTGTTAAAAGCGATGTAATTGGTCGAAAAGTTTTCTTCGTGGAAAAGCGTCAACTCCGGGTGGCCGGCAATGCGGGACATATCCGTGGGAGGCACGCCCAGCATTATGTCAATTTCGCCAGTTTCAAGCGCGATAAGCCGGGTAGAAGCATCCGCAAGAACACGCACTATAAGGTTTTCTACGATTGCAGGCTCGCCCCAAAAATAGTCCCAACGCACAAACTCCACGCGGTCGCCTGTTACAATGTTTGTTAGCCGAAACGGGCCAGTGCCAACCGGGGCCTGACTGTGAGCGGCCTCGCCAATTTCGGTAATCACCCTTTCGTTCACGATAGAAAGCGCGGTATGCCCCAGAAAGTTTACGAAAGGCACAAAGGGAAACTCCAGCGTGATCAAAACTTCGTGATCGTTTACAACAGAAACATTCTGGATCATGCTTGCAATACCGCCGATAATCGGAGCTACCGAAGCCCTGTTAAGAGAAAACGCAACATCACTTGCCGTAAGCTCGTCGCCGTTGTGGAAAAGCACACCCTGGCGCAGGAAAACCCTAAGCTGATCGGGGTTTGCCGGGTCAACCCATTCCCAGCTTGTCGCAAGATTCGGCCTTGGCATCATGTCATAATCGACATACACCAAAGTATCGTAAATATGGAAGATAAGAGTGGCCGTCGGTATGTCATTCGACAAAGTCGGATCAAGGTTTGTAGGCATAGCCCCCTGCGCCACAATTAAGGTATCTGTGCGGGCGACAACACCGCCGCCGCACCCGGTAAACACCAGTGCCAATGACAACGCCAACGCGCCGGCCGCTAGTCGCAACCTCGCTTTTAAGCCTGTTTCCGCCCAAAGCATTTTTCTCATCATGATTACTCTATCTCCTCGCTACTATAATATTAGTTGTTCGGAAACTTCAGTTTCAGAACAACTTCCGCTTAAAAAGCACTTTTTTTGGGCTTTTGCCCCAAAAAAGTGCGAGACTTGTTCGAGAACCATCGGGTTCTCGAACAAGTCCAATTTTGGGCTGTCCCAAAAGGCACAGCCCATTTTACCTTCATCAGCCGCCCAAAGAGACACCCCAGAACCGGTGAATCTCATTCGGGGCGGTTCTAAAACCTTGAACGTTGTTTCTTACGCCCGTCTGCTCCATGCCCTGCGCAAGGAAAAGCCAAGGCGCTTCGTCGCGGATAATCCGCTGAACTTGATAGTACGTTTCCGCCCGGGTTACAGGGTTTGTGTCCACCCTTCCCGCTTCCAAAAGCCTGTCAACTTCCGGGTGGCTAAACCATGCGCGGTTGCCGCCAGCCCCCCAGTTGGAACTGTGGAAGGGGCCGAACAACCCGTGGTCGGGGTCGCCGGTTACCGTTACCCAAGCCAGCGTAATAATATCCGTTTCGCCCATGTTAGAAGCGTTCAAAAAAGCGCCCCATTCCAAAATCTGAATGGAAATATCAACACCCACAGCCGCTAACATATTTTGTACGATTTCCGCAGTGTCTTGGCTTGTGGCCGCCTGGCTGGAGAAAAATGTCGCGGAAAAACCGTCCGGGAACCCGGCCTCGGCCAAAAGCTCGCGCGCCCGCTCCGGGTTAAAGGGGAAGGGATCGAGCCTGTCCGCCGCAGAAGCCCACACCCTTTCGTTGATAGGCCCGGTTGCCAATGGGTTGGCCCCCATCCATACAGCCTGCACCAGCGCCTCTGTGTCTATCGCGTACTGCATCGCATGGCGCACACGCACATCGTCGAAAGGCGGCCGGGAAGAATTAAACGCGGCATAAGTTGTCGTAACAGTCCCCCCGCTGTGCAAGGTCAAATCCGGATGCCCCTGAACAAGGGAGCGGTCGTGGGCGGGAACAACCAGCATGATGTCTATTTCGCCGGTTTCAAGAGCGATAAGCCTTGTCGCGGTGTCTGTCAAAACGCGGATTGTCAAGTATTCTACCTGAGCGGGCGTACCCCAGTATTGATCCCAGCGGGCAAGCTCCACGCGGTCGCCGGCGAAAATGTTCGTCAGCCGGAAAGGGCCAGTGCCGACAGGGGCCTGACTGTGTGCATCCTGCCCCATTTCGGTAACAGCCCGCTCGTTCACGATAGCCAAACCCTGAACACCCAAAGAGTTAATGAAAGGCACAAAGGGAAAGTCCAGCGTAATCAACACTTCGTGATCGTTTACGACAGTCGCGTTTTGAATCATCCCTGCATTGCCGGCAACCTGCGGCGATGTTGAAGCCCTGTTAAGCGAAAACGCGACATCGCTTGCGGTAAGCACATCCCCGTTATGGAACAAAACACCCTCTCGTATAAAAACCCTAAGCTGAGTGGGGTTTGCCGGATCGATCCACTCCCAGCCTGTTGCAAGGTTGGGCTGCGGAATCATGTTGTCATCAAGATAAACCAAGGTGTCGTAAACATGAATAATAATCCTGGCCGAAGCAATGTCGTTTTGCAAAATCGGGTCAAGATTGACGTGCATTGTGGGCACGCCCACGATTAAATGATCTGTGCGGGCAACATAACCGCCGCCGCACCCGGCAAAAACCAGCGCGGTTGAAACCAACGCCGCCACAAACATTTTTTTCACCATACTTTTTCTCCTTGCATATTGAACAATAGGGCAAGCCCCATGTTTACTCAGTTAAGGGAAACACCCCAAAACCTGTGAATCGTGCTTGGGGCTGTGGTGAACCCCTGAACATTATTCCTTACGCCCGTATGCTCCATGCCTTGCGCCAAGAAAATCCACGGGGCTTCATCGCGGATTACCCTTTGAAGCTGATAGTAAATTTCCGCACGCAGGACGGGATCGGTTTCCAGCCTGCCGGCTTCAAGAAGAGCATCCACCTGCGGGTTGTTAAAGTGCGCATGATTGCCCACCCCGCTTGAAGTGCTGTGAAAAGGGCCAAACAAGCCTTGATCCGGGTCGCCCGTCGTGGGAACCCAGGCAAGCGTTACAAGATTGGGTTCGCCCCGGTTAGAGGCTTCCAAAAAAGCGCCCCATTCCAGAACCTGCACGGACATATCGATACCGACATCGCGCAACATATTCTGCATAATTTCGGCAGTGTCCAAACCCGTGGCCGCCCCTTGGCTTACAAAAAACACAACGGAAAACCCGTCGGAATAGCCGGCCTCGGCCAAAAGCTCCCGCGCCCGCGCCGGGTTAAACGGGAAAGGATCGAGCCTGTCCGCCGCAGAAGCCCAAACCATAGAATTGATAGGCCCGGTCGCTTGCGGCTGGCCGCCCATGAATACTGCCTGCACCAAAGCCTCTGTGTCAACAGCGTATTGCATTGCATGACGCACACGGACATCGTTAAAAGGCGGCCGGGAAGTGTTAAATGCAATATAAGTAGTTGCCACAGTGCTTGCGCTGTGCAAAGTCAAGTCCGGATGCCCCTGCACCACGGACAAATCGTTAGCCGGAACCGTCAGCATTATGTCAATCTCGCCTGTTTCAAGGGCGATAAGCCGAGTGGCAGTGTCTGCCAGCAAACGGATTACCAAGTTTTCCACAAGAGCAGGCTCGCCCCAGTATTGATCCCAGCGGGTAAGCTCCACGCGGTCGCCGGCCACTATGTTGGTTAGCCTAAACGGGCCAGTGCCGATTGGAGCTTGGCTGTGGGCATCCTGCCCCATTTCGGTAACAGCCCGCTCGCTCACAATAGACATCCCTTGGTGTCCAAGAAAACTAATGAAAGGCACAAAGGGAAAGTCCAGATTGATTAGAATTTCGCTGTCGCTAACAATATCCACACTCTGAATCATACCCGCAACGGCTGCTATCGTTGGCGATTGCGAAGCGCGCATAAGAGAGAAGGCAACATCCCCGGCGGTAAGCGGGTCGCCGTTATGGAACAACACACCCTGACGCAGGAAGACCCTAAGCTGATCCGGACTTTCCGGGTTGACCCATTCCCAACTTGTCGCAAGATTGGGCTGAGGAGTCATGTCGAAATCCATGTATACCAAGGTGTCGTAAACATGGTAGATAATACGCATCGAAGCGATGTTGTTTTGCAAAATCGGATCGAGGTTGGTGTGCATTGCCGGCACACCCACGATTAAAGTATCCGTGCGAGCAATCTGCCCGCCGCCGCACCCGGAAAAAACCAGCGCGATAGAAACCAAGACCGCGCCAAGTGCGGATTTTACTCTCAAACTTTTCTTCATGATAACTCGTCCTCCTTTAGGGAAACGCTGATTAACTTGAAGCCAATCAGTGTTTCCCCTTACATCTGCTCGTTAACTAAAAGAAACTGTCCAGAACCTGGGCAGCGAGTTCGGGGCCGGTCTAAAACCCTGAACATTGTTTCTTACGCCGGTAATCTCCGCGCCAGTCGCCATAAAAATCCAGGGCGATTCGGCGTGAATAATCCTTTGGGCTTGATAGTAAATCTGGGCGCGGACAGCCGGGTCGGATTCCCGCCTGCCGGCCTCTAAAAGACTGTCAACCTCCGGGTGGCTAAAGAAGGCGCGATTGCCCCCCGGCCCCCAAGTGGAAGAATGAAAGGTGGCGAAAAGACCGTTGTCCGGGTCGCCCGTGGTGGGAACCCAGGCGATCATAAGCGCGTCCGGCTCGCCCCGGTCGGAGGCATCCAAGAATGCGCCCCATTCCAGAATTTGCACCGACATATCGATACCCACTTCGCGCAGCATATTCTGCATAATTTCGCCCGTGTCGGCACGCTGGGGGTTGCCTTGGTTTGTCATGAATGTAATGGAAAAACCGTCGGGGAAGCCGGCCTCGGCCAGAAGCTCCCGCGCCCGCTCCGGGTTAAAGGGGAAGGGAGCAAGATTTTCCGATGCCGAAGCCCACACCCTGGGGCTGATAGGCCCGGTTGCCGGGGAGAACGCGCCCATGAAAACCGCGTTTACCATTGCGTCCAAGTCCAAAGCGTACTGCACCGCATGGCGCACCCGGACATCGTCAAAAGGCGGCCGCTGAACGTTAAATGCAACGTAGTGAGTCGCCACATTTTCTTCGTGATGCAAAGTCAAATCCGAGTGGCCGCGCACGCGGGACATATCCGGCGGCGGCACGTCGATCATAATGTCTATTTCGCCCGTTTCCAAGGCAATCAAGCGAGTGGAAGCGTCGGCCAAAAGGCGGAAGGTCAAGTTTTCGATAGGAGCGGGCGTTCCCCAGTAGTTTTCCCAGCGGACAAGCTCCACGCGGTCGCCTGCCACAATGTTTGTAAGCCGGTAAGGGCCAGTGCCAACCGGCGCGTGGCTGTGGGCGGCAACGCCAAGTTCGGTAACAGCCCTTTCGTTCAGAATGGAAAGACCGCCGTGGCCAAGAAAGTTTATGAAAGGCACAAAGGGATAATCCAAGTGAATAATCACCTCGTGGTCGTTTACAATTTCGGTGCTGCTTATCGCGCTTGCAACCGTGGCAATGTGCGGCGATTGCGAAGCCCTGTCAAGGGAAAACTGAACATCCCGGGCGGTAAGCGGGTCGCCGTTATGGAAGAGCACCCCTTGACGCAGGAAAACGCGAAGAGCCGTGGGATTGGCCGGATCGACCCATTCCCAGCTTTCCGCAAGATTGGGCTGAGGCTCCATGTTGTAATCGACCCAAACCAAGGTGTCAAAAACATGGAAAATAACCCTGGTTGACGGAATGTCGTTTTGCAAAGTCGGGTCAAGATTGGTGTGCATAGCCGGTATGCCCACGATCAAATGATCTGTACGCTCGGCAACACCGCCGCCGCACCCGGAAAAAACCAGCACGGTTGAAAGCAGAGCCACGCCCAGTGCCGTTTTTAGGGCCTTTGCCCCGTTTTTCTTCATCATTATTGCACTCCTCCCAAACGAGGATTAACCGCCAAACCTTTACCGAGTAACACCCGGCCGACATTTCTGCCAAGCTTGGTAAGAAAAAGAAACGGCTGATTAGCTCCAAACCAATCGACGCTTCCCGCAAGCTTTCGCCCGCATCCCCGGCTGACTTAATTTCTGCTTCTATAAGTTTTCCCCAAAAATGCGCTTGCCGTCTACCCATGCGGCAAGCACTTTTATGTCTTTTATTTCCTCATGGGGAATGTTCAAAATATCCCTGTCAAGCAGGATAAAGTCGGCGAACAGCCCGGGGGCTATTCTGCCGGAGCTTTTTTCAAGATGCGCCGCGTAGGCGGCATCCACAGTGTAGGCTCGCAAGGATTCTTCTATTGTAAGGCGTTCCTTCGGGTTCCAGCCCTCGGCCGGGTGCCCGTCGGCACTTGCTCTGGTTACCGCACAGTAGATGCCGTAAAAGGGGCAAAAATGCTCGACAGGGCTGTCCGAACCGGCGGAAGACGAAATGCCCATGTCGCGCATCGTTTTCCACGCATAACTGGCCGCCGCTCTTTCTTCGCCCAGTCGGGAAACCAGAAAAGGGCTGTCGCTTGGCACAAAGGCAGGCTGGATGTCGCAGTGGACGTGCAGTTCCTTCATGCGCTTGAAAATTTTTTCCGTGGTTACCTGGGCGTGAATCACCCTGGGCCGCGCCTTGGGCAAGTCCTCCGCCGGGATAACTTCGGCAAATGCTTCGATAATATCGGTTATCGTTTTATCGCCAATGGCGTGCCCGCAAAGCTGGTAGCCCGCTTTGTGCGCTTCCTTAAAAATGGCCACCATTTGGGCGCGGCTTAAAATCTGCACCCCGTAGTTCCCCGGATCGTCGGAATAAGGCTCGTTGAGCGCGGCCGTTCTGCCGCCCAAGGAGCCGTCGCACATCAGTTTGATTGGGCCGTAGGCGAAGTTTTCCGGGGTTAAATGCGGGCTTTTTTCCTTGTCCTTGCCCGCCCGCCATTCGACAAAGTTTGCCACATCTTGCGGCTTGTCAAAACGAAGCTGATGATTCACCCGCAGGGGCAGGTCCCCGGCCTTCGCGGCGGCAAGGTAGGCGGAATATGTTTTGTCCCAGTCGCTGTTGACAAAGTCGTCGGAATGCGCTGTGGTAATGCCCACGCGGATAAGCTCCCTGGCGGCGTTAACGACAGCGTTTTGCGTGGCTTCGAGGGTGGGGACCGGCAGGACACTCCAGACCAAGGCCATTGCCGTTTCCGCTAGAAAGCCGTTAGGCTCGCCGTCTTTGTCGTAGCCGATTTCGCCGCCGTCAACCTGGCCAAAGCCTTTTTTTACGCCGGCCATTTCCAGCAGTTTGCTGTTGGCGACAACGACATGGCCGCAACCGCGAATGGCCAACACCGGCTGTTCCTGCGACACCTTGTCCAGATCGTGGCGTGTCGGCATTCTTTTTTCGGCAAAATTGTCTTGCAAAAAGCCCCGCCCGATAATCGGCTCTTTGTCTTCGCCCCTTGCCCGGAAACGCTCAATCATTTCGTCTATACTGCGGCAGCCGATCAAGTTTGTTCGTTGCAAAAAATGGCCTGTAAAGAGAAGGTGCATATGGCTGTCGTGAAGCCCCGGCAGCAAACGCCTGCCTTTAAGGTCGGTTGTAACGGCCGATTCGTAGCCGTCGAGAATTTCCTTGGAGGAACCCACCGCCAAAATGCGCCCGCCGGCGACAGCCACGGCGTGTGCCGCTGGGAGCGCGTCGTCGGCAGTCCAAACAAGAGCGTTGTGCAGTATAAAATCGGCAACTGTTTTTTTCATGTTTCCCTTCTCACTTTCGACCTTATCCAAGATATTTATCGAACCAATCGACCATTTCCTTAATTCGGCGCACCCGGTGTTTGGGTTTGCCGCTTCTGGAAAGCTCGTGGTTTTCGCCTTTGAACATACACAGCCGCGACTCCACACCGTGGAATTTTAGCGCGGTGAACATTTGCAGTGCCTCCGGCAGCCAGCACCGATAATCCTCGTCGGAGTGCAGGAAAAGTGTCGGCGTTTTGCACTTGTCGGCATACTTGACCGGGGAGTGCCACCAGATTTTGTCCGGGTCCGACCAGGGGGTGGAGGCCATTTGATCCGCGTTAAAGTAATAGCCAATGTCCGTAGTGCCAAACTTGCTAATCCAGTTGGAGATGCTCCGTTGGGAGGCCGCGCATTTGAAGCGGTCGGTGTGGCAGATCATCCAGTTGGTCATAAAGCCGCCGTAGGAGCCGCCGGTAACGGCGAATCGCTCTTTGTCAATCTGGGGATAGGTTCCCAAGGCTTTGTCGGCAAAGGTCATTAGGTCGTTGTAGTCCACCGTTCCGTACTGGCCGCGCAGGTCGGCAAATTTGCTGCCGCGCCCGTCGCTGCCCCAGGGGTTGCAAAAAACGACAAACCAGCCCTTGGCCGCCCAAACGTGCATTTCGTGAAAGTAGGTGTCGCCAAAGGCCGTTTTTGGGCCGCCGTGAATGTTAAGAATGGCGGGGTACTTTTTCGCCGGGTCAAAGCCGACGGGTTTTAACACAAAGCCTTCTATTGTTTCGCGCTCGCCCTTGGCTTCCAAGTATTCGGGCTTTGTCAGGGTTACTTCGGCGACAAACTTGTCGTTAAACCCGGTGAGTTTTCGCAAGGCTCCGCCTTCCAGCGCATGAAGCTCGTGGAGGGTCGTGGCGGCCAAGCTGCAACAGATGATTTTGTCGCCGGCCAGATCAAAGCCGTCGATAGAGTTAAACCCTTGGAACAATGTTTCGACAGTGCCGTCCGGCTTTACACAGCGCAAAACATTTTGCACATGGTGCGTGGCCGTGTAGTAAATGTTGCCGTTGTCAGCAACCTTCAATGTAAAGCCTGCACCCAGGCGGCTGTCGGAGTTTGTGTAGGTTCCCATGTTTTCGTCGGGGTCGGCAAGCGGCTTCATTTCGCCTTTTTCCGCCACATACAGGGCGGGGTTTTCGGACATACCGGTTTTTTTGCCCTGCGTGGCCTTTGCGACAATTTTGTCGCCGCAAAAGTTTACAAAGCTGACACGCCAGTCGGTTTCCGGCAAAACGGTTCCGGTTGTTTGCCCGGCGACATCGTAAAGCCAAATGCCGGAAACTTGCCGCCGTTTGTCGTGGAAGTCGTGGCCGGTGTAGACGATCTTGCCGTCCTTGGCATTAAAGTCTTCGACATCGAGGCTTTCCGAGGTGATTGGCACCGCTTGTTTTTTTTCGGTGTCGTAAATGTACAGGCGTTTGCGTTTTTTGTTGGTAAAACCGCGACCGTTGCTCCAGAAGGGTATTTCGTCCAACACCTCGTAGTTTTTTTCTTCTTCGATTGTCTGGTAGGCCGCTTTTTTGCCGGCTTCGTCAAGGCTTTCAAAGTCCGGCTCGCCGGGTTTGAACACACAACTTAACACAAGCGCATTCTCCGAAAGTTTTTTGTAGGCTTCCACGGCCTGGGGCACTTTGAGCCAAACATGGGCTTCGCCGCCGTGAATGTTCATTTTGTAGAACACGGTAAGTTTTTCGCCCTTTTGCGTTTTTTCCTTGTCGGCCTTTTCGCGTAACGCCGGGAAGACTATTTCGCTGTCGTTCAGCCAGAAAAAGCCCTTGGCATCGCCCGTGTAGGTAAGCTGGCGGGTTTGCTCTGTCGAGGTGTCCAGCAGGTGAATGTTGTGGTCGTAACCGTTTTCGTCCCAGTTTGCCTGGCTAACCACAAAGGCCGCATGGCGACCCTTGGGAGCGACCTCGAGTTTTGAAATAAAGCGATACTCGACCAAATCCTTAATCTGCAACTTTTTCATTTTATGCTACGCCTCTCCATAACCAATCTCGCCCCCAACTTTTCTCCTTTCTACCTATATTAACCAATCGCGGGTATAATAACAAGCCCGCCGGCCGTTAATCGGCAGTTTTAACTAAAAGACACACCCCAGAACCTGTTGATCAAGTTGGGGGACATTCTAAAGCCTTGAACATTGTTTCTTATGCCAAGGGCCTGAATCCCCTGTGCGAAAAAAATCCAAGGGCTTTCTTCCCTAAGAATCTGCTGAATTTCGTAGTAAATCTGGGCGCGGGCAACAGGATCGGTTTCCACCCTGCCGGCTTCCAAAAGCGCGTCCACCTGCGCGTTGGTAAAGAAGGCCCGGTTGCCGCCCGCCCCGTGCATGGAACTGTGGAAGGTGGCAAACAAACCTTGGTCGGGGTCGCCGGTCGTGGGAACCCACGCAAGGCTTAGAATGTCGGTTTCGCCCCGGTTGCTGGCCTCAAGGAACGCGCCCCATTCCAGAATCTGGACACTAACCTGAATGCCAAAAGGAGCCAGCATATTCTGCACGATTTCGGCAGTGTCAATCGTTACCGTGGCCCCTTGCGGCGCGAAAAAGGTAACCGCAAAACCGTCGGCAAAGCCGGCCTCCGCCAGAAGCTCCGCCGCCCGCGCCGGGTTGTGGGGGAAGGTCGGCAGCCTGTCCGCCGCCGAACCCCACACCAAGCCGCCGATAGGCCCGGTAGCCCTTTGCTGAGTGCCCATGAACACGGTTTGCACGATAGCCTCGATGTCCAATGCGTAATTCATGGCGTGGC
>JGI24700J35501_10930868_pt1 | contig 30314 bp, 27 predicted proteins | sample TergutTh196P1_FD_35501 | JGI IMG/M metagenome (IMG submission 35501)
GAAGATGAGCCGGAAGAATTGGCGGAAGAACCGGAGGACGAACCCGCAGACGAGCCGGAAGATGAAGCAGAAGAACCAGCAGACGAGCCGGAAGACGAACCCGCTGTGGAACCGGAACCGACAGTTCCCGCAACCCGCTTTACCGCCGGCACATTTACAGGTAGTGGTACAGGTTATTACGGACCGGGTGCGGTACGTGTTACAATAGTTGTAGACGCAGACAATATAATAAACATAACGATGGACACCGACGACACACCTTTGTTTGCGGGTATGGCAGCAGATATACTCATCCCAGCGGCACTGGCTGCTCAAGGAGCAGATATTGCTACAGTGGGTGGTGCTACATCCACATCAGAAGGTTTTATACAGGCATTACAAAACGCCCTAAACCAAGCGGAAAACTAAAGAGAGTATAGCAACTCCGCTTAGTACAATCTTTTTTGAAATATTGCTAAGCGGAGTTGCCCCCTAAATTCGGCAGCTTCAAATCGGACATTTTCCATTTGTTTTGCTGCCGAGTATGCTGTATAATGGAGTTATCTTTCTAATCATAGGATTTTTTCCGTTTTTTCTATTTTTTTAAAATATAAATATTACATAGAGTCACACATAGGGAGTGACATAGAGAGTTTCATAGTTCGCATTAGAATAATATTTTCGGAAGCATAGTATACTTTACTTCACTCGAACAATTTCCGCCCAAAATATTACTCCTTCATCAGCGTTTTTTAGCCCATAGCGTATATTCATTGTATCCAACATTTTAGCAACAATAGTTAGACCCAACCCGCTCCGTCCTTGGTCGTGAGACCTAGCTTTGCTCATTCGAGCAAAAGGTTTGAACAATTCCATGTTTTCATCTATACTTGAGCCTGTATTTAACACCTGCAGTTTTATGAAATTATCCGAAACTTCGCTCCATATCCTAACCTCACCATCAGAATGTTGTATAGCATTTAGTATTACATTAGACAAGGCTTTGTGTAGCATGTCATAGTCTGCAATGCAATATTCTGCCTCTGGTATTTCTACAGAAGCAGTTATATTTTTTTTGTCTAGCAAAGGTTGATAAACGGGCAGTAAATCTTCTATTGTTTTTCGCAAAGGCAAGTTTACCGATTTGGGCTCGCTATTTGTATATTTAACAATTTCCAGTATCTCGGTAACGATTTTATTCTGTTCATTCATCATTTTAAGACATTCCCACAAATATTTCGGGTGATCTTGATAATCGCCGATATTGTCAAACATACCCTGCAAGAGAGCAGTCGTTGCTGCAATGGGGGTTTTTAGCTCATGGCTGGCTGCAACAAAAAAGTATTGTTGGGCTTCCTTTTCGGCTTCCAGAGCGGTAATTGTATCTTTTAGCTTGCCGTACATTTCGTGCATAATATCCGTAAGCTCACCAATTTCGTCGCTCCGTTTTGCAGGGGGGACAATAGGGGCAAGAGCCGCCATCTCATGAGCAGTTCCGACCAAGGTTTTGATTGGGCTAGTCATCTGACGAGCAAAAACAATGGCAAAAATTACCCCCATCGCAAACAATAAAACAAGAGCCACAGCCACCCTCCTCATTAAGTCGTTATAATTTTGTACATCCAAAAAATCATGAGAAGCGTACAGAGTGTGACCATGAGTTAGATACGTAACAAAGTTAAAACTGTGAACCCCAAGCAAAACATGGCCGGTTGTAAATATAACTTGCTCTTGAGGTCCTTGTATAATAAGGCGAAATGTTTGGTTGCGTTCAAAAAAAGCCTGAGCAATTTGTGGGTATTCACCAATACCGCCCTGGGAAAGCTCTTCCATTAAAACTGACAGGTTTTGTCTGAGAAACTCTCTGTGTGCCGCCTGATAAAAAGAAATAACCTGTTGGGAAAACAAAGCCGCCGTTAACCCAACAGTCAAAACAAGAAGCAATGTAGTGTACAAAAAAATTTTACGAAAAATCCCCCTTCTTTTCATCTGATGTCCTCCAAACAATAACCCATTCCCCTCACAGTTTTAATGGTGTTTTCCGGCAGCTTGGCACGCAGATTTTTAATATGTGTCCATACTGTGCTTTCGTCACATTCAAAATCATATCCCCATATTTTAGAAAGGATCTGCTCCGAGGAAAAGGTTTTAGATTTGTTTTGCATAAGTAACAGTAATATCTCAAACTCTTTGCGGGTTAGGGCAATCGAGATTCCTTCGTGTTCCACCTTATAGGATTCCGGAAAAAGAACCAGTTTGCCGTGTCTAATTTCTTTACTTAGTACACCACTGCGCCGCAAAAGGGAATCTACTCTCATACGCAATATTTGAATATTAAAAGGCTTTATTATATAATCGTCCGCTTCATTGCTAAATGCCTTTATTTGATTGTTGTCGTCCGATAATGCAGTCATCATCAAAATCGGCGTATCTTTTAGCTTTCTGAACTCCTTTAGTAGCTCATGCCCATCTATTCCCGGCAACAAAATATCAAGCACAGCCAAATGATATGGCTTTTCATAAAACATTTCCAAAGCTCGCTCCCCGTCAGAGCAAGCGTCCACATGATACCCTGCGTCATTTAAATATGCCTTAACCATATTACAAATATGCTCGTTGTCCTCAACCACTAAAATTTGTATGTTCATAGTTATAACCTATCCTTTTTGTATTGTAACATATTATCCTATTTTATCCTAAAAAATTTTTTTGTCAACCCCTTTCCCATAAGCATTATTTATGTTATAATCTCCTTGTATAGCTATTTCGTATATTTAGAATTGTAGCACTTCCACTTAATATTAATGGCTGCCCGTTTTAAAGGCGATAAAAGTGCTAATTATCGAAGGAAAGCAAATTAACTTTTTTGATAACTTTTTTGAATGGAGAAAAATTAATGAAAAGCTAATTTGTTATAGGAGAGTACATGCTTTATAAAATTATATTTTCTGACCTAGACGGAACAATAGGCGACGACAACTATGAATACAGTTCCCAAAATATTGCCGCAATAAAGTTAGCGAAAGAAAACGGTATAGATGTTGTGCTGTGCAGTGGCCGCACTCCCATCTCCCTGGTCCATGTTGGCAACCTTATGAAAATAGACGCAACGTACGCCATAGGCTTTAACGGAGGAACAGTATGGGATATAAAGCAAAACAAGGCTCTTTTTGCCAAAACAATGCCAAAAGAGCTTGCGCTTGAGATTATATCTCTAATACAAGACAAAACCCCCGCCACTGTTGGTGTGTACACCAAACCTAACATTCTTGTAACAAAAAATTGGGTCGAAGGAAAGAGGGGGCTTTATGAAGAGGGAATTACCCACATACAAGTTAGTGATATAATCCCTCACATAGAGGCGGATGTACTAAAAGTTTTGGTAATAGGCGATCCTAAAGAACTTGTAAAGATGGAAACGTTCATTAAGGATAAAATAAAAGACCGTTTCACGATGGTGTACACCGCCACAACGATGCTTGAGTTTATCCCGCTAAATGTAAACAAGGGAGCGGGCATGTCTTGGCTCGCCAACCATTTGGGAATACCCCTGCCACAAACTGTTGGTTTTGGCGACAATTACAATGATATGGAGCTAATACAAACCGCGGGCTTGGGCATTGCCGTTGCTAATGCAGTAGAACCGTTGAAATCTGCGGCAGATTTTGTTACAAAAGCAGATAACAACAACTCTGCCCTTGCCGAGGTTGTAGACTACATTATCCAACTAAACGAAAAAAATAAAAAAAGGAACGGAGAACATCGATTATGAAATATAAACTTATTGCATCCGATGTGGATGGCACATTAAATAATGATCGTTTTGAAATAACCGCCGAAAACATTGCGGCAATACAAACAGCTCTAAAGCACGGGCTAAAGTTTGTTTTATGTAGTGGGCGTTCTCCCTATTCTCTTCATCATTACGAGGCGCAGGCAGGGCTTAACGTGCAAGGACAGTACGGTATCGGCTTTAACGGAAGCACCGTATACGATGCCCACACAAAAAAAATCATTTTTGGTGACCATATAGACAAAGAAGTAGTGGTAGACCTTTTGAGTCAAGTAAAAAGAATAGATCCCACAGTAAAAACAGCAATATATTTGCAGGGGAACTATATGATAGCTGAAGCAGGTTTGGAAAAAATTTTAGAGGAATATAATACAGACAAATACATAAAAATAGATTTTTTTTCACAACTTGCTCCCGAACATGTAACAGGCAACGCAATAAATATGTATTGTATAGACCACCGCCCAAAACTAACCGCACTCCGTAGCGAGTTAAAAAAGCCCGAGGGCTGCACAATGGCATTTACAAACGAAAATCTGTTGGAATTCTTGCCTTACGCAATGAACAAAGCTCAAGGACTAACAAGGCTGTGCCAACATTTAGGTATAGAAATGCACGAAACAGTATCAATTGGCGATAACTACAACGATATAGAAATGATACAGGCTTGCGGTTTTGGTATAGCTGTGGCAAACGCTGTGCCTGAACTAAAAAACGCAGCGGACTATGTTACAAAACGTACCAACAACAAAGATGCTATAAAAGAAGCAGTAGATCTAGTTTTGGAGATGAACAGAGGGGCTCAAAAATGATAAATACGTTCTCTCCCCTTTTTACAGATTTTTATGAACTTGTAATGATGCAAGGCTTTCTTAAAGAGGGTCGTAAAAACCAAATCGCCATTTTTGATTTGTTCTACAGGAGTAATCCGCTTGGGCATGGTTACGCTATATTTGCAGGCCTTGCTCAAGTTATAGAATACCTAAAAAACCTGAAATTCGAGGAAAGTGACATAAGATATTTACGATCCCTAAACAAATTTGACGAAGATTTTTTAGAATATCTTCGTGATTTCAAATTTAGCGGAACAATTCACTCTGTAACGGAGGGTAGTGTTGTGTTTCCGGGGGAGCCTTTGGTAAAAGTCACAGCCCCCATTATGGAATGCCAACTAATAGAGGGCATGTTGTTAAATACTATAAACCACCAATCCCTTATTGCCACAAAAGCAAGCCGTATAGTGCAAGCTGCCGCCAACGACCAAGTAGTGGAGTTTGGGTTACGTAGAGCACAAAGCACGGGAGCAGCTATATATGGTGCCCGAGCCGCTATTATTGGGGGCTGTAGCGTTACCAGCAATGTACAGGCAGGCAAAATGTTTGGTTTACAGGTCGCGGGTACTCATTCCCACAGTTGGGTACTCAGCTTTCCTACGGAGCTAGAGGCATTCCGCTCTTTTGCAAAGCTGAACCCCGGATACTGTATACTGCTGGTAGACACATACAACACACTCCAATCCGGTGTGCCGAATGCAATAAAAGTCTTTGATGAATTGCGTGAACAAGGGCTTCTTACCACATATGGTATCCGGCTAGACAGCGGCGATCTGGCATACCTTTCCAAAAAAGCTCGCCAATTACTGGACGCAGCAGGACACAAACAAGCTGTCATAGCCGCATCTAACGATTTAGACGAAAATCTAATAGCAGATTTGCGGCAGCAAGGGTCGAAAATAACGCTTTGGGGAATCGGCACCCATCTTATTACAAGCAGTGGCCAATCATCTTTTGGCGGAGTCTATAAAATGGCAGCAATACAAGACGAAAAAGGGCAGTTCATACCAAAAATAAAAATATCCGAATCTCCCGAAAAAATAAATAACCCAGGAGACAAAAACCTTATACGCCTATATGATGCCGCATCCAAAAAGATAAAAGCTGACCTAATAACCTTATCCCACGAAAAAATAGACACAAATGAAGACTTAACGATTTTTCACCCAACACAAACTTGGAAAAAAATGACTCTAAAAAAAGGCGAGTTTTATATAAAAGATTTGCTAGTTAAAATAGTGGATAACGGACAGATAGTATACAAAAGCCCATCCGCAAAAGAAATACGAGCGTATGCCATAACAGAAAAAGAATCCTTATGGGATGAATTTAAGCGTATAACCAAACCCCATATATTGCCGGTAGATCTTAGCGATGAACTTCACAAACTAAAGCACGACCTAATAGATCACATATACACCACCTCGCAAGAAATGCCTACCGGTTGCCTACAAAAAATGCATTCTGAGCAAAGTGAATGAGGAAAGGATATGAAAAAAACTATATTTGCTGTAGATGATAACGACCTAGGTTTAGTTACCCTAAAAAATGCTTTGCAAAGTAGCTATAATACACTAACCATGATAAGTGTAAAAAAAATGATGGATCTATTGGAAAAAATAGTACCTGACCTAATACTTTTGGATATTCAAATGCCTGAAATAGACGGTTTTGAAGGATTGCGTATTTTGAAAAACGATCCAAAGTATAATGATATACCTGTTGTGCTTATAACAGGCACGGCAACCGAGGAAATAGAGCAAAAAGCATTGGAAGAAGGTGCCGTAGAATTTGTAAAAAAACCCTTTAGTGCTCCCATCCTGTTGAATCGGATACGACGTATAATACACACGGAAGAAATAATAAGGGAACGCACCAAGGATCTTATAAATCTTCAAAATTCGTTGGTTAATACCCTTGCAACGATTGTTGAAACAAGGGACAAAAACACGGGAGACCACACCCACCGGGTATATACTTACACAAAAATATTATTGAAGGAAATGTTGGATGCAAACCTGTATGCAGAGGAAATATCTGCAAAAGGCGTAGATACCCTTGCTAAAAGCACAATACTTCATGATATAGGAAAGATTGCCGTACCCGATACCATTTTGAATAAACCGGACAAATTAACGGAAGAGGAGTTTGGTGTTATAAAAAACCATGTGTTAGAGGGTTCTAATATTTTGCAAAATATTATATCACGATCACACAGTGCTGATTTTTTGTTGGAAAGCCAAATGTTTGCCAAATATCACCATGAAAGATGGGATGGTACAGGTTATCCTTATGGGCTAAAAGGCACAAATATCCCTTTGCAGGGTCGTATATTGGCTATAGTAGATGTGTTTGATGCTTTATCTACAGTTAGGCCTTACAAAGAGGCGGTTCCAAAGGAAAAGGCCTTTGAAATAATAAAGGCTTCCGGAGGCACTCATTTTGACCCCCAAATAACTGAAGTTTTTTACAATGCACGCCATAAATTTATGTAACATGTTTATAGATAGAACCATAAATAGAACCATAATAGAGGTTGTTTTATAATGACACTTACACAAAAAGTCAACTTAATAACTTTGCTTTGTACATTAGTTGCTACTGTTGTGATTGCTGTGTTTTCTTTTACCCATTATCGTGACATGCACACAGAGGTACAGGCATACAGACAGCAAAACATTGCACAGTCCATAGCCGTGTTTATAGATCCGGCTCAACTTGAATATAGTATGGAAACAGGCAATGTAACAGAGCAAACTCTGCATTACCAACGCACAATTGAATATATTGCTTATATGACAGATGCATACCTTTTATTTATAGGAATTCCGCAACCCGGTGTGGGAATATCTGTTTATCTGTATACTGTCCCCGGCCAAAGTTATCCGTTGGGGTTACCCTCTGCTATTGGCAGTGTTATTCCTTATTACCTTCTTGCACCGGAAGCATTTTTAACGATGGAAACAGGCCTGGCCCATACCACCGGCATTTTGGAAAGTGGTGTTGTAGATGCACATGTAATACTTGCGTACGCCCCTATTTTTGACAATTCAAGCAATGTACTGGCTGTGGTGGGGTTATCTACAAATGCAGAGGCTATTATTTTGCGTACAAATACATTTGTGATTCAACTAACGATTATCACTTTTCTTATACTTATGATTTTCACTGTGTTGGCTTTTAACCTGTTTAAAGAATACTTTACTCGTCCAATACAATCGCTAATAACAGCGGCAGAAAAGTTGTCCAAAGGGGACTTTAGCACAGATTTTTCTATGTACAAAGATTCCGCAAAAGGCGATGAAATACACACTCTTTTGCACTCCTTCTACATCTTACAAGAAGAAGTTAAAAATGTAATAAAGATAACAGACGACCTGGTCCAAGAAATTGTATCGGGCAGTTTGTTTGATACACGTAACGATTACACACTACAAGGGCAGTTTAGCAATATAATATTTAACATACATGATGTTAAAAACATCGTACATCAATATTTAAACGAGCTACCGTACGCTTTCACAATAATTGGCACCGACTACAAAACAACTTTCGTAAACAAGGCTTTTATTGCCATGGATTTCCAAACAAGGGAAACTTTGGTTGGGCAATCTCTTTTTGATATATCTTACGAAGATCCGAATCACAAAATACGCGATGCTGTAATGTCGGCAAAAATAACAAGAAAACCCGTTAGACTACAAATAGATACACGTTTCCTTGAAGACGTAGGTAAAGCCCGTGTACACGATGTATATGTTATACCTATATTTGATACCAACAGAGGAGTAGCAAGCTATAGCATAGTAGCTTATGACATTACTGAACTCATGGACACTCAAAAAGGGCTAAAGTTACAAGCGGACGAGATAGCAGACCTTCTTGTTTCAGAAAAAAAACAAAAAGAAAATGCCATGTTGGCAAACCGCTCAAAAACAAACTTTTTGCGTTCGATTAGCCATGAAATCCGAACACCACTAAACTCTATATTGGGCAATATAGATATTTTGTCCCAAAGCAACCTTACCGAAGAAACACAAGCACATCTTTTCCGTATATCTACAGCTGCAAATGTGCTACTATCCATTATCAACGACTTGCTGGACATTTCAAAAATTGAAAGTGATAAACTCACTTTAATAGAAAAGCCGTATGACCTAACTAATTTAATTATAGACGCTAGTGCCATTAACGCCCCATTTATACAAGATAAACTAATAGAGTTTAAGATATTTTTAGATCCGGAAACTCCCAGTATGCTTATCGGAGATTCTTTGCGTATTAAGCAAGTAATAAACAATATTTTATCTAATGCGTTCAAGTATACAGAGCGAGGTATGGTAGCACTACAGATGTACTATGAACTTAGCACAAGTAGCCTGATTTTTGTAGTTGCAGATACAGGCAGGGGCATGACAAGGGAGCAAGTGAGCAAAATTTTTGATATGTATACTCGTTTTGAGGAAAGTACCTCCATTAAGACTATAGAAGGAACAGGGCTTGGTATGGGCATTACCCGCAGTTTGCTTACACTAATGAAAGGCGAAATACTGGTAGAAAGCGAAGTTGATTTCGGCACGGTTTTTACTGTGCGTATTCCTCAAAAAATACACTCACATGAGGTAGTAGGAAAAGAAACGTCCGATTTAATATACCAAGCAAAACCAAACAATATGGGTTCGGCATATAAAAAACGCGATTTCAAAATATCTCCGATGCCCGGAGCCAAGGTGTTGGTTGTAGATGATATAGAAACCAATCTATATGTTGCCGTGGGGCTTATGGCATCATATCTGCTTGACATAGACACCGTAACCAGTGGTCTAACTGTTATAGATATGATAAGAGATGGAAAAGAATACGATATTATTTTTATGGACTATATGATGCCTGTAATGACGGGGATGGATGTAACGAAAATATTGCGAGAGGAGCTAAAGTATAAAAAACCAATCGTGGCTCTTACAGCAGACGCTGTATTGGGGCAAGAGGAGTATTTTTTGGAAAATGGCTTTGATGCATATATGACAAAACCAATAGACACACGGTATTTAAACCATGTTTTAAACAGTTTAATCCCGGAAGATAAAAAAACACAATCTATTCAACCAACCGCCAACACACCATCCTATACCCAGGGTAGTATTTTGACAGCTTTTATGAGTGACATTACAAAAACGATAAACGAGCTAAAAAGGGTAACTCAAAACAAGTTGTTGGAGACCTCGGAGGGGTTAGCGAGTTATGTTATAAACACCCACGGTATAAAGACAGGGTTGTATAACATGAAATTTGACATTCCTGCCGGATTGTCCAAAGAGCTTGAACAACGAGGAAAACTCGGTGATGTACATTACTTGTATGAGCATACTCCACCATTTATATTGGAGCTTGAAAAAATAAAGGCGGAAATGGTCGGGGAAATAGATAAGTTGCAAAAAGGTCAAAACACCCTCACAACCGCAAAAGAAGACAAAAATATAATAAGAGAAAAGTTTACAAAAATATCTGAAAGCCTGGAGATTTACGATATATCAACAATCGAAGATATACTAAAAGAAATATCGGAACTGCCCAAAACTCCGGAAACACAAAAAACAATAGAAACCATAGAAACACATATAATCCATAGCGATTTCGATAAAATAGCCGAAATAATAAAAGAATATGAAGACAAGCACTAAAGTTTTTTTAAAGGCTGAAAGGAATTGAAATTTTGGAAACCCTTGGAAACCCCTTGTGTTTTCAAAATTTCAATTTAGCTTTTAAACAATATCACCTTAAAAGTGGTTCCTTCGCCTTTGACGCTTGTTACCTCTATCTTGCCTTTATATAACTTTACTATTGTATCAACGATACTAAGCCCCAACCCATTTCCTTGCGTGTTACCAGGTACACGGTAGAACCGCTCAAAAATAAAAGGTAATTTGTCTTGCTCTATTCCAATGCCTGTATCTGCTACAGTCAGAACAAGTTTATCATTCTCCTCTATCGTTATTGTTATACGTCCGCCGTTTTTATTATACTTTACTGCATTATCCAACAAGTTTGCGGTTAACTCTACCATATGAGAATATTTTATTGGTGTTCTGCCCTTCCCTGTTATATTTACAGTAAGATTTTTTGCCTTTATTTTTTGGGATAGCATATCTAATGCATTTATCACAATGTCCTGCACCTCCTGCAGTTGCTCTGCCTTAACGGAGGGTGTCCCTTCCAAATGAGCCAAACGCAGTATATCGTCTATTAATACTATTAGCCGCTGGGCTTCTGTATATATTTTGTAGCTATGATCGGCTATTTTATCTTTATCTACTACCATGCCTTTGTGCATTAGCTCCGCAAACCCACTAATAGACGTTAGTGGTGTTTTTAAAGCATGTGAAACGTTTGAGCTAAACTCTCTTTGCAATTGCTCCATGCGTATCACATCTGAAACGTTTTTTGTAAAAATAGTGTAGCCGCCCGCAGCACGATTAAAATGTAGACGGTGAGTTTCACCATCTTTTTCTATATCTATCACAATAGGCGTTTCTCTTGATTTTTTTAAAGCGAGTGTTACTCTTTCGTTTCGGTATAATTGTATAAATGTATAACGTTTGCGTATTCGCTTTATGTTAAATACAGCAAGACCCGCTTTATTTGCCATTAGTATTTTATAGTCTTTATCCAAAAGCAAAAAACCATCCTCTGCTGTATCTAATATTTTTGATATAGCACTTTGTCTGTGCTTGACTTGCTCTATTGTTTCTGTGCTATCGTCTATCAAAGCCTTTAAGTTTATTATTATATTGTCAAACTCAGGCAAAGTTTTCTCTTGGCTCGGTTTTTTGTTTTCTATTACATCTTGTAAAGTTTTTATTGTTTCGTAATATTGTTTTAGTGCTTGCTTTGTAAATGGTCTACTCAAAATTAGTATTATTGCCCATGTTGCAAAGATTGCTGCAATGGGTACAAAATACAATTGTAAAAGCAAAAATATAAACGCAGCAACGCTAGCAAATATAAATATATAAAAACGAAAAATAGAACTCAATTTTTACTCCTTAGCTAACATATAGCCATATCCTCTTATGGTTTTAATATACTTTGGTTTTTCCGCATTATCTTCCAATTTTTGACGTAAAGAGCGAATGTGGACATCTACTGTACGCCGCTCGCCAAAAAAATCTAAACCCCACACGTTGTCTAGCAGGCTATCACGTGATATTGCTACGCCAACATTTTCATATAAATGAGCAAACAACTCATATTCTTTAAATGTTAGGTTAATCTCTTTACCCCCCTTAAACAATTGCTTGCTTTGGGTGTTTAATAACAAGTCTTTGTAAGGTATTTCTTTGATAGGTTCAGTAGACTCGTTAAAACGGCGCAATACAGCCTTTACCCTTGCTATAAGTTCAAGCACCCCGAAGGGCTTTGTTATATAATCGTCTGCCCCAATGTCCAACCCATGGGCTTTGTCTATTTCCGAAGATTTGGACGTAACAAAAATAACGGGGATATTTTTAGTATCATTGTTGGCTTTTAACCTTTTTATCACATCTAAACCTGTTTTTGAGCCACTTAGCATAATATCTAACAAAATAATATGAGGTAGCCTTTCATTTAACCCTACAAAAAAATCCGTTGGGTTGCCAAATGATACAGACTCAAAACCGGAGGATGACAAGGTGTATTCAATAAGTTCCAATATTGCCTCGTCATCTTCAAGTATATAGACGATTTTGCTCATATACTTTCCTCAGCCTCGTCCAATCCGCTTCCCTTCCTGTGTTCACCCGTTACATAAAAGATAACCCAACTGGCAATATTAACTGCGTGGTCGGCTATACGCTCCAGATATTTTGCAATCATCATAAAGTCTATGGCCTGCTCCCCGTTTTGCTTGTTTTCTGCTATCAAATTTATTATTTCTGTGCGTACTGTAACAAAAAGGGTGTCTATTTCATCGTCAGCATCTATTATTGCTTCTGCCAGTTCAATATCTTTGTTAACAAAACTATCTAGTGAGCGGCTAACCATTGCTGTGCTTTTTTCAGCCATATCCACAATTTGTTGGGGGTTGTAAACGAAAGAGCTTTGAGCTACTTGTATTGATATTTCTGCGATATTGTAGGCTTGGTCCGCTATTCGTTGCATATCAGTTATAAGTTTTAGCGCAACAGAAATGAGGCGCAAATCTCGTGCCACAGGCTGCTGGGAAACGAGTATATACAAAGCGGTGCTTTCTATCGCTTTTTCCATCTCATCTACTTTTCGTTGGTATGTACGCACACTGCGGGCAAGTTCCATATCTTGAGTTTTTAGTGCTGTTATTGCCCTACCAATAGCAATTTCTACAAGGGTTCCCATTTCTATTAGGTCGTTGCTTATACGACCAAGTCCTTGTATTAATGTTTGTCGCATCATAATATCATGCCTCCCTTAGCCAAATCTACCTGTTATATAGTCCTCAGTGCGTTTATCCCTCGGCACAGAAAACAATGTCTTTGTATCGTTATCTTCAACTACTTCACCGTGCAAAAAAAACGCTGTGTTATCTGATATGCGTACGGCTTGTTGCATATTGTGGGTAACGATTACTATGGTATAGTCATTTTTCAAAAAAGCAGCCAAATCCTCTATTTTCAAGGTAGATATTGGATCTAATGCACTGGTGGGTTCATCCATAAGAATAATTTCCGGCTCTACCGCCAATGCTCTAGCTATACATAGTCTTTGTTGTTGCCCTCCGGAAATGCCAAGGGCACTTTTTCGGAGCCTATCTTTAACTTCATCCCACAGCGCCACATCTTTTAGGCTTTTTTCTACTATTTCATCTAAAGATTTTCTATCCTTTATCCCGTGAGTACGAGGTCCATACGCAACATTGTCATAAATACTCATAGGAAAAGGGTTGGGTTTTTGAAAAACCATACCTACACGTTTACGCAAAAGGGAAACATCGCTTGTTTTATATATGTCTTCCTCATCATCTCCAAGCAAAAACCGCCCCTCTATGCGGCAACCTTCTATTAGGTCGTTCATACGGTTAAGGCAACGTAGCAATGTGCTTTTACCACAGCCACTAGGGCCTATAAATGCAGTGATTTCCTTATCTTTTATATTTAAATTTATATCTTTTAGTGCATGAAAATCACTGTAATATAAATTTGCTTTTTCGATTGTAAATTTCGGCATATTATCCCTCGTGTTACACGCTGATCTCGTTACGTGTGGCTATATCCTCCACCCAGTCTATCGGTTTTTTTATTATCCTGGCAATTAAATGTTTGTCAAGACCTTCCTTCATCATTTCAATAGCAGTTTCTTTTTTTGTTTCAATTTCTCCCTTTTCGATACCTTTTTCGATACCTTTTTCTTCGGCGATTGTCATGATTTGCTTATCATAATCAAAAATATCCTTATAGTTCACTATAAAATCCTCCTTTTCGATAAAGCCTTTTAAATACCCTTCTTTTATACATTCTTGCCTTGCAATATCAAAAGCATTGTTAAAATCTTTGTTTTCGGCAATTTCTTTGTATAGTACGTGGTAAAAATAGGAATATCCCGCCAAGGGATTATCTAGGCTTTTGTTTTTTAGTTTACTATACCTTATATCCGCTATTTTAACAAGTATGTTTATTTTTATAACACCGTAATCTAGATTAAACTCTTGCACAGTTGACTTTAAATCTTCTTTGCCGTTATAGGCTATATAAAATTCTGGGGTTGGCAAATTTGGCAACGGTGTTGTGCTGTGTATATTTTTTTTGTTTAATTTTAGCCACAGTTGTATAAGTTCTATGTAGTAAAGGAAGATTTTAAAAGCTAAGTTGGGTGTTATATAACTTTGGTGTTCTACCAATATAATTAGTTTGTTATCTTTTGTAATAAAAGAAATGTCATTTATACGGTTTCTTTTTGTAATGCTTGAGTCTAGGTCAAATAGCTGTAACTCTGCTGGGTTAAGAACCGTATCTGTGTTCTTTATTTCTTCATGCAAATATACAAAGTTTTCGGGTATTTTTAAAATATCGCGAAACAGGGAGTCTTTGTGTTGTTTTTTTATCGATTTTTTCAGTGAATTTTACTCCTTAATTTTAATTTAAACAATTATACAGCAATTTCATTGAAATTGCTATCTCTTATCCCTTTTTTATTTTTCGGGCTATAAAATTAGCCATTAAGTTTAACCCAAGCACCAGCGACATCAGGATAATTGCTGTTGCATAAGCTCTTTCCATATCGCCTTGCTCAACGGTTATAGTGTACATAAAAACAGAAAGTGTTGCAGCGGAGCTTCGTAGATTTATAGGCATATCCATTAGCGTGCCTGCCGTTAGTAAAAGTGCTGCCGTTTCACCAATTAACCGTCCAATAGAGAGGATTATAGATGCTATTATACCATTCATTGCGGCAGGAAGCACTACCTTTCTTATAGTATAAAACTTGCCGGCTCCCAGAGCATAGCTACCCATACGAAACGACATGGGTACAGCTTTTAGAGCTTCTTCTGAAGAGCGGATTATTATGGGCAAAACCATTATTGATACTGTAAATATACCGGCTTGTATCGACCATGTCCAGCCCAAAACGATAACATAAAACAAAAAGCCAAACAGACCGTATATAATAGAGGGTATACCGCTTAGCGTTTCTATTGAAACGCGCACAAATTTAACTAACCGTGATTTTGTGCTTGCATATTCGTTAAGGTAAATTGCCGCACCAATCCCCAGTGGTGCAGAAATAAGGAGTGTTAGAAACACAACTATTGCTGTTGTAACTATCATAGGCATAAGGCTAAAGCCTCTTGGTGCATCCATAGAAAACACAAAATCCCACGACAAGTGTTGCAGACCGTTTATAATAATTAGCAAAAGTATAGAGATTAGTATTGATACAGAAACTCCTATTGCAAAATATACTTTTATGTAGTTTATAGCATTTTTTATTTTGCGGCGGGTAGACATTTTAGGACTCCTTGGCATAGTTGGTTTGGTTGCGGTTAATTATAGCAAGAGTCAAGTTAAGGCTAACTATTATGGTAAACAGAACAACACCTATCCCAAACAGAGTGTCTCTGTGGAGGCCGGTTGCGTAGCTCATTTCCATTGCTATACCTGCTGTTAGCGTTCGGACAGGAGTTAAAAATGTGCTTGTTGAAAAAAAATCCCCTATTGTATTTGGCATTCTGGAAACATTGCCTGCAACCATAATAACAGCCATAGTTTCGCCAACAGCACGACCGATACCCAGTATATAAGCTCCGTTTATACCGCCTTTTGCAGATGGTGTAACAATATCAAAAATAGCCTCTGTTTTAGTTGTGCCAAGAGCAAGAGCTCCTTCAAAGAAATGTTCGGGAACTGCTCGCAAGGCGGCTTCGCTCAAATTTATAACGGTGGGTAGTATCATCATCGTTAGTATAATAACAGCAGCTAGCAAAGAGTTACCGGTACCACCTAAGTTGTTACGGATGAGTGGCAAAATAACAGCCACACCAAAAAAACCGTACAGAACGGAAGGTATGCCTCCTAACAATTCTACCATTGTTTTAAGGGGTTTGTAAATTTTTTTCGGACAAAAGAAAGCTAAGTAAATAGCACACCATTTGCCGATACGAGTTCCAAAAATAAAAGCAAAGAAGGTTGTGATAGCACTTGCGTAAAGCATTGGCAGCATACCAAACTGTGGGGTTGTGCCGTGGGTAGGAGCCCATGTGCGGCCTGCAACAAAGTCCCAAAAGCCAACTTGCAAAATAGCAGGCACTCCATTAGAAAATATAAAGAAAATTATTAAAAATAGCGTTAGTGCGGAAACGAGGGCACACACCAAGAACAAAGTCTTGGTGATAGCCTCAATTGCTTTAATTCTTCTATTATTTTTAGTTTCGTTTTTAGTTCCGCTTTTAGTTTCGATTGAAATACTTTTAATCATTATTTAGTTTCCTTAAAAAATCACGCAACAGGAACGTATTCTTCATATACTACAATAGCCTGTCCGGCAGGGGACATAACCCAGTCCAAAAAAGTTTGTGCTGCAGAGCTAACACCGGCTCGTTGAAACGCCATGTGAAAACCTATAGCAAAGGGGTACGTGCCGTCAAAAGCACCTTCGCCGGTAAAGGGTATACCATCGACAGAAACGGCAGTAACACTGCGACCGACCAAAAGACCATAGGTAACGTAACTGATTGCATTTGGGTTTTGCTCAACCGTTGTTAAAACGCCGTTGGAGCCGTTTGCTATTTGAAAATAGCTAACCTCGTCGGCTACATTTGCCAAGGCTTCAAAAGAACCGCGGGCTCCGGAACCCGCTTCACGAGAAATTACTATAATTTCGGCATTATTGCCACCAACATCTGACCAGTTTGTTATTTCCCCTAAGAAAATACTACGAATTTCGTCAAAGCTAAGGTTGTAAACAGGGTTATTTTCGTGAACTATTACAGCAATGCCGTCTATAGCGAACGTTAAAAAGTCTAGCTCCGTTAGTTCATCGCTTGTAAGATCTCGGGATGCCAGTCCAATGTCTGCAACTCCCTCTGTTGCGGCTGTCATACCGGCACCTGTACCCATGCTCTGAACCTCCAACACATAGCCTGGGTTGGTTTCCATAAAAGCATCTGCGAGAGCTTGCGCAACCGGTGCAACCGTTGTAGAGCCGGCTATCACTATCTCGTTGCCGGCTACAGATTGTTCTGCCGTTAGTGTGGCGGGGTTGCCGTTACTGCAAGCTGATAAAAAAGCAAACGTTGCAATAGCAATTATTTTTTTCATGGTGTGATTTCTCCTTTTTGTGATATTATGTGAGTATAGCACTTTCTTCATCGATGACAAAAACATAATAATATATTTTTGTTTAGTTGCAATAAAATTTATGTAAAGATTGTGTAAAAAAATGCTGTATTTAGAAAAAAGGGAATTATCACACCAACTCGGACATTTTTCGCTTGTTTCGATAACGAACATACTATATAATGGATTTATCTTTCTAGCCACGGGATTTTTTCTATCTGTTCTTCTATTTGTTCTGATATAAATTATCACATCGGGTGTGACATAGGGTGTGACATAGGGTGTGACATAGAGAGTTTCTAAGTTCGCATTAGAATAATATTTTTATAAGCAATTTTAGCAACTCCCAAAAGTTCAACCAAGGCTTTCCGCCGTTTTCGTGCTTAATTCATTAAATCTTTTATAACTGCCATCAGCCAACAAAAAGAGAATTAGTATACCCATTTATTAACATTGTGCGTAGTTGACCATCCTGCGTATATGTTATACGATAATATGGAGTTGTGGTTAATCCCTGGGCTTTGTGTACAATATCCATGCTATTTATTATGGCGTATCCTGCAATATTGTGTGCAAAAGTAAGCAATATTTCATCACTTGGACGCATTTCTCTAGGTACACCCAAAAAACCATAAACAGGGTTAAAGGAAAAATCTATTGTATGTATACCGTTGTATTTAAACGTAAATACCAAGAAATTGCTGTAAATCAAATTGTTGCGGTACACCTGCCTATAGGACAAAACAAGCCCATTTTGTGTGGTGCAATCTGTATCCAACACAAAATAATGTACATTTTCCCCGAGGTTACGCATTAAATTTGCTGCAAACAATCGCTTTTCACTTTCAGTTTCTAATATCAAATTGTTATACCCAAAATTTGTATAACGCACAAGACCGTTTTCGTAAAAACGCACCTCCTCATAATCATTGTGAAACTTTGTGTAATTTTGGGTTACGGTCATGAAAATATTGTTGTTATTCATCATTAGCACATTTGCTAAAGCGTTACGGTTAAAGTTGTTTTCCAATAGGGTCAGCCTACGGATAGGGTCGTGGCGTGCAAAACTAAAGTCTGATGCCAATATTATGTTATTATTGTTTAACACGGTGGTAATTGCCATTTGGCTTTCTGATGCCAGCACATATTGCCGACTATCTAAATGCAACAAGAGCATTAATACCCCATTCAATATTAAAAAAGCTATAATTGCAATATTTTGTGCTTTAGACCAGTTCATTCAATCTCCTCTCCATTTACATTCCAGTCTATCCCGACTGTTGCAGAATGAAAGTGATAGATATACCCAAGAGTTGGGTTTATATGTACACCTCTCTCGTTTACTAATGTTATTATATCTGTTCGATGATAGTTATGGGCTTGAGTTTGGTGCAAGTTTAGGGCAACTTTGCGATAGCTTGTAACATGCCCTTGCTCCACAGTTATTTGTAGCCAATGATCCAAGGGTGCGTCGGCAAGCATAACCGGAAAGTTATTAATAACATAGTCAAAATAAAATGTAGTGTACGTGTCTTCTGTAGTAAACCCTTGCAAAACAAAGGGGGTTGTAACGTTTGTGTCCCTTGTTAAAAATGCCATGGCTGTGTCAAAGTATGTAAGTATATTGCCCGGGGCAGAACCCGGTCGATGATTGGTATATTCCAACACGTTATTATAATAACGTACAACAACGTTAAAATCCCCGTATGTAAGAATACCGTTTCTGTTGTCGCTACGCACCAGATCCGGGTTATCAAAAAAGAAACTAATATTTTGTCCGATTTCGATAAGATCGCCGCTAAGAATAGGGCTAACTGTAAGCGGGGTGTACTGTAAAGTATCTCCATGCCAGCGAGGCAAAAAGAGGTTGGTGTCAAAAGCAAACCCCATTATACTGCTGCTTGCATAATAAAAATGAGAATCCCCAAAATCTCTGTGGGCATTTTGTATGTGAGTGTTAAGGGCGGCATTCGCACTCGTTGTTATTGTATAGCTCACAACATACTCTCCCACAAAACTTATATGAACCAAATTTGTCGCCAACTGCGGCACAATTAATATTTGATTAAAATATTGCAAGGGAAGGTGGTTTTCTATGCCGAAATGCTGAAAAAAAGCCCAAGCCGGCATATTGAAATTGTAATAATATATAATAATTCGCCCATTAAAAAGATCCGGGGTTATTTCTGTAACGATGGGCTGACTCGCAAGGGCATCTGCAAAAAGAGGAGCCAAGTGCTGTATAGTGCCCGGAGCATACTCCACAGCAAAGCGGTTGTTACCAAGGCTTGTTAAAATCCTTGTGGGTGCAACAAAAAACTCTCCGTAGCTATCACCGGGAGATGCTTGTATTGCAAAGACAGCAAAAAAGCCACGGCTCATATTACGAAACCACAATTCCTGTGTTTGAAATAGTGCCAAGGCTATTAGGCATGTTAAAAGTATAGTTTTTATAACTTCTCGCATAAGGTCTACGTCTCCCAATCCGGCTCTTGGGCAAAGCCGGGTAGGCTAGGTACAAAATTTTCTAATTCTTGACGAATATTTTGTGACATGCGTCGTATTTGTGAAGCTATTGCATTGTCAACGCCTTCATATTCGTTAAAGAATTTTATGACAACAATGTTGTCACCTTCTTCCAACGGTAACTCCAAACTAAACACCATAGAAGACCCTACAATAACCCGGGTAGCGTATATTGCAAAAGAAATATCGCCATCTTGGTTTTCGTACGTTGTTATAACATAGGCCGTTACAAATGTTCGGTATGGTGCAGTTCCGGTGATAGTCCGTCGGGTGTCAAATGTTACCTCGTTTGGTGTGGCAGAGTGGAAAATGTTCCAAAAAGCGACCGGATCAAAAGGCAAATTTTCAATAAGGTCATAATCGCTGCTTTGGTCGTATCCGTACTCCCTGTCTTCCAGTAGCTCTGGTAGCTCGTCCTCGTTTAGCTCGTTCAAAAAATAGCCCAAATCTAGTTCGGGGTCATATTCATAGCTTGCGTGCGGTTCTAAACTATCTAAACTAATGTCGGAATAGGAAGTAATGCCCACAGTTATTCTTGGTTCTTGTGCATAAACAGGCACAACAAGAAAAACTAAAAAACCCAAAAAGGCACATGCAAATCTTTTCATGTTCGTAACCTCCTTATCCATAAACTTTTGTAGACTTCTAAAGTATACACCACAAATGTTACATTTGTATTACATTGAAATTACTTTTGTTTAACAGTTTTTTAATGTTTTTTAACAGGCTCCAGCTTAAAAATGCATTAAGTCATGAAAAAAGTAATTTAGCGTAACAACAATCAACACCCCTGCAAGCATGACTAAAAACTTCCATCTTGTGCGTTTGCAGTATTCTATTGCAAGGGGCATAATTTCCGAAACCACAATCCCCAATATGCAACCGGCGGCAATGGCAAACATTATTCCGGAAAGGTAAACATTAATCCCCCCCACCAAATAACCGATTATTGCACCCAAAACGGTAGACATTCCGGCAAGTCCGCAAAGTCCAAGAATCTTCCACCACTTTACCCCTCCAGCCTTTAGAGGAATAGCAATCGACATCCCCTCCGGAATACAGGATAACCCAATCAAAATAGCCACCGATACGGAACCCGCACTACCAATAGCGAATCCCTTTGGCAGATCGTGTAATATTATAGCAAAAGCTACAGGGAAAGCAAAAGTCATAACACGCCGTTTTTCTGTTGCAGTCAGTTCCCCCTGGTTAGAATCCGCATGGGAACAGCTTGGATTATGTGCCAAAAAGCCGTGAATGTGTTCGTGTCCATATTTGTCAAATAGGCTAAGTAGTGCAGCTAAACCCACTCCGGCAGAAACCCCCAGCACAGTAAGCCAAATTCCCGCTCCGCTGTGCTGAAACCAATATTGATACATTAGCCCCGTGTTCGGATCGACTGTTGTGTGGTAATGCCCATGACCAATAGCGTGTGGGATAAAATCCACAAATACCAAGGTTAAAAGCACCGCAGAAGAAAAAAACAGGCTTAGCCCTATAAACCTTTTGTTGGGGCGACTAATGCAAATGGCTATTACTCCACCCACTATGGAGCTTACAAAACCTGCAATAAATGCAAGAAATATTATGTTAGTTATACCTGGTAAATCGCTAAACATGTTAAATTCTTCTCCTTGTGTTTATTGCAGACTATTTTCTACAAATATTAGGTCGTGAATAGCTCCATCAATCGTGAACCTTAACATAAACTCACCGCTTTGAACAATGTAATACAAATTTCCTCGTTGGTATGAGCTTTGTGTGTTGTCGGTTAGATTATCATCATCGTCTATTCCAAGATTAGGAAAAAGCTCGACAAAGTTAATCCTTGGGCTACCCGCCACCGTAGCCCCCGAATAAAGGTGATGATGCCAGTATCCAGCTAAAAAACTGGGATGCTCCCTTGAGGGATTTATGGACGCAAGAGCAATCGTAGCATCCGCTCCGCCAATCCGTATAAGAACATTGCCGCCACTTTCCGGTCCTACAAATGTTAGGGTTGAACCTGTATAGATATTTTCTTCCGATAAGGGCGTTTCTTGCCCATCTATATAGACTCTGTCTAGCTCAAAAATTGCACGAGCCTCTACCGCCGTGGGCTGCTCCTCACCACAAGCCACCAACAGAGCCACAAAAGCTAAAGCTATAAAATTCACAAATATTTTCATTTTCTTCCTTTCACCTTCTTTCACCTTAAAGCCAAAGAATCAATCTTCGCGCAGTTTTACTATTTTCGCAGCTTTTTTGCGCCGTTCTTCATCCATGCTAGCATAATGACGCTTGGTTGTGTTTATATCTCTATGGCCCAACACGGCGGCAACTAAGTAAATATCACTCGTATCTCTGTATAAATGAGTGCCAAAAGTGCTACGCAGTTTGTGGGGGGATATATTTTTTACGCTTACCAACCGCGCATATTTTTTCACAAGTTTTTGTACGGCCCTGTCTGTAATACGGCGGTTTTGTATCGACAAAAAAAATGCCTGCTCATGTCCGTCTTGTGGTTCTTTTTTTTCTCGTTCTTCCATATATTCCGCCAATGCATCTCGCACCTCATCGCCAAAATATATAATTTCCTCATTGCCCCCCTTGCGAGTAATTTTTATGGAGCTTGTGTCAAAACTAATATGCTCCAAATTAATACCAACACATTCGCTAACCCTAATCCCCGTACCAAGAAGTAGAGTAACAATGGCTAAGTCTCTAGCCTTTGTATGCTCATGGAATTTTTTTTGCCTGTCCGTGAGCTGCTCTCCCTCCTCTATGGTATCTAACAAACGAGCAGTTTCATCTGCTTCCAAATATGTTATGGTCTTTTCTCGCACCTTTGGGGTAGCTACAATACCGGCGGGGTTCACCTGCACCTGTCCCCTTTTTAAAAAAAATGCAAACATAACACGCAAAGCAGACAACTTGCGTCCTTTCCCTGTCGCTCTATTTTGTCGGTTAAGAGTTATTTCCTTGCTTTTTGGGGTTTTGTATGTTTTTTCATAAGCTGTGGTATAGTCCAAATAGTTTTCTATTTGATCTACCGTTATTTTATTTAACTGTTCTAATGTAAAATCTTGTGGCCGCATGTTTTCAAATTCTTCTTCACATAAATATTCAAAAAAGCTACGCAGATCGTAAGCATAGTTAAGTTTGGTCGAAGATGTCTTTGTGTCGGCAATACCTCTAAAAAATTGTTGCAAAAACGCCGGCATATCTTGCAAGGCAGTTTTTAGATCAGCATTTTGTTTTTTATGTAATATATCCCTATATTCCATTCAAATTACCTCATAATTATATGCACCATTATTCATGTATAGATATTTACATATGTGCATATTTACTAATTTTTCGTGCAATTCTTCAAGTATTATAAACTATGTTTAACAAAATTGCAAGCCCTTCCATACTAAGGTAAAATCTGCTATAATTATCAAGATAAATTGTAAGTAAAAAAAGAAAGGAGTATGTCAAAATTTGCAGTTTTTTAAATTAAAAGCAAATAAAATTTTGGCAGTGGAATACAATTGGATTTAGTAATCAAAAATATTTCTGTACTTGCGACTGCAAAAGGTAAAAGTGTGCAAAGAGGCATAGAACAGGGCAACATTGAAACACGAGAAAACATGGCTATTGGAATACTGGATAAAAAAATAGCCTATATTGGAAAAGAGCAAGAAGCCCCCATCGGAGCAAAAGAAATAGACGCAGGCGGCAGATTGGTCACACCGGGACTTGTAGATGCCCATACCCACCTCGTTTTTGGAGGTTACAGGCAGAACGAGTTGGAAAGAAAGCTACGGGGCGACAGCTATTTGGACATTTTGCGTAGCGGAGGCGGCATATTATCTACCGTTAACAGCACAAGAGCCGCAGGGTTTGAGGAACTACAAACAAAAGCAGAATCCTTTTTGGATAAAATGCTTGCCCATGGCACAACCACAGTAGAAGCAAAGAGTGGTTATGGGCTTGACATGGAAACAGAAATTAAACAGCTGCAAGTTGTCAAAGCCCTTAATGAAAGCCATAAAATGGACATTGTATCTACTTTTATGGGTGCTCATGCCATTCCGAATGAGTATAAAGATAATCCGGAAGGTTTTGTAGACTTTATCATCAACGAAATGATACCTCATGTAGCTAAGGAAAAATTGGCGAAATATTGCGACATTTTTTGTGAAACGGCAGTTTTTGATGTTTCGCAGAGCCGACGTATATTAACCGCCGCAAAGGAACAGGGGTTTAAAGTAAAAATCCATGCGGACGAAATAGACCCGATAGGGGGGGCGAGTTTGGCGGGTGAGCTACAGTGTATAAGTGCGGAACACCTGATCGCTGCTCCGGACGAAGGGTTGGACGAGCTTGCAAAAAATGGTGTAATAGCCGTGCTTTTGCCCGCCACCAGCCATTATTTAAATAAAGACTATGCGAGAGCAAAGGAAATGATAAAAAGAGGTATACCGATTGCAGTAGCGTCAGACTTTAACCCGGGCAGCAGCCCAAACTTTAATTTGCAGGTCGCCATGAGCCTCTCCTGCCTGAAATATAAGTTAACGCCAAAAGAAGCATTAATGGCTGTAACTTTAAACGGAGCCTGTGCAATAGAAATGCAAGAAACAAAAGGCACGATAGAAATAGGAAAAGATGCAGACATAGTGATTTGGGATTGCCCCGACCTTAACTTTTTGTTTTATAGGTTTGGCAACAACCAAGTACACACAGTAATTAAAAATGGAAGGATAGTTTTATAATGAAATCAGATATAGAAATTGCACAATCAAACAAAATGGAACATATAAAAAACATAGCAACCCGGTTGGGGCTAGATGAAGAAAATATAAATTTTTATGGGAGGCATAAAGCAAAAGTAGACCACAAATTGCTTGGCAATTATGAAAACAAAAACGACGCAAAAGTAATACTTGTTACAGCAATTAACCCTACCCCTGCCGGAGAAGGTAAGACGACCACAACGGTGGGGTTGGGAGATGCCCTTAGCAAACTGGGCAAAAAGGCGGTAATTTGCTTGCGCGAGCCTTCCTTGGGGCCTGTTTTTGGGGTAAAAGGCGGAGCTGCCGGCGGCGGATATGCTCAAGTTGTGCCAATGGAGGACATTAACCTCCATTTTACCGGAGATTTGCACGCCATTGGTGCTGCAAACAACTTGCTTGCCGCTATGATAGACAACCACATTTTTCAAGGTAATGATTTGCGAATAGACCCAAGGCGTGTATCTTGGCGAAGGGCTGTAGATATGAACGACAGGCAACTGCGCCATATTATAAACGGCATTGGGGCAAGGGTAAACGGCACACCCAGAGAGGACGGCTTTGATATAACTGTTGCAAGTGAGGTTATGGCAGTGTTCTGCTTATCTTCTACTTTAGATGAGCTAAAGAGCCGTCTCGCCAAAATGGTAGTAGCATATAATTATGACAATGAACCAATAACATGTGAGGATTTAAAGGCACAAGGGGCTCTTACTGTTTTGCTCAAAGAAGCCTTTGATCCAAACCTAGTGCAAACTTTGGAAAAAACCCCCGCCTTTATCCACGGTGGGCCTTTCGCCAATATTGCACACGGTTGTAACAGTGTAATAGCTACCAAGCTAGGCATGAAGCTAGGGGACTATGTTGTTACAGAAGCAGGCTTTGGAGCAGACCTTGGGGCAGAAAAGTTTATAGACATAAAATGCCGCCAAACAGGAATACGCCCAAATGCAATCGTGTTGGTAGCAACCATACGAGCATTAAAATATAACGGAGATGGCACAGAAGAACCTTTGAAAACAGGTTTTGAAAATCTAAAAAAACACATAAAAAACATAACGGAAGTGTATGGTATGCCTTGTGTTGTGGCTTTCAATCGTTTTCCGGGCGACACAGAGGAAGAACTGAACTTTGTTTTGGCTGAATGTGAAAAGATGGGAGCCGAAGCTGCCGTGAGCGAAGTGTTTACGAAAGGCGGTCAAGGGGGCGAGGAACTAGCCAAAAAAGTTTTGAAAGCCATAGAAGCTCCAAACAATTTCAGCTTTGTGTACGAAGAAACAGAGGATATAAGAGGCAAGATAAAAGCTGTAGCAACAAAAGTATACGGCGCGGGTAGTGTAGCTTTCACTAAAGAAGCAAGCAACACCATTGCTAAAATAGAAAAAATGGGCTACAAAAATCTGCCCGTGTGCATGGCAAAAACCCAATACTCTTTTTCTGACAACCCCAAGCTGCTGGGTGCACCGAGTGGTTTTGAGCTAACAGTACGGAGCGTGCGTCTTTCTGCCGGTGCAGGTTTTGTTGTTGCGATAACCGGAGATATAATGACGATGCCCGGGCTACCAAAAGTACCTTCATCAGAAAAAATAGATATAAACAGCGACGGGCTAATTACCGGATTGTTTTAAGGGGGTTTCTTATGAGATTAATAAATATGAAAGTTAACGAGTTTGTTAACACGCTAAGCAGCGATGCTCCTGCCCCCGGGGGCGGCTCTGCTTCTGCTTTGGCAGGAACTCTAGGTATAGCCTTAACAGAGATGGTGTGTGGTTTAACGGTAGGTAAAAAGAAATATGAGCAGCACCAAGAGCTAATAAAGCAATTAGCAAAAGAAGCGGCTGAAATTAAAGAAAATTTGCAAATAACAATAGATAAAGATACAGAAGCATATGACGCTGTCGATGCGGTGTTTGCAATGCCAAAGACAACAGACGAGGAAAAAACCCAACGTTCTAAAGCAATGCAAGAAGCACTAAAAAAAGCCACCGCAATCCCCTTGGATGTTATGAGGTTATCTCTTGAGGCTCTTAAAATCACACAAAAAGCTGTCGGGAAATCCAATACAAACGCCGCAAGCGATTTAGGGGTCGCCGGTCTTTTGCTTGGCTCAGCCCTAAAGGGAGCAGGGCTTAATGTGCTAATCAATATTGGCGGAATAAAAGACGAAGTTTTTGCAAGCAACGCCAAAAGCGAAATGGAGAGCATTATAGAAACAGGGGAAAAAATAGCGAATGAGATATATAGCAATATTGCTGGTACAATTTAATTGTGTTTAGTATATCATTTTCTGCTTTCAAGGGAGGCTACTCAACTAATGGGTAGCCTCCTACTTGGTTGTGAGTAATCAAAACCCACTCGAAACAGAGCTTTTGCAAAAGCCGCACCGCATAAGCTAATAGTTGAACCAAGACGCACAAAGAATGGTACGATATATACAAAGCAGCAGTCAACCGACTGCCATAATATAATCAGCTTTTTATGAAAGGATACAAAAGTTATTGCAGGGGCGAGAATTGTGCGTCCGTCTTTCAACGCAGACGGCCAATGACCGCCCCTGCAATTACCTATTTTGCAGAGGTACGCCATGAAAATATTAATTATTGAAGATGAAATGTCAATCCAAACAATATTGAAAACGTATTTGGAGGAATTTGGCCTAGAGATTGACCTTGCTAATGACGGGCTCGATGGAATTACAAAATTCCAAAGCGGTACTTACGACCTTGTTCTCCTTGATATTTTGTTGCCCAAAATTGATGGTTATGCAGTGTTGGAATTAATTCGCAAGGATACGAGTACACCTGTCATTATGATTACAGCCTTGGATAAGGATGATGACCAAATGAAGGCTTTCGACCTTACCGCAGATGATTATATTACAAAACCTTTCAATATGTGCCTTGTTAAAAGAAGGATAGATGCAGTTTTGCGGCGCAGCCAGAAAACAGTAGATGCACAAAGGAACGGGGATGCTTCTGCCATGCTAAAGCACGGTTCTTTGGTTATGGATTTGGTAAAGTGTGAGGTGCGTGTAATGAACAAATCGAAATCCGTTACAAAAAAGGAATATGAGTTGCTAAAACTCTTTTTAGAAAATCCGGGACGTGTCTACACTCGTGAAATTTTGCTTAATACCCTTTGGGGGTATGACTTTGTTGGCAATACAAAGGTAGTAAATATTCACATACAAAACCTGCGTAAAAAGCTGGGAGGTGATTATTTTGAAACGGTTCGCGGAATGGGTTACAGGCTTAGGGAAGATAAGTAGGAGTAAACTATCCCTAAAAATATTTATAGCTATATTCACTGTGCTGTCACTTACATTTCTTTTGTCATTTGTCCTTTTTGGCACTTTGCTACCAAGGGCATTTGAGCAAGAGTTTATAAGTCAGTTCAACGAATTTATATGGGAATTTGGCCTTGCATTTCAAGCAGCCACAGAAGACGAACTTCCCCATTTAGTTGAAAAATTTGGAATGGCAAATGGTATTAATATTACCGTGCATGATGGATATTACAATATTGCGTATCAACATATAAGTTTTAGCCCTGACACTGTAAAGCACGATGATTTCATAATTTCGCACCGCTTTGTAATGAGCAACACGATTACAGGTCAAAGTTATTCCGGATATGCAACGGCTTCGCTGGGTGCAGTACGTAGCGTAACATCTATCGTGAACGGCATTGTCCCTCACGCTATGATTGCAAGCCTTTTAATCAGTGCCTCAGTTGCCTATGTATACTCGCGCCGATTGACTAAACCTATAATTGTTCTTAGCAAGATGTCAAGAAAAATGAGCCTGATTGATTTAAGTAGCCGCTGTAATATTAACAGAAACGATGAAATAGGCGAGTTATCGTTAAATCTAAACACAATGGCTGAAAAACTTGAAATTGCTCTTATTGAATTGCAGTCTGCAAACGAAAAATTGCAGAGAGATTTTGATATGGAACGCAAGCAGGAGGAACATCGAAGAGATTTATTTACCGCTATATCCCATGAGCTAAAAACCCCCCTTACAATATTGAAGGGTGAACTTGGGGGTATGATTGATAATATAGGGGTTTATAAAGATAGAGATACGTACTTGCACCATGCCGTAGAAATAACCGGCCATTTGGAGAGGCTTGTACAGGAAATATTGACAGTTTCGAGACTCGAAGCCAATGAGCTTTCATTGGATTATAGTGTTGTAGACATAGGCGACTTAACAAATAGACTCTGCCAAAAATATGAAGATTTAGCAGAAACTCAAAGAGTTTCTATCGCTTGCTATTGTGACGAGGATGTAGTTGTTGAAGTAGATAGTTTGCAAATGCAAACAGCACTTTCCAATATTATAAGCAATGCAATCTTCCATTCTCCAAAAGGTGAAATTGTCAATATACAGCTAATTAAGGACAAAGAGTGCGGTGTTCTTACTGTGGAGAATGTAGGAAGTATTGATAAGAGTGACTTAGCTAACCTTTTCGAGCCTTTTTATAGAGCTGATAAATCTCGCAGTAGGTATACAGGCGGCAGTGGATTAGGGCTATATATAGTGAAGCGGATTTTGGATATGCATAAAATTTCATACGGTATAGATAGCGTAAACAGCAAAGTGATTTTTAAGGTAATTTTACCCCTGAACACATAAAGTAAAAAAACAGAAAAACAATAAAAAACTATGCCGAAACTATGCCGAAATAGGTTCAAAAACTATGCTTCAGGATGATATACTTTTTTATGTTGATATACTCGTGAGCGAAAAGCGAATTTTTTCGTTCGCCAGTATAGTTTATGGCTTGCAAAAAGCCTTTTAAAAAATTATCTATGGAGGATATAGAAAATGAAAAAATTTATTACTACTGCGTCACTTGCAACGGGATTGGTTGTTTTGGTTGGCTGTAATATGCTCACACAAGGTAATGCATCTTCAGCACCATTGCTGGATAATAGTGCCGCAATCGGCAACTCCCCGCCAACAGCCAATCTTACAGAATTTCAAGGGGTTGTTCTAAGCTCAAATGGACAGGGTGTACAATTAGAAAAAGCCATTATATTTGAGCTCGAAGGCGGCGGAACGTTTATGGGAACAGGTGGCGATGAGAATGAAATCGTCAACGTGTTTTGGCATGAGCAAGCAACCTTTGAATTGGTTACGGTAACAAGAAGTGGCGATTCAGAAACCGCAACACGCCGCATTGCCACAGTATATGATGTTGATGCCGGAGATACATTGACAGTTAGCGGGGCTTTTGAAAACATCGGCTTTGTTGCCCAAACCATTGATATTTGGAGGTTTGCAGATTAAGTTTTTAAACGGGCATGGGTGCTAGAACCTTCATTACTATCAAACTATCAATTTAATTGTGTTTACGCCAATCCAAAGTTAGATACCCCCTAAACCCAAAAACAGCACAAGCAATCCTATTGGCTTTTATCCTATGCTAATTATAATATTTTAAAGAGCTGGGGCGGTGAGGACCGCCCCGGTTTTCTTGTGTTCTTTATAGTACTTTTCCTAAATATTGACTCATTTAAGAAAAGTGCTATACTATAGCTATTCCACTTAATTCTAGCCCTTTTTAAAATAAAATTAAGTGGAATAGCTTCCTAAATTCAGCAGTTTTAGTGTGAATTTAAAGGGCTAAT